>OGCO01002009.1_pt1 | contig 28295 bp, 26 predicted proteins | sample 1570171 | NCBI WGS metagenome assembly OGCO01 (sample SAMEA4370583, study PRJEB24528) | human gut metagenome
GCCATGGCGATGAATTTAACAAAGCGATAATTGTTAAATATTCATCAACTAGATTCATTGTACTAAAACAGGAACAAAAATTCAACCCTTAAATCCATATAATTCGATTTTTATGGAACAATTCTCTTAAATATCGGTTTCCGCCCCTTAAATTCTGCATAATAACTAAAACCACAGCTTATAAGTATCTCGCCAGCCTTGTCAAAGTCAAAAGCGACATGTTCCGGACGGTGTGCATCTGCACCAATTGTGACAATTTCACCACCAAGCTCCTTGTATCTTCTGATAACATCCGGATGTGGATTCGGGAATCCGAGACCATATTTCATTCCTGCCATATTCATCTCAAGTCCTTTTCCATGACTGATCAGATGCTTTAGTATCTCATCGATCTCGTCTGCATATTTTCTATAAGAATATCCTTCTGCCTGATGTGCGCCATAACGGACAACATAGTCCAAATGTCCCAAACTATCAAAGGAATCTATTTTTTTCAGATTTTCAACTGTCACCTCAAATGCTTCATGATAAGCCTCTTCATCACTTCGTCCTTCAAAAAATCCACGATAATACGGATCCTGTCCATGGATAAGATGTACTGAACCGATTACAAAATCAAACGGATATTTTTCTGTCAGTTCTCTATAATATTCCCCCAGATGCGGCTGAAGTCCGATCTCTACACCGATTCGGACTTCCAGTTTCTTCTGATATTCTTCTTTTAACTGTGTCAGCCTCTGAAAATAGTTTCCCAGATCAAACAGAAATGCACCCGCCGGAAAATCCGGTGTCTTCGGAAAATCTTTATCAAGATGATCTGTAATACAGACTGCTTCCATTCCCCTTTCTATTGCTGCATCAAGCATAGAATGTACGGATGCATCACTATCCTCAGAAAACCTTGTATGCATGTGGGCATCACATCTTATCATAATATTGTGCCGCCTCCTAATACATATTCTCCATCATACAGAACAACTGCCTGTCCCGGTGTCACTGCACGGATTGGTTCATCGAATGTACAGGTAATCTCATCTTCTCCTGTCTTCTCCACGGTACACCAGGCTCCTTTGTGGTTATAACGAATCTTTGCAAACACACGCATCGGTTCTGTAAGATCTTCCACGCTCATAAAATTCAACTCATTGGCACGCAGTGTATGCGTCAATGATTCTTCATACGTTCCGATTACAACTTCATCTGTCTCCGGACATATCTCCAGTACAAATGCAGGATACCCTAATGCAAGTCCAAGTCCTTTACGCTGTCCTACTGTATAATGAATGATTCCTTTGTGTTTTCCAAGGATCTTCCCATCCGGTGTTACGAAATTTCCCTGACGAATCGGAGCATCTGCGTTTTCTTCAATAAAAGATGCATAGTCTCCATCCGGAACAAAACAGATATCCTGACTATCCGGTTTATTTGCCACCTGCAGTCCGATTTTTTCTGCCATCTCACGGATCTGATCTTTTGAATAATTTCCAACCGGCATCAATGTATGTTCCAGCTGTTCCTGTGTCAGATTATAAAGTGCATAAGTCTGGTCTTTCGCAAGCGTTGCAGATCTGCGGATTGCATGTCTTCCGTTCGGGAGCTTATCAATCCTTGCATAATGTCCTGTTGCAATATAATCTGCTCCAATTGAAAGACTTCTCTGTAAAAGAGCTTCCCATTTCACATAGCGGTTACAGGCAATACATGGATTTGGTGTTCTTCCGTTGAGATACTCTTCTGTAAAGTAATCAATAACATTTTTCTGAAATTCCTGTTTAAAGTTCATTACATAATAAGGAATTCCTATAGACGCCGCAACCCGTCTTGCATCATCCACTGCACTGAGCCCGCAGCAGCCTCCATTCTCTTCCTGAACGACGTTGTCTTCATCCTGCCAGATCTGCATCGTCACACCGATCACATCATAGCCCTGCTCTTTTAAAAGCCAGGCTGCCACAGAGGAGTCAACTCCTCCGGACATACCTACAACAACTTTGCCTTTGCTCATTAATATTCCTCTTCCTCTGCTTCTTCACCTTCGTGAATATCTGACTTTGGTTTCTTCAGGCCTTCAATCTTAATCCCATGTTTCTCTGCATAATCCCAGAGTGCTGCATGGATTGCCTCTTCTGCAAGCAGAGAGCAGTGAACTTTTACCGGCGGAAGTCCGTCAAGAGCTTCCATAACGGCTTTGTTTGTTACTTCCATTGCTTCCTGAATGCTTTTCCCTTTAACCATCTCTGTTGCCATACTGGAAGTTGCAACAGCTGCTCCACATCCGAATGTTTTGAATTTCACATCGCGGATGATCTGGTTGTCATCAATGTCAAGATAGATTCTCATGATATCTCCACATTTTGCATTTCCAACTGTTCCTACACCGCTGGCGTTCTCAATCTCTCCTACATTTCTTGGATGCTGAAAATGATCCATTACTTTCTCTGTATACATTATATAATTCCTCCATTTTGTTTATCTTTTTATCCAAAAATTATTCTGTATTTTCCTTTTAAATCATTCTGACTTATGCATTCTTCTGCTGCTTTTTTATAAAATCTTCGTAGAGCGGTGACATGCTGCGCAGATGGGCAACAATCTCTTTAAGCTGATCTACTGTATAGTCGATATCTTCTTTTGTTGTATCAGCTCCAAGTGTCATACGAAGGGAACCATGTGCGATCTCATGCGGCAGTCCGATTGCAAGAAGGACATGGGATGGATCCAGAGAACCTGATGTGCAGGCGGAACCACTGGAAGCACAGATTCCTTTCATATCCAGCATGATCAACAAAGATTCTCCTTCAACAAATTGGAAGCTGAAGTTAATGTTATTCGGAACACGTTTCACACGATCTCCATTTAATCTACAATATGGAATCTCATTCTCAATTCTTGCAATTGCATAATCACGAAGTTCTGTCTCATGTTTCATTCTCTGTTCCATGGAAGCCATAGCAAGCTCTACAGCTTTTCCGTATCCTACAATACCCGGAACATTCTCTGTACCTGCACGGCGTTTTCTCTCCTGGGCTCCGCCGTGAATAAATGAACGGATCTTCACTCCTTTTCTGATATAAAGGAATCCGATTCCTTTCGGTCCGTTCAGTTTATGTCCGCTGGAACTGAGCATATCGATATTCATCTCATCTACATTGATCGGTACCTGACCAAACGCCTGGACAGCATCTGTATGGAAAAGTACTCCATGTTTATGTGCAATCTCTCCGATTTCTTTGATTGGCTGAATACTTCCGATCTCATTGTTTGCAAACATTACGCTGACCAGAATTGTATCCGGACGGATCGCTGCTTCAACAGCTTCCGGACTGACAATACCATTTTCATCTACATCCAGATAAGTCACTTCATATCCTCTCTTCTGGAGATATTCTCCTGTATGAAGGATTGCATGATGTTCAATCTTTGTTGTAATGATATGTTTTCCCTTTGATTCATAAGCCTCAGCTGTAGCTTTCAGCGCCCAGTTATCAGATTCAGAACCACCAGCTGTGAAATAAATCTCCTCTGTCTTCGCACCAAGTGCTTTTGCTATGATTTCTCTCTGTTTTGTGATCACTTCTTTATTCGCAGCCGCAAAACCATAAACACTGGATGGGTTGCCAAAATGCTCTGTAAAATATGGGAGCATCGCATCCACAACTTCCGGTGCTGTCTTTGTTGTTGCTGCATTATCAAGATAAATTAATTTTCCCATTACCTGTTACCTCACTTTTATTTTATCTACTTTGTTTTCTTACTGTTCACAAATAATTGTAGACAATGATTCTTTTCAGTTTTTACACTTTGTATAATCCAGATGATTGTCTGTATGTCCAAGACATTTACTTTCTGTCACCAGTTGGTTCAGCCAGATTTCATCTACTGTCTGGTTAATACTATCATTGATTCGTTTCCACACATACTTTGTCACACAGCTGTCCGCACCTTTGCATTCTCCTTCCGGATCAAGTCCGGCGCATTCTACTGGTTCAAGATTTCCTTCCAGTGCACGAAGCACATCTCCTACAGAAATATCTTTTGCTTCCTTTGCTAAGACATATCCACCATTTGCACCTCGGATACTCTTGACAAGTCCTGCTTTTTTCAGCTTCGACATCAATTGTTCCAGATATCGTTCTGAAATATCCTGACGTCTTGCAATACTTGTGATGGAAACCGGAGAATCTTCACTGTATTGGGCCAGATCGATCAAGGCACGCAATCCATATTTCCCCTTTGTTGACAGTTTCACATCTTCACCTTCTTTTTCTTTTCCTTTTCCTAGTATTATGCTAGGGTTTCCTTTTGTAGGATATCACCAGTCTTACGTTCTGTCAAGGATGTTTCTTGAATATGTTGTTTAAAAATAAGTTCATTTCTGGTTACTGGCCGCGTTGCACGTGGCAGCAATCGTTTTGACATGAGGGTATTATGTTTAGAAAAAAACATTCTTTGATTAAAGGAACACTGATTCTCACATCTGCCGGTCTTGTAAGCCGCGTTCTCGGATTCTTTTTCCGTATTTTCTTAAGCCATACCTTTGGAGAAGAACAGGTCGGACTTTATCAGTTAATTTTCCCTTTCTACGCACTCTGCCTGTCTTTGAGTACTTCAGGTCTTGAAACTGCCATTTCCAGAAGTGTCTCTCGCTTTCACTCCCTTGGCCGAACGCAGGACGGAAAGTTGATTTTCAAGACAGGTCTGATTCTTTCTGTTCTGATTTCTCTGATTTGTACTTTTCTGGTACAGAAGAATTCCGTTTTTCTTTCAAATCGTTTTCTTGGAGATCCAAGATGTGCAACACTATTATATCTGATCGTTCTTGCACTTCCGGCGGCTTCTGTCCACAGTTGTATCTGTGGTTATCACTATGGTCTGCAAAGAACCTCTGTCCCGGCTATTTCACAGTTAATCGAGCAATTTGTTCGAATTTCTTCTGTTTTTGTTTTATATTTTATTTTTATACACCGTGGAGTTCACCCTAAGATTCCATTGGCTGTATCAGGTATTATTTTCGGAGAACTTGCAGCAGCAGGCTACTCGCTTTTTTCACTGAAGAAGAAGGGTTTTGATGCCAATTCTCCATATATTCTTTCTATCTCAAAATCTTGTTCTGAATTGCTACGCCTCTCTGTTCCATTGACAGTTAATCGCACAGCAATTACATTCTTGCAGGGAATTGAAGCAGCTTCAATCCCTGTCTGCCTTGAGCTTGCATCTCACAGTGCTTCCGAAGCTCTCAGTATTTATGGAGTACTGACCGGAATGGCATTACCATGTATCCTTTTTCCCAGTGCACTCACAAACTCAGTCAGCCTGCTTTTAATCCCTGCTGTCGCACAAAAGCAGGCTGAAAGCTCTTCAAAAGAGACATTTCTCCTTATAAAAAAGGCTGCCGGAGGATGTTTCTCCCTTGGTCTTCTGTGTTCTGTCTTCTTTCTTCTTACCGGGTCTTTTCTCGGAAACTTCCTGTTTCACAGTACTTTAGCCGGTAATTTCATCGTAACACTTGCCTGGATCTGCCCTTTCCTGTACACAAGTTCCGCTCTTCTCAGTGCAATCAACGGACTGGGACTTACAACCCTGACACTGATGATCAATCTTCTTGGATTATCCATCCGCATTCTTAGTGTATATTTCGGAATCCCGCACTATGGAATCACAGGATACCTATGGGGACTTTTCATCAGTCAATCAACTGTCTGCCTCGTTGCATTACTCACACTTTCCCACGAAATCAAAAAAGAATATTTACAATCTGTTGAATCAGCCACGGATTAAGACAGGATTCTGAAAAAATCCCAATTAAAAACAAACCGCATACAAAGAACGTTTTTTGTCTGTTCCACTGATTCTGTGGATAGTTCCAACAAAAGCGCAAAAGCACAAGAACTGCCGGAACATAAAAAAGGAACTGTGGAAATAGTCCTGCCACACAAAGAATACTTCCCTTCATTCCTAATTCTGCCACTGCCTCTGACAGTAAAATTCCTCCTGACATCCCAGTCCACAGAAGAAAAAACGCTGCCACAATTTTTCTAATCCGGATTCCCATCGCCAAAAACAGCACCAGGAAAAAAATTCCCCGTACCTGAATCAAATACCAAATGTACTGTTGAAAAGATATCTTCTCATTCTTTAATCTCATAAGATAAACTTCTGTAAAAGTTCCGATCAGGCTCAGCTGTTCTCCCCATATATAATTGACAATCAAGATTCCTGTCAAAAAGCCTGTAAAAAACAGAGCCAGAAAGTAATGACCTGTACGAAATGCCTTCACCAGTATTCCTCCCACCCTATAAAATGTTCTGCGGATATATTTTTATCCTCAATCTTCCACACCATTATATGAGTGTCTGGTTTTTCTCATGCGGCAGCGATGCTACTTATTGTCGGCATTCAATCATTTTCCATACTTTACAGCATAAGCCATCAAAGAAGAAACTGTCTTCGCATCTTCAATCTCACCTGAAAAGATCTTTTCCTTCAATTCTTCTATTGTATAAGCGCCAAGTTCAATAAATTCATCTTCATCCAGATGCTGTTTTGACGGTATCAGATCATGTGCCACATAAACTTCAATCCGTTCGTTACAAAATGCTACTGTTGTCCGTAAAGTGATCAGCCACTCAAGATTCTCGCTGCGATACCCTGTCTCTTCCTCTAATTCGCGAGACGCACACTCTATACCAGGTTCTCCCACTTCATCAAGTGCTCCTGCCGGAATCTCCAATGTATATCGATCCAGCGCATTTCTATACTGTCTCACCATCAAAATCTTACCATCTGCTGTAACCGGAACTACCGCTGCTGCTCCTTTATGACCTATAAAATCCCATACTACGGTATGATCCCCGTCCACTTCTATCGTGTCCTGATAAAAATCAAGAATCTTTCCTTTAAATTTCAATTCTCTGTTAATTCTTTTAATCTTCTCGCTCATTCCGTTCTCCCTTCTTTTACCTTACATCACCGTATGCATTCTATATCAAAGACTTTTACTCTTACCTGTAATAGCTTTCTCAGTAAACTAAAAGCCCCTGTCTTTCGACAAGGGCCAACTTTCATCTTCTGTTATGATTCTCTTATTTTGCGTAATCTGTTGCTCGTGACTCACGAATAACATTTACTTTAATCTGTCCAGGATATTCTAATTCAAACTCAATCTGTTTTGCAATATCCCTTGCTAAAAGCACCATATCATCGTCAGATACCTGCTCCGGAACTACCATAACACGAATCTCTCTACCTGCCTGAATGGCAAAAGACTTATCTACACCTTTAAACTGGTTGGTAATATCTTCTAACTGTTTCAATCTGTTTGTATATGTCTCGATGGTTTCTCTTCTTGCTCCCGGTCTTGCAGCTGAAATAGTATCCGCTGCCTGAACAACACAAGCAATCAGACTCTGCGGCTCCACATCACCATGATGTGCCTCCACAGCATTAATAATGGTTGCTGATTCTTTGTATTTTCTACAAAGATCTGAACCAATCTGAATATGTGATCCTTCTACATCATGATCAATTGATTTACCAATATCATGAAGAAGTCCTGCACGTTTTGCAAGTCTGACATCCAGTCCGATTTCTCCTGCAATGAGACCGGATAACTGAGCTACTTCGATTGAATGCTTCAATGCATTCTGTCCATAGCTTGTTCTGAACTTCATACGTCCAAGAAGACGGATCAACTCCGGATGAATTCCTGTAACTCCAACGTCAAGAGCTGCAGCTTCTCCTTCCTCGCGGATCATTGTATCCACTTCTTTCTGAGCTTTCTCAACCATCTCCTCAATTCTTGCCGGATGAATACGTCCATCCACGATCAAACGCTCAAGTGCAATTCTTGCAACTTCTCGGCGGATTGGGTCAAACCCTGATAATACAACCGCTTCCGGAGTATCATCAATGATCAGTTCCACACCGGTTAATGTTTCCAGTGTTCTGATATTTCTTCCTTCTCTACCGATGATTCTTCCTTTCATCTCATCACTTGGAAGCTGAACTACAGAAATTGTAGTCTCTGCAACATGATCTGCTGCACATCTCTGAATTGCATTCACAACATACTCTTTTGCTTTCTTGTCAGCCTCTTCCTTTGCCTGAGTTTCCAGTTCTCTGACCATCTTGGCTGTGTCATGCTTGACGTCATCTTCAACAGTTTTTAACAGATATTCTTTTGCCTGTTCGGAGGTAAGTCCTGAGATTCGTTCCAGTTCCTGCACACGTTTCTGGCTAAGTTCTTCTACTTTGGCTTCACGCTGGCGAAGATGTTCTTCCTTCGCTGTCAGTTTGCTCTCACGATGTTCCAGTACATCTGACCGTTTGTCGACCGATTCTTCCTTCGCGAGTACACGCTTCTCATAACGCTGTAACTCCGCTCTTCTTTCTTTCGTCTCTTTCTCAAGTTCATTCTTTGTCCTGATGGACTCTTCCTTTACTTCCAAAAGAGATTCCTTCTTCGTCGTCTCTGCAGTCTTTACAGCATCGTCAATGATTTCTCTTGCTTTTGCTTCTGCATTCCCAATCTTGCTTTCCGCATTCTTTCTCAGATTGGAAACTGTAACAAAGTGAGTAATGATTCCGACTATCAACGCGAGGGCCACGGCAACGCCTATAAATAAACCTAGACTTATCTGCACAGGAGCACCTCCTTATTCGATTTTCATTGTACATATTACTCAAATACAACACTTAAATTTTATACTGTTTCAACAACAATGTCAAGCATTGTAATTATTATTTTGTATCACATGACATAACCCGGTTACTGTTCACACGATGTGCGACCAGCAACGCATCTCGCCATTTTAAATCGCCTTTGGCGATGGGGCGAGATGCATTCAAGTCAAAACACGCATCCTCCGTGTCAATCAGCGAAGTGATTGACACGGGAGTGTACAGTTACTCTGTTTATCATAATCTGATATAACATGGCGGATCACCTCATAACGAAATCCTTTTCGCGCAAGATATCCTAATATCTTTTGATATTCCTGCTCTTCCATTCTTTCCGGATCAACCTTCTTTTTTCGCAGTATCCTTCGGATTGCCTCTTCCTCAGAATCTTCACTATAGCACTGTTCAAAAGCCAGGCAGATCAAATCATCAGAAACTCCCTTCTGCGACAGCAGTGCCTTGATTTCCCGTTTGCTTTTAGTATCTTTGCGGCTCATAACAAAATTTTCCGCATATCTTGCATCATCCAGATATCCAAAAGATCTCACATATTCAATTGCTCCGCTGATTGCATTCTCCGGATATTGTCCCGCCTTCAGTTTTTCCCTTAATGCAGACTCAGTACGATCCATATCCTCCAGCAAATGCATTGCTCTTTTCTTTGCGCGTTTCAACAGTACCTCATTCTGAATCTTTTCATAATTTTCCTGCGCGAGATCTTCTCCCTGCTTTATACCAAAACGCTTCAACTCACCTTTATAAAGCACAAATGCAAATGTTCCATCCAGATATACTTTAAACTTCGTCTTTGTCTGCTCTTCTATCCCAGTAACAATCATTCTTTCTTTTCTGCCTCATCAGCCACTTTAGAAGCCGGTGTCAGCTTCAGATCACTTGATGCCCCTGCCTTCTTCTCAGCATCTGGAAGCTCATTCTCTGCTTCTTCTGATCCAGATAATGCATAATGTGCTCTCACCTTCTGATCCAGTGTCTCCATCACTTCCGGATGTGATTCCAGATATGCCTTTGCATTCTCTCTTCCCTGGCCAATCTTCTCTCCCTCATATGCATACCACGCACCGCTCTTCTTCACAAGATCAATATTGGTTGCGAGATCAAGAATATCTCCTGCACGGGAAATACCTTTTCCAAACATAATATCAAATTCCGCTTCTTTGAACGGCGGAGCAATCTTATTCTTCACAATACGGATTCTTGTACGGTTTCCTACCATCTCTCCACTTTGCTTTAAAGTCTCGATTCTTCTGACATCCATACGCACAGATGCATAGAATTTCAGCGCACGTCCTCCTGTCGTTGTCTCTGGATTTCCAAACATTACTCCAACTTTCTCACGCAGCTGGTTAATAAAGATCACAATACAGTTTGACTTGCTGATAACCGGTGTCAGTTTTCTCAATGCCTGTGACATCAATCTTGCCTGCAAACCAACATGACTGTCTCCCATATCCCCTTCGATCTCCTGCTTTGGAACAAGTGCAGCTACAGAGTCAATGACAATAATATCAATCGCCCCTGAACGTACCATTGTCTCTGCAATCTCAAGGGCCTGATCTCCACTGTCAGGCTGTGAAATATAGAGTTCATCGATATCTACTCCGATATTCTTTGCGTATACAGGATCCAGTGCATGCTCTGCATCGATAAATCCGGCAATTCCGCCTCTCTTCTGAACCTCAGAAATCATATGAAGTGCGACAGTTGTCTTACCACTTGATTCAGGACCATAAACCTCAATCACACGTCCCTTTGGCACACCGCCAAGTCCAAGTGCCAGATCAAGGCTCAGACATCCGGTAGGAACTGTCTCTACAGCTACATGCGCCCCTGATTCTCCCAGCCGCATCACTGCACCCTTACCAAAATCTTTCTCCAGCTTTGCGATCGCTGCATCCAGTGCTTTCTTCTTCTCTTCGTTATTCGCCAGCTTTGTAACGCTCTCTTTGCCTGCCATAATTTTCTCCTTCTCTATCTCTCTTAGTGTATAAAACCCATTCTCTCTTTTTTCGAACAGTTGTTCGTCTATGAATAGATTTTATTATACTTCTTTCAAAATGTCAACAATAATTCTTCCCCTTAATTTTGTTGCAATAATACGATATACCATGGAATCCTCTTCCTGAAACAGAAGAATTGAAGTTCATGTGAATCATTGCCGGCTTAAGGATCTGCCGGCCAGACAACTAAAGAATAGCATAAGGAAAGGCAGAATGCAAGTACCACAGCACTTACATTCTGCCTTTTATACTACACTGCTTTCCAGTGTTTCACTTCTTCTTTGTAAAAGATAATTCCTTCCTGGATAATTTTGAATCCACTGCCTTCAAGTTCCGCAATCGTAACAGAACAATTTGGCGGTACTTCATTTTTCCAGAAATGTTCTACTGAAAGACTGCCTCTCATCCTGTTCAGCATTGCTGTCATCGCAGCACCATGAGTAGAAATTAGAAGATTCTTATTCTTCAGCTTCTTACTCTCTTCAAGACTCTTTAAAAACTCTCCGGTTCTTTCATAAAGTTGTTCTACACTTTCAGCATCTTCCGGCGGAATATAATTTCCCGTATCCTGAAAGAATTTCTGGAATGCAAGATTCTCTTCTTTCGTCTTATCTACACAAGACATTCCCTCATACGAGCCAAAAGAAATTTCCTGGATTCTCTGATCTTCATAAAGCGGAATGTTGCGTCCTTCAAGAAGAATCTCTGCCGTTTCTTTTGCACGCTGTAAGGGACTTGTATAAGCCAGATCAATCTGGTATTGTCTCATCCCATAAGAAGTTTCCCGGGCAAGATGACGCCCATATTCATTTAAGGGAATATCCTTTCGTCCCTGTACCAGTTTTTTCTTGTTCCAATCCGTCTCTCCATGACGCACAATATATAGCCTCACTGCTGCCTACACTCCCTCTTCTTATCTTTTTAATACTTCTCTCCTGATATATCTGTAAGTAGTTTCCTCGCCTTCTTCCGCAAGCATATGAAGCAGTTTTTCTAATAATTCTCTTGTATCTTTATGCATCAGCTCATCTGCACGTCCGTTTTCATAATAAGCAAGCGGTGCATCAGAGGTATATGCATCCCCGAGATACACTTTACTTGCTGCAATGCGGTCAAGAAACATCTCTACTACATATCTCACCGGCATCTTCATTCCCGCCAGAAGGTTCGGTCCTTCCAGACTATAATCAATCCAGTATTCATAATGGTGTTTGTTCCTGCCTTTGTGGTGGAGCCATGCGGAAGAATACCCCTTTTCTTCCCGTTCGGCATTATTAGGGCTTCTTGTCCCCTGATAGTATCTGCATCCCACACGGAATTCTGTCCAACTGTATTTTGACATATCATGGAGCAGTCCCTGTTTGTACAACCCAACACGAAAACACTCTTTCAATACCAGTTTTTTGTGTTTTGTTATGGTACAAAAATGTGCAAATGCCTTCATACTTTTCCCTCTCTGGCCGGCTGTTCTTCTTTACAAAGTTCTTCTGCTCCCTGCCGTTTTTCTATTTTATTTACATTCTGCGTTTTAGCTGTATGAATCGGTTTCTTTTCTGAACGACTCTTCTTTTCCTCTATCCTACGTCCAAGCAGAATTGCTACGCTACGTTCTTCCAGTAATACATCTTTCTGATTTTCCAGCTTTTTTGCTTCACAAAGCACGCCATCTTTTGTAGTCATAACAAGATACCATTCTACGTTCTTTCCAATTGATGGTATTGCGAAGTGATGCGGCAGCCAATGCATATTATACGCTGTAAAACAAGGAAACTCCCCTTCTTTCGTTCCTGAATACAAGACACCTAACTGACGGCTGGAAACTTCTGCTTTTACCTGCCATGCATTTTCTCCATGGTAGGATACGTCCGGTATGCCACATCTCGTGGTATCCATTCCGGATAGTGCTGTACTCTGGTGGAGACAACGATGTTCTTTTCTCAGCCCGATCAGTTTCTTTGTATACTGAAACAGCCAGTCATCTTTCTTCAACTGTGTCCAGTTCACCCATCCTGTCTCGTTATCCTGACAATATGCATTGTTATTTCCTCTCTGCGAATTACAGAATTCATCTCCTGCAAGGAGGCATGGAGTTCCCTGAGCCGTCAACAGGAGTTCTAATGCATTCTTCACTTGATTCTTTCTAAGATTGACAACTGCGCGTTTTCTGCTCGGTCCTTCAGCTCCGCAATTCCAACTGTAATTATAATCTGGTCCATCCAGGTTCTTCTCACCGTTTTCTTCATTATGTTTGCAATCATAAGACACTAAATCCCATAACGTAAATCCTGTCTGTGTTGTAATATAATTGCATTTTCCATTTTCCGATGAACGATTTTTCAATGCCCAGATGACATCATTGACCATATTCTCGTCACCTTTTAAGAAGCGACGCATCACATTCTGGAAACCATCATCTTTCTGCATCAGCTTGATATCTTTCAAAAACGGATCTTCTATCAGCTGCTCCCACGGTACGTTATAAGGATTCAGAACAAATCCATCCACATGATACTCCAGCATATAAAAGCGTAGACATTCCGTTACATAATTTGCTGATATTCCCGGAACAAATGGCATCTCCAGTACAACTTCTATGCCCTGACTATGACATGCTCGCACCATATCTTTCAACTCACGAACTGCACTTTTCCCATATGCATAGGCTTTTTTAGGGGCAAAATAAAAACCTTTACCATATCCCCAATAGTTCACTTTTGTTTTTCCGCACTCTTCAAATTCATAGACCGGCATACACTGAATCTGGTTGACTCCAAGTTCTTTTAAATAATCCAGTTTTTCAACAACCCCCTGAAATGTTCCCTTATGCACCACTTTCGAAGAAGAATGTTTTGTAAATCCACGCACATGCAAACCATAAGCCACTACATCTTCCCATGGAAGATGTAGGCGCTGATCCTCCTGCCAGTCATAGTCCTCCATTGAAACAATTTTCCCACGAATCTGATGTTCCTGAAGTTTCCGTTCTACACCAAATTTCTCTTTTCCTGCAAGTTCTTTTGCATATGGATCCACACATACTTTCCCATCAATCAGAAAATTGTATTCATATCGATCTGCTTTCAGACCTTCAACAGATAAGAAACGTACTTCTCCAACGCCTTCTTCCTCCGGCATATCAAACTGATATTCCGGAACTTCTTTTCCTCTCTTATACAGTAAAAGTTCACATGTCTTCCCTTTTGCTACCTGAACGGCAAAATTTATATTTTTGCCTTTGATATCCACTCCAAATGGCTGCGGACTCCCCTTTATCTTCCTCATAGTTAACCCCTTTCTTGAGCAATCAATAAATTACTGCCATCCATCCGTTCCGTACATTTCAACATTATCACGATTTATAAAGAAAGTTTCCTCATAATTATCCTTCTCGTAATCCTTGTCTGCCAGTAATGCTGTCGCCACCTTTACTGCTGTCTTTCCCATATTGATCGGGGACTGTGCTCCAATCCCGGTCATTCCTCCAGTGCCATTCACCAGTGCTGTTTTTGTCGCCGGGGAACCATCCACACTATACACGCAGATATTCGTTCTCTGCGCTTCTGTGATCGCTGCCATCACCTGTTCTGCCATAGGATCACTACCACACATTACAGCATCAATCTCACTATTTTCGCTCAGAACCTGTGTCATCTCGTCCTTCACATTACTGCTGTCTCCCAATGCTTCAATTCTCTTTACCACTTCAAACCCACTGTTTGTTATAGCCTCTTCAAATCCGGTAATTCTCTCATTCACTGAGTTCACCCCAGGGTTTTCCACAATCACAATTTTGCCACCATCTGGTTTCTGGACCAGAAGATCCTGCCCGCATACATATCCCGCATTCTCATTATCTGACCCTACAAATGCAGATACAAGGCTTGTCTCTTTTACTTCTGTATCAAGATTGATCACCGGAATATCTGCCTCTTTTAAGGCTTCAAGTGCGGGAGTGATTTTCTCCCAATCTACCGGACAAAGAAATACTGCCTGTACCCCTTCGTTGATCAACTCCCGAATCTGTTCATTCTGCAAATCAGCATCTGATGCCGGATCACGAACCATCAGACGGTCACCTTGAGCCTCTAATGCTGTCTGGACAGAATTTTTCAATGTGTCATAAAAAGGATTCGACATATCAATCCCACTAAATCCAAACAGTCTGCCACTTTCCCCTGTATTATCATTTTTCTTATCATCCTCTTCTACTACTGCATTATCTTCCGGTGTTCCAACATTTTTCTTTCCACATCCAAGCAGTGCTGCCGCTATACACAAAACTGCCACTGTACACAGTATCCATCTTTTCTTCATATTGTCTATTATCCTTTCACTTCTATCAGTAACACTTTTATTCTACCTTGTTTAACCCGAAAGTCAATCTTATCTTGCTTTTTTCTCCCCTTTTTGTTACCATCAAGATAGCTGATCATTCTCGTTTTGAGCACCTGGCTGGTCAATACGGAATGAAATACAACACAGATTCAAAGGAGAAGATTATGAACGAAAACGAATCCCTCACAGTCACTTTGACACTGGAGAATAATGAGGAACTTGAATGCGCTGTTCTCAATATTTTTGAAGCAGATGAAAAGGAGTATATCGCACTTCTTCCACTGGATGAAAACGGTGATAACACAGACGGTCAGATCTATCTGTATCGTTTCATTGATAACGGAGAAGAGGAAGAACCTGGACTTGAGAACATCGAAGAAGATGAAGAGTTCGACCGTGTTTCCGCTATATTCAACGAATGGCTGGATACACAGGATTTCGGCGATATCGATCTTGATGCATTAGATGACCTGGAGGACTAAGTCTTGAGGATGTCAGCAAAGTGACTGACATCCGGTCAGCTTTTCAATAGTTCGTCTACAAAACGGGAAGGAGTAACTTCTTTCCCGTTTTTTATTTTCACATAACAGATCTTCAGAAAATCTTTTGCCCTTGTCATTGCCACATAGAATAATCTTCTCTCTTCTTCGATCTCCTTGTCTGTCTTTGCCTTCTGATACGGAATCCTTCCTTCATTCGCCGCAATCAGAAATACCTGCTTGAATTCCAGTCCTTTAGAAGCATGTATCGTCATCAGCCGGACACCCGGACGTGGTCTGTTTCTTTCCTTTTCCTTCACTTTCAAAGTCTCCGTATATTCTTCTACATGTGCAAACCATTCTTCAACACTTGAAAATGCTTTCGCCGCCTCTTCGATCTCTGCCAGTACTTCATTCAGATCAGATCTGTTTATCTGATGTGTAAATGCATACTCTTTCAGAAAATCGTCATAACCAATCCTTTTTCTGATATACTGGATTGCCGCATATGGAGCCATCTTCATAAGCATCTTAACATCCCACTCAAACTGATCAATCCGGTCGATCATCCAGTCTTTATCACAATAGAACTTCCGCATGTCTTCAAAAGAAACCTTCGCTCCTGCTACACTGTCTCTTCCAAGATATCGCTTTGGTCGGTTCATTATCTGTAAAAAATCTTGTCTGTGCCGAGCTCCTGTTGCCAGTCGGAAATATGCCATGATGTCCTTTGCGATAAAGTGTTCATATATATTTGGAAGATGTTCTTTCATCTGAAACGGGATCTTCCGCTCCACCATTGCTTCTACCACTGCTCTCGCATCTGTATGAACCCTGAACAGAATCGCAATCTCTTCTTCTTTTATGCCATTCTCCTTACATTTCTGTATCTCTTCAAGAACATATTCTGCCTCTTCCACCGGATCTTTCACTTCCTGAATATGAAGGCAGGAACCGCCTTCACGGTTTGCTTCCAATTTTTTACTGTATCTCTCCACATTATTTTCAATCAGTTTCAAAGAATTCTGTACGATATTTGCTGTCGAACGGTAATTCATTCCCAACAGAATTTGTTTTGCATCAGGGAAATCTTTTCCAAATCCAAGCATCAATTCTGAATCAGCTCCACGAAATCCGTAGATTGCCTGATCGTCATCCCCCACTACGAACAAATTATTTTCCGGCTGTGCCAGCATGCGGATCACATCATACTGAATTCGGTTAATATCCTGAAATTCATCAATCAAAACGTATCTGAATTTCTTCTGCCACTGTGCAAGTACATCTGGTCTTGATCGGAACAATTCATAACAAAGTACCAGCATATCATCAAAATCAATCTTTTTCAGTTCTTTTCTATGCTGTTCATAATTACGGTAAATATTGCGAAAAGCATCCGCACTACACTTTTCTGATACAAATTCTTCCAGCGGAATCCGATTATTCTTCACTTTTCCAATTTCTGCCGCAATATCCTGAATAAAATCTTCTTCATCAAAGATCTCCATTCTTTCCTTGTTAATCACGCCACGTAAAATCTGATATTTTTCTGTCTCCGAAAGAATATTTTCCTGATTCATCCGGTAAGCCCATTTCAGGATTCCATAATAGATTCCATGAAATGTACCCACTGTAACCGGAAGATCTCTTTTGCCCATAACCAAACAGAGGCGGGATTTCATCTCCGCCGCTGCAAATCTTGTAAAAGTAACGACCAGAATTTCTTCTGGTCTTACTTTCTGTTTCTCTATAAGGTATTTTACTCTGTTTACAATCGTAAGCGTCTTCCCCGATCCCGGGCCTGCCAGTACAAGACATGGGCCGTCTGTGTGCTGAATCGCCTGCGCCTGTGCTTCATTAAATCCCATTGTACCTCTTTTCGCTGTCCTTACTGAAGTTTCTCGATTCCAAGACGGATTCTTCTAAGAGACTCCTCTTTTCCGAGTACTTCCATCAGTTCTGTTGCTCCACCCGGAGTGCTCTGCTTTCCGGAAACTGCTGTACGAAGCGGCCACATTACATAACCTACTTTGTATCCTTTTTCTGTTGCAAATGCTTTCAATGTCTCAAACAATGCATCATTACTAAAGTCCTCCTGCGCCTCGAGAACCGGAAGAACCTCGTTCAGAAGTGCGAGTGACTTCTCAGGATCTGTTTTCATCTTCTTGTGTGTATACAGTGCAATATCGTAATCTGGAAGTTCTTCAAAGAAATCAACCTGCTCTTTGATCTCCGGAAGAATCTCAATTCTTGTCTTCACAAGTGTTGCAATCTTCTTCAGATCATAGTCCTTTGTTACTGCCTCTTTCAGATAAGGCTCCGCAAGTGCATAGAACTTATCAAAATCCATTGCCTTGAGATATTCTCCGTTCATCCATTTCAATTTCACTGTATCAAATACAGCCGGAGATTTACTCATATGATGATAATCAAATGCCTCAACAAGCTCTTCCAATGAGAAGATCTCTCTGTTGTCTGTCGGGCACCATCCGAGCAGTGCAACATAATTCACAACTGCCTCTGAAACATATCCCTGCTCGATCAGATCTTCATAAGAAGAATGTCCACATCTCTTGCTCAATTTCTTATGATTCTCATCTGTGATCAGTGGACAGTGGACATAAACCGGTACTTCCCAGCCAAACGCCTCATAAAGGCGGTTATACTTCGGTGCTGAAGATAAGTACTCATTTCCACGAACAACATGTGAAATCTCCATCAGATGATCGTCAATTACGTTTGCAAAATTATATGTCGGGAATCCATCAGATTTGATCAGGATCATATCGTCAAGCTCTGCATTCGGAACTGTGATATCTCCGTAGATCTCATCATGGAATGTTGTCTCACCTTCATTCGGTACATTCAGACGGATAACCCATGGCTTACCTGCTGCCAGATTCGCCTCTACTTCTTCCTTGCTCAGACTTAAGCAGTGCTTATCATAAACAGAAATCTCTACTCCACCTTCGGAAACCTGTGTCTTTAAAGACTCCAGACGCTCTTTGTCACAGAAACAGTAATAAGCATCTCCCTGCTCTACAAGCTGCTTTGCATATTTAAGATAAAGTCCTGATGCATTACGCTCACTCTGTACATACGGTCCATATCCGCCATCTTTATCCGGTCCCTCATCATGGATGAGACCTGTTTTCTCCATTGTTCTGTAAATGATATCAAGTGCACCTTCCACAAAACGTTCCTGGTCTGTATCCTCTACACGAAGGAGGAAATCTCCCCCTTCATGCTTTGCGATCAGATACGCGTATAATGCTGTTCTTAAGTTACCCACATGCATTCTTCCTGTCGGGCTTGGTGCAAATCTTGTTCTTACTTTCTTACTCATTCTATCTTCTCCAATTCTTGTTTGTTATTGTTCAATCTCGTCATATTATAGCGCAAGTCCCCAGATTCTTCAACAAACAAAATCAATGTTTTTCTTTTACTCCAAAAGTTTCACCGTTTCAGGAATACTTCCCGCCTGTTCAAGTGTACAGGATCTTGCATCAATACATTCCAGATTTGTTCCATCAAATGCACTTTCCGCAAAACTTTTCACACTTTCCGGCACCTGAAAGGTTCCTGTCCACGCTGCCGGAAATGCAAGAAGAACTGTGCCATCTGCCGTGTAAAGTACACCATCTACCGTAACATAGGCTGGATTTGCTGCATCTGCTTCTATCCATCCCAGATTACTCAGCCCCACAAACGCTCCTGACTGAATATTTGTTATATTAGCAGGAATTTCAATCTCTTCTACAGCAGAACCAAGACCCGACAGTGCTCCTCTCGCAATTCCGGAACATCCTTCTTCAGGAAAGTACAATACTCCATCCTTTATCACTTCTTTGTCTCCTGAAAGTCCACAGATCATACCTTCCGCATTAATAAGATATCCGGTATCTGTATTTCCCACTGCTATCGACCCTTCTTCATCCTCATTTTCATTTTTTACATTTTCCATTGAATCAGGATTTGTAATTACCGGTTCACTTGCAACATTTATAGTTGTATCTCTTTTCACGTCTGGTTTTTCTGCCACAATCTCTTCTACTACTGGTTCTTCCACCGCAATTTCTTCTACCATAGGTTCTTCCACTAAAATTTCTGCCGGAACAGCTGCTACCTGGATAACATCTGCTTGATTAACATCTGTCTGGATAGTTTCTGCTGATAAGAAAGAATGCTCATCCATTTTTTCCGGTTCTTTTATCTGTTTTGTTATTGTTACTTTTTCCGGCAGATCATTTCCTGACACATTTATATCCTCTGTTGTCGCACAGACCTCTATTTCGGAAATCAGATTCTTTTCCAAATATAATGAAACAATTTCCTGTGCAGACATCAGAATCAGCGCACCACTTAATAAAGTCACTCCCACTCTGACATATGGTTTTCTCGCCGCTTCCTGATGCCATTCATTCCAATTCAGTCCTATATCCATGTTCTCTTATTCCTTTCTCTTTCCCCCACATTTTAATATACGAAATAATTTTAATTTATCAAAGAAAAAGGGATGCTGCAACCAAATGCAACATCCCTTTGATTTTTCCGCTTTGTCCTGATAGATTCCAAGGATTCTATACGTTAATTTCAGCCTTCACGCCAAGGATCTCTTTATTCTTTTCAAGCAGTGGACGGATCACATTCTTAAGATAAGCATCTACCTGCTCACTTGCACGTCCAACATATTTCTCCGGTTTCATTGTCTTCTGAAGATCCTCTAAAGTCAGGTTGAATGCCGGATCCGCTGCAATCAGTTCAAGAAGGTTATTGTCAAGTCCCTTCTCTTTTACATTTCTTCCTGCTTCCATAGAAAGCTCACGGATTCTTTCGTGCAGCTCCTGACGGTCTCCACCGGCTTTAACAGCATCCATCATAATATTCTCTGTTGCCATGAATGGAAGTTCGGACATCAGACGCTTCTCGATTACTTTCGGGTATACAACCAGTCCGTCTACAACGTTCAGACAAAGATCAAGTATTCCGTCGATTGCAAGGAATCCTTCCGGAACACTCAGACGCTTGTTAGCGGAATCATCAAGTGTTCTCTCAAACCACTGTGTTGCAGATGTGATTGCCGGATTAAGTGCATCAATCATCACATATCTTGAAAGGGAAGCAATTCTCTCACTTCTCATCGGGTTTCTCTTATAAGCCATTGCTGAAGATCCGATCTGTGTCTTCTCAAATGGTTCTTCAATTTCTTTCAAATGCTGGAGCAGACGGATATCATTAGAGAATTTGTGAGCACTTGCAGCAATTCCTGCCAGTACATTCAGTACTCTTGTGTCTACTTTTCTTGAATAAGTCTGTCCGGATACCGGATAACATGCCTTAAATCCCATCTTCTCAGCGATCATTGGATCGATCTTGTCAATTGTCTCCTGATCTCCGTCAAACAGTTCAAGGAAACTTGCCTGTGTTCCTGTTGTTCCTTTAGATCCAAGCAGTTTCAGGCTTCCAAGTACATATTCCAGATCCTCAAGATCCATTTCAAACTCCTGCATCCAGAGAGTTGCTCTCTTTCCAACAGTTGTCGGCTGTGCCGGCTGGAAATGTGTAAAAGCAAGTGTAGGCTGGTTCTTCTGCTCCTCTGCAAACTTCGCAAGCTCTGCAATTACATTCACAAGCTTTGTGCGAACCAGTTTCAGTGCTTCTGCCATAATAATAATATCTGTATTATCTCCTACATAACAGGATGTAGCTCCAAGATGGATGATTCCTTTTGCTTTCGGACACTGAACACCATATGCATAAACATGAGACATAACATCATGACGTACAACCTTCTCACGTTCCTTTGCCACCTCAAAGTTAATATCATCCGCATGGCTCTTCATCTCTTCGATCTGCTCGTCTGTGATGTTGAGTCCAAGCTCCTTCTCAGTCTCTGCCAGTGCGATCCAAAGTCTTCTCCATGTTCTGAACTTTTTGTCCGGTGAGAAGATATACTGCATCTCGCGGCTTGCATAACGCTCTGAAAGCGGGCTTACATAACGATCATTACTCATAATTCTTTTCTCCTTGTTTCATATCTTTATCGTAACTGTTCATCTATTATAACACATAAACTGAGTCTTCAAAATCAATTTTGTTCAAATGCCTGACTGATATCCTCTTTCGGAACTTCCATCGGATACTTTCCTGTAAAGCAGGCATCGCAATACTTAAGATCTCCAACCATGTCTTTCAGTTTCTCAATCTCCATGTATCCAAGAGAGTCTGCTCCAATCAGCTGACGGATCTCCTCCTGTGTGTGAGTATGTGCGATCAGCTGCTCATTTGACGGAACATCCGTTCCAAAGAAGCATGGATGTAAGAACGGTGGAGAACTGATACGTACATGTACCTCTTTTGCTCCGGCTTTTTTCAGCATCTTAATGATATTTGCACAAGTTGTTCCACGCACGATGGAATCATCTACCATTACGATTCGTTTTCCCTTTACAACTTCCGGAATCACATTCAGTTTGATTTTTACACTGGAAACACGTTCGCTTTGTTTCGGTTTGATAAATGTTCTTCCCACATAGCTATTCTTGTGAAATGCCATTCCATACGGAATTCCTGACTGCTCAGAATATCCTTTCGCTGCTACCAGACCGGAGTCCGGAACTCCTACAACAAGATCAGCGTCTACCGGATAAGATTCCGCAAGTGCTTTTCCTGCCAGAATTCTGGAATGGTATACACCTACACCATCGATTGTACTGTCTGTTCTTGCAAAATAAATATACTCAAAAATACATCTTGCCTGTTTTTCCGAATCGATCACCATACTCGTATCTGACTGGATTCCATGTTTTCTTGTAATTGTTACGATTTCTCCCGGAAGAACATCTCTTACAAACTCACCGTCTACAGCTGCAATTGCACAGCTCTCAGAAGCAAGGAAATATGTATTGTCACGTTTTCCGATGCACAGTGGCTTGAGTCCAAATGGATCTCTTGCACCAATCATTTTTCTCGGGCTGCTAACAACAAGTGCGTATGCACCCTTGATCTTCTGCATCGCACGCTTCACTGCTTCTTCTGCTGTCGGTGTATGAAGACGCTCTCTCGCAATAAGATATGCGATTACTTCAGAATCTATTGTTGTCTGGAAAATAGCACCTGTCTGGCTGAGTTCTTCTCTCAGCTCGATTGCATTTACTAAATTTCCGTTATGTGCAATCGCAAGTGTTCCCTTTACATAGTTTATAACAAGTGGCATTGCATTCTCTACACGTGTTGCGCCTGCTGTTGAATATCTCACATGGCCCACACCAAGATTTCCTTTCAGCTCTGAAAGGCCCTCTTCATCAAACACGTCATCCACATGGCCAAGTCCTTTTTTTGAAAGGACGTTTCTCTTCCCATAAGTGTCTGTCACTGCAATACCGCAGCTCTCCTGACCTCTATGCTGCAGAGCAAACAAGCCATAATAGACTGATGCAGCCACATCATGCCCATCCACATCATAAGCACCAAAAACACCGCATTCTTCCCCAAGTCCCGTCACTGCTTTTTCAAATTCACTCATGTCAGTTTATGCTCCTTACCTAGTTCCTGCTAGTTTTTATCATGATTTCTGTATCATACAAAACCGATTATAATATAAGGCGGAGTGAAAATCAACATTCCCTCCGCCTTGTATTTCTTCCTGCTCATTATTTTATTTACGTCCAATATATTAGTATTTCTAATATATTCGTCGTTTTATTCTTCGTATCTTATTACCGCCTTCATTTTTTGTCCAGTATTTACAAAATCACTATCCATTTGTATAACGAGACAAAAATTGACGGGTACGCTCTTCTTTTGGATTCTCAAACACTTCCTCAGGAGTTCCCTGCTCAAGTATCTTACCGTCATCCATAAACAGAACTTTGTCCGATACGTCTCTTGCAAATGCCATCTCATGCGTTACGATGATCATCGTAGTATTCTGATCTGCAAGTCCTTTGATAACTTTCAGTACTTCACCTGTAAGCTCCGGATCAAGCGCCGAAGTCGGCTCGTCAAAGCATAGAATATCCGGACTGAGTGCAAGTGCACGGGCAATCGCCACACGCTGACACTGTCCTCCGGAAAGTTGATGCGGATAGTTATTCATACGCTCTGAAAGTCCCATCTGATCTAAGAGGCGCTTTGCTTCTGCTTCAATCTCTGCGTGAATCTCCTTCTTGCGCGCCTTATAATCAGGCTGACTTTTTGCAAGTAGTTCCTTCGCCAGCATTACATTCCCAAGTGCTGTATACTGCGGGAACAGATTAAAAGACTGGAATACAAGTCCAAAATGTAATCTTTTCTTACGGATCTCACTTTCCTGTTTTGTTACAGGATTTGCAGCATCAAACAATAATTCATCATTTACACGGATCACACCTTTATCCGGTGTCTCCAGAAAATTCAGGCAGCGCAGAAGTGTCGTCTTTCCACTTCCCGAAGAACCGATCAAGGAAAGTACCTGTCCACGTTCCAACGAAAAGCTGATATCTTTCAATACTTCTGTCCGTCCAAATGTTTTATTAATATGTTCTACTTCAAGTATTGCCATTTATCTCTTCCTCCCCATTTAATTAAAATATTCCAGCTTCTTCTCAAGCTTTCCAAGAAGGACTGTCAGAATACCATTGAAGATCAGATAATAAAAAGCTGTAAAGAACATCGGCCAGATCGCACCTGAGATTCCCTGAGAACCTTTCAGGAACGCCTGTCCTGCCCAGATAATCTCCTGCAGTGCAATGATTCGTGCAAGAGAAGTATCTTTTACAAGCGTAATGATCTCATTTGACATCGGTGGAACAATTCTCTTCACCATCTGAAGCAGCTTAACCTTAAAGAAGATCTGATGCTTTGTCATTCCAAGAACAAGTCCGGCCTCCGTCTGTCCCTGTGGGATACCCTGGATTCCTCCACGGTAAATTACCGAGAAATAGCATGCATAGTTAAAGATAAATGCAACCGAAGCTGCAAGAAATCTTCCGCTTTCACCGCCACCCCAAATTGGGTTTCCTAAGACCAGTCCCGGGAAATAATAAATGATCAGCATCTGGATCATAAGCGGTGTGCCTCGCACGATCCAAACAATGATATTCGTGATATAACTCAACGGTTTAAAATGTGACATTGATCCAAATGCAATAACCAGTCCCAACGGAATAGCTCCAAGAAGCGTTGCAAAAAACAGCTTCAGCGTCTGTAAAAATCCCACATTCAGTGAGTGAATAACGATTGGAAATTGTTCCATAATAAGTTCCATTTTATTAAAGCTCCATCCTAAATTTATTTTTCAATCAATGCAGCCTGCACCTTGTAAGTCTCAGCACATTTCTTCATTGATCCATCTTCCATACTCTTCTTAAAATAGTCGTTCAGAGCTGCTGCAAGATCAGATCCTTTACGGAATCCAACACCATACTCCTCATCGTTCAGACTTATTGTGTAAGTAAGATCTGCATAACCTGTTCCTTCTCCAATCATAGCTGCTGCCATCAAAGCATCAATTGCAGCTGCATCTGAATTTCCTGAAGCAACTTCCATCAATGCATCTGCCTGTGATGAAACGGCTGTATACTGAGCACCGATTCTGTTTACCTGCTCTTCTCCTGCACTTCCTGCTTCTACTGCAAAAGTTAAATCTTTCACACTATCCTCATCCTGATACTTATCAGCTTTGTCAGCCGGTACAACTACAACCTGCGCGTTATTCATATAAGCATCTGTGCATTCCATAGAGCTTTCCACTTCATCTGTCAGTGTCATACCATTCCATACGCAGTCGATTGACTTTCCATCAAGCTCAAGCTCTTTATTATCCCAGTCAATCTCTACAAATTCCGCCTCAACTCCGATACTCTCTGCAAATGCTTTCGCCATGTCTGCATCAAATCCGACCCACTCACCATTATCATCTTTATAATCCATTGGTTCAAAGTCAGTAACACCGACCACAAGCGTTCCTTTATCTTTTACATATTCAAGAACTTTTTGTAATATTTTATCTGCATCTTCTTGACTTATTTCCTTTTGGTCAACACCAACTTCTATCTCATCAACTATATAAGTATTTTTAGCACTTCTATTTCTAACTTCAGTTACATAACTTGCACTGTTAAATTCAGTTGTTTTTTCCATTGGTTTTGCTAAGTTTCTTAATTCTTGTTCTGTAGGATTTGATATTACATTTTTAAATAATTGATCGTTAAAATTTTTTAATTCATGCATTGTATATTCCCCTCTCTATTTTAGATATCGTATTTATGAATAAGTAAGTACGTATTAAATATATGTGCATTTAAATCTATGTCGTGTTTTAATATAGTATACGTATGAATTTAATATTTGAGCCTGTAATATTTTTATTTTTTTAATTTTGAGTTGTCCATATATTTTAGTGTATTAAAAAAACTTGTGGGTAAAATAAGTTTAATCATTTTGAAAGGGTGTGACACAATGATTTTTAACATTCACGAAAGTGGTAAAATAGCTATTGATAAAATGTTTGAAAAGTCTAATTCTAAAGATAAAAGCTTTAGGATTTATATTCGTAGAATAAGTGCTTGACTAGGCCCTGTATTTGATGTGGTTCTGGATGAACCATCTAATAAAGATGAGATTTTTGAAGCTGATGGATATAAAATTATAATTCATAAGGAATTAGCTGAAAAGATTAATTCAGTTGAAATATTTTTTAAAGAAGGTATTAGTAAAAGTGGCTTTAGAGTTTTAACTGATATAGTTTGGAAGTTTGAATATAGATTTATGGATTGGGCTAAGATAAGGTATGTTTATGAAAATAAATTACAAAATAAGTAGTCAACTTTACTGTTAAAAATAAATTTGATATAAAAGGTTATGTTAATCTATTTGGCTATTAAAAAAATATCAAAATAAAAAACACCAGTCCTCATCAATTCGAGGATAGGTGTTTTTATCAATGCTCATCATCATAAACTCTATGAAAAGTTCCTTGATTTTTAAATTGTCTAGTAATCATCATCTACAAGATTTTATGGTACAATTGCATTTGTTATATTTCAGCATAATTAATATTAGATCAAATTAAATAATACGTTTTAAATTGCATTAGTTTGTAATATATTAAAATTAAAAATCACTTATGTAATTTCACTTTTATGACAATTCTATTATAGCATTTATGTTGTCTTGGCTTTTTGCTGTAATAATATGCTTATTATTTTGCTCTTCATAATAACATTCAACATTTTCACCATACAATATTTCTTTTTTATACACTATTCTTATATTATTAAAAACTTTATTATTGTAAATATTATCTGGTAGAATTTCATAGGCCATATCTAGATAGCTTAAATTATGCATATGTTGATTTATATCAATATCTCTTCTTTGAATACAATAGTCCTTCTTAAAAAGGTAATCTCCACACTTAATATCTTCCATTTCTTCTAAAAATACGTTTTTATCTGTTTCTGATTCATATAAATCAGCAATATCTGCTGTAAGTCTTACTGGTCTTCTCCTATCTGTATCAACAAAAATCCATCTCGATGTTCCAATTACAATTATATTTCCTTCTTTATCCTTAATCTGAAAATCACGGTATGCATATAGTCTTTCTACTTTTCTTGACCATGTTTCTACCTTTATATCATCATTATATTTAGGCCTTTTTATGACCTCCATTTTCCAATCCAAAAGCATCCATGCTCTCTTTTTAGTTTCTATTTCTAAAACCCCATACCCTACAGATGCACTGTGAAGACATGCTATATCTTGCATTATTGCAAGAAGTGCTTTATTAGTTGCTTCATTATTTCTTCCTATATCTTCTAAACCAATTTTATAGTTACTAAAGTATATCATAAATATTTCCCTTTCTATTTAATATATCTACTTTTTGCTTAATATCTTATATGATATCAAAAATATTTTCATTTCGCATTATATAACATTTACGCCCTTTACTATATTGTAGTTCTCATTAAATAATATTTATACAATAATACTTAAAATCTATGTAATTTCTTTTATTTCTTTAAGTATCTAATTTTTTAAACAAGACTTGCATTATTTACGCTACATTTGGAATTATAATCATATACTTGTAAATTTTTAGATAAAGGAGACAAACTATGGATAAAAGTAAAAATAATTATAAATATATCATAGCAGTATCTAGTTTTATACTTATGGCTGTTGCATTTAGTATAGTAAATAGCGTAAATACAATACTTACAGCACCAGTAATAAATGCAAGAAACTTTAGTATTGGAGAATTTTCTCTACTATTTACAATAACAGCAATAACAGTAGCAATATGCTCACCTTTAGTAGGAAGTCTTCTAAATAAAGTAAACATAAAAATAATAATGTCATTATCATCCATCCTTGCTGGAGGCGGATACATGCTATACGGACTTGCAAATAATATACTATCTTTTTATCTAATAGGAGTAATTGTTGCAATAGGAATGTGTGGACTTACAACAATACCAATATCAACAATGATATCTGACTGGTTTGAACCAGAAAAAAAGGGTTCTATAATGGGAATAGTTTTTGCAGGAATAGGTACGGGAACATTCTTTTGGATGCAAATAGTATCTAGATTTTTAGAAAGATATAATTATAGACTTGCTTATTTATTTTTAGGAGCTATCGTTGTTATAGTTTCACTTCCTATAAGCTTATTTATAGCAAAAAGACCAGATGATGTAATGAATAAATTAAAAGATTCTAACAATAAAAGTGATAAGTCAAAAGATAAGTCCTATACATTTAAGGATATATCTAAAGTACCTTCATTTTGGAC
>OGCO01002011.1_pt1 | contig 28282 bp, 23 predicted proteins | sample 1570171 | NCBI WGS metagenome assembly OGCO01 (sample SAMEA4370583, study PRJEB24528) | human gut metagenome
GAAACACCGGACGCACTTCATTTGCACGGTTCATATCCACATCTGCTCCAATAAACGCCTGTACCGGATCAATGATTACAAGCCTCACATGATTCTGCCTGACTGCCTTTTCAATTCGATCATCGGATAAAGTCAATGCTTCTTCCGTATCATCAATCACCATAACCCTGCTTAGATCAGCACCTGCTTCCACCAATCTTGGCTTGATCGTATCACCCATGCCATCCTCCGCAGTCTGATAGATTACATTGAATGGTTCGATATCTTCCATATTCGGAAACAATTTTCTGTTGGTACAGGCTGCTGTCAGCATCATTGCAAAATAAGTTTTTCCCTCTCCCGGATTGCCCTGAATGATTGTCAGTTTTCCAAATGGAATATAGGGGAACCACAGCCATTCCACACTGGTCTGCTCAATGTCTTCATAACACAACATCGGCACCATCTCTTCTGATTCTGGTACTTTGATTGTGATTGTTTCTGCAATTGCTTTCTTTCTGTCAGCGTTTTTATCACAGAGGATTTCATTCCAGTCTTTTCGTGAAGGTTTTAGGCGAATTACACTGTATCTTTCTGAGATTTCTCCTGCCAATTTCTCACAGGCTTCATTCCCTGCCTGGTCATTATCCAGACACAGGAAAACAGAAGTAATCTGAGGGCGTTCAGAAAGAAAAGCCATCAGTGCCATACTGGATACACCGCTCAGACTCAGGTAGCTACGTTTCTTCCAGTCTTTTGGAAATAATTGGATAAAAGAAAGCAAGTCAATGGCTGCTTCAAACACAAACAACTGATTATCCGTTCCTCTGTAACAAAATCCAAAAGATTTATCAGAACCGGCTACATCTCCACGATATTTTATTTCACCAGTTCCTCGGCAATGTGCATATCTTGGAATACCATCTGCATCTCTGCCCACAAATACAACATTATGGTGCTTCTTTTCTTCGTAAATATCTCCTCTGACAATCCATTCCATCACCAGATTTTTCTCAAGCTCTCTGCTTTCTGTCAGATACTTTACGATCATTTCATTATCTTCATTTTTCTCCGGTAATCGGAAGTCTTTGGACGGGGCGGGGCAGGACTTCTGCCTGCCTTCGCCTTCTTCCCCGATTAGCATTTTCACTGCTTCCGGGAATGTTGCATAATAAAATTCCATCACAAAGTCTACCGGATAACCGCCCTTACTCTGACTATGCCGATACCATCGGTTTCCGGATATCGTTACACTGTCATGCTTTTTCCAACGATATTCTCTGCCACTTTTCACCAACTGTTCCCCTTGTGCGTTCAGAAAAGACACAAGGTCGGTCTGGTTTGCTCTAGCAATCTGCTCTTCTGTATACTGCATTTTCATCATCCTTTCCTGTCTGTCCTGCTGACAGACTTCTATAAACTCATATCATAGTTCCGTTTTTTCCTCACTGTCTGTTGCTTTGCATCACGTTCTTCACACTCTTTCTTCTTTTCAGCCAGTTGTTTCCGAATAGAAGTCTTCTTTTCCGGTTTCTGCTCTGTCTGGCTCACCGTCTGTTGCTCTACTTTATTTTTTTCTTCAAGATTAACTTCTGTCTGGACTGCGTGAAATGCCGGGAACTTCACCTGCTTCTCCCTTTTTTCTTCTGAACGCCCGGAGCTATCTGTTTCTTCCATTTCCCGGTCACGTCTGGCAATGTCTGCACAACTTTGTACCTTTTTTACAAATGCAAGTTCATCCTGATAAGGCTGATTATCTGCTTTCAGCTCTTCGATCACAGACCGGAGTTCTTCTTTCTCTCGTTTCCATCTGGCTGTTGGCACCTTTCCATTTTTATCCAAGTGCTGTTTCAGTTCCCGTTCACATTTGCGATAATAATTGATTTCTTTCTTGTGCTGCTGATAGTATTTCTCCCGTTTTTTCGAGAAAAAGAAATGGTTGTACTCGTCTATCAATGGCTGGTTTGTCTTTATTACTTCTGCCATCTTTTGTAGATTTTCCAGTTTCTTTAACTGATCTCGCTTTTCGGAAATCTCTTTTTTACTGACTGATACAACACCATTCAGTTCATCAATCCTTCCCAGCAGATCCTCCATTGTTTCTATCTTATGGGTCTGGAGATAATTGATAGATTTTGCAAACTCCTGTAAGTTGGAGAGATTCTTCCCTCTCCGTTTCATCTCCGCATAGAAATTTGGGAGCGGTAGTCTGCCCTGCGTTTTCTTATCATAATAATCTTGCAAGCTTTCCAGAAGTGTCGGATTCTGCCTGCGATCCAGTTCGGCTTTCATTTCCTCATACGCTGTCTTCATCCACTGAATAGATTCTTTCAGAGAAATAAACATCTGGTTGAACTGCCGGATAGCTCGGTTCAGTTCCCCAATCACTGTTTTAATTCCCTTTTTCTCCATTGCTCGCACTTCATACCCTTCATGGATCGTCGGAATCAGATCAATTCCCTGCTCTTTGTAAGAGCGATGATCAATTCTTGCTGCCATGTGACATTCCCGGAATTTTTCGTTCACCTTCTCTGTCCACGCTCTTCTCCATTCCTTTAAAAGCTCCGGATCATTCCATCCGGTAGTGGAAACAGCATTGAATATATCCTTTCCTCTGGCATCTTTAATCCGATTTCCGTCTTCATCCAAAACATATTTCCGCTTCTGCTTGTTGCCCCATCTTCCATCTTCTGTAAAAGGACGGATTGGAACAAGTACATGAAAATGTGGATTGTCTGGTTCATCTTCGTTCTTTGATTTTCCCTCATGAACCGCCAGATCTATAATCATACCACGTGCTACGAACTGTTCCCTGCAAAACTCTCTCGCCAATTCTATATTTTCATCCAATGTCAGTTCATTTTGTAAAGCAATATCAAAAGAATAAGCTAACTGTGCCCGTTTACTTTTCTCTATCTGCTCTACTTCATTCCAGAGCGTTTCCCGGTCAGACAAACGTTCCGGCACATATTCCGGAGTCAGGATTTCTGTGAAAACCACTCCTGACTTTTTAGTATAGTCATGCGTCTGTCCATAATAATCGTTATAAAGCCTCTGCCCAGAAATATAAGCTGCGGAATTAACTACCGTCTGACCTTTTCCTCTGGAAACCTGCTTTACCGAAAAATAATACAGTGCCATTAGCTGCCATCTCCTCTTTCTGCTTTTTCAACTGCTTCTGCAATCTGCTGTTGCTCTTTGTGTAAGGCTGCTATGTGAACCTGCCGCACGATACTCTTGTTGCAACTGCTGTTCTGCAACTGATCCATAACATCCTGAACATCTTCCTGTTCCAAATCTCTGGATAATGGAAATGCTTTCTCAAACTCTGCACCTTTAACAATCAATCTGTGGGAACGTTCCTTTCGTTCCACCAACTTCTTTCTCTGCTCCAGAATATTTTTATTGTGAATCGCATGTTCCAGTTCCTTTTTACTTTTTTCCATGTTGGCTTTCAGTTCTTCCAGTGACATGGATTCATATTTTGGATTTTTCGCTCTGCTCAAGTTTTCAACCTCCTACTCTTTCTGTAAATAAAAAGAACCGGTCTTTTCACAAATGCCGATTCCTGAATATAAAAAACTGAGGTCGTCGTTCCACAATAAGGACATACTGACCTCTGTAATCTTAAAAATCTTTAATTGCTACAACAAGATAGGCCTTGTGCCGCAAGGGGAAATTATCCCCTTGTCCGAAATCTATGATTTCGCTATATTCTCAAATTGAAATCCTTCACAATCGGGAATGGCACCGCAGGTCGCACGATACAGGCAGATGTAATTGCCTGTATAGAAGTGCGCTCTTAGCTTTGCTAAGAGAATTATGCCGTATCCGGCTTGCTATCTTTAATCTGTAAATTCCATCATCTCGTCAATAGTACAATTCATTTTCTTACAAATTTTCTCGATTGTTTCCATTGATACATATTGATTTTTTCCCATCCGGGCAAGAATATTTCCGCTAATCCCGGTGAGGTGTTGCATTTCTATCCGCTTCATATTTTTATCAATGAGCTGTTTCCATAATCTGTTATAACTTACACTCATAAATAACCTCCACATTTTTATTAGACAGATTTCTGCTTTTATTAGTCAAACGGAATTTCTCCGTCCTTCGCTTCCATAAAACCGTCTTTATCTGTTTTCGGGGTTTCTGATGAATCTGCTCCAGCACCGCTGTCCTTATTCTGAGCAAATTCATGTTCTTCCACAATCACATCTGTGGTATAAATCGTCTTTCCATCCTTATCCTTATAACTGCCAGTGCTGATGCGACCACCGATCACAATCCGCATTCCCTTGTGAAGATATTTCTGTGCAAACTCTGCACTCTTACCAAATGTTACACACGAAATAAAATCCGCTTCCTGTTCACCATCACGTTTATATTTTCTGTTCACTGCCAGTGTATATCTTGCTACTGCCATATCATTATCTTTTCCGGCATATTTGATCTCCGGATTCTTTGTCAGTCTTCCCATTAAAATCACTCTATTCATAGTTTTTACGTCCTTTCCGGGCATGATACCCTTTAATCATTGTTATTAGTTACTTGTTGCATCAGCGGTCTATTGTGCGTTTCCCTGTCACCTGCAGCCGTCTCAGACTGCCTCTGCCTGCATACACAGGTCACTGATCATAAGGCTTTGATCAACCGCCCATCATCGGGAGTGTCATTATGATTCCGCTTGCTTTCAGAAAAAGAAAGGTCATGGCAGAATTCCTGGTAGGCTTTCAGGGTGCACTTATCAATTGTCAAGGTTCAGCGAAGGAACATTCCAAAATGTCCTCTAATTACTAAAGTCAAATGACTTGGCAGAATGCAAAAAAATCGTGATATTTTTTTGCATTTTTATCATTTTTTCTTTTAATTTCATTAGTCCCTTCACATACTCTGTACTGGGACAAGCAAAATCGGACATGATTTTGGGAATTTTTGAAGATAATTATTCCTCTACCTATAAAGCTTTGGAAACGGTATTTACCAATCCTCTTTTGCAAGTTTTTTTGCATAAATAAAATATTCATTCACTAATTGCATATTCCAGAGAACGTGAGGACGATATTTTCTTAGAAAACTCATTTTTTCACTAATCACACGTGGCAGAAGATATAAAGTCAGATAATTTTTAAAAAACGCAAAAAAAAATAGGCACTAACCATTTACGGTTAATGCCATTTGGATTGACTATTATTTCATTCGTCCATTCTTATCACGTCCCAATAAATCTTCATCTGGTCGTTCTTTGTTATTGACCCCATCTTTTATATCCTGATATAAGTTTCGCTGTGGTTGAAGATTTAATTCATCTATTGTAAGTAACCAGTTTCCACTGAAGTAATTTGCCATCCGATTGTTTGAAGCAGATATCTCATTAAGTTTGGATCCAATTTCCCTAAGACGATCCTCTATAGGATTGTCTGTCTCACCTGCATAACAAATACTTCTAGAATACTGTGTTTTCTTTTTATTATTTCCTTTTATATATGAAACATGTACTTTGACAGTCGGTGCTATTTCAGTTGAAATATTTGCTCCTGCTTTCGCAATATATCCTGTAACCTTTTCATTTGGATATAATGTCAATTCACTTTTAAATATTTTAGCGATATCAAAAAGCGTTTCTTCACCATTATTTGATATTTCATCAAATATTATTTTTATCTCTATAGCTTCCGACTGTCCAGTATTTTTTATTGTAAGAAATAGAAGCCCACAATTATCTACTAATTGAAATGATAAAAGCGGATTTAAACTTTCTATGTATTGTTTCCGCGTTTTATAGCTAAAATAAATACTGCTTCCCACAGCGATAGCTGATAAAATCACCGACAGTAATGCAATTTTATTCGACGTTGATGTATCAGCTATTGCACGAAGTATTTTTATAATTTCGTCTATTTTCTCCGTATTCATTCACTCCTCCATGTCTACTCAATCATAATATTCTTCATCAAAATCAACTTTTTTCAACTCTTCATCAAAAATAGCTTCTTTAATTGTGTTTACGCATTCATCCAGGTTTTTTTCTATGTCACTTTCCCAGATTCTTATTACCTTCCATCCCATGGCATAAAGCAATTTCGTATTTTTGTTATCTCTTTCCACATTTTTTATGATTTTGTTTCTCCAATAATCAGAATACCCTTGTAATTCTTCCTCAAACGATTTTTTTCCTCTTATAGCCCAATTATGTCCATGCCAAAAATCCCCATCACAAAATATAGCGATCTTATTTTTTGTGATAACAATATCCGGTTTACCTGGGAGTTTCTTGTAATTTACACGATAACGTATCTTATTCTTCCATAAAGCTTTTCGTAAAAGTAATTCCGGTTTTGTATCCTTAGATTTAATTGCGGACATAATTTTATGTGTAACTTCTGGTGTTCTTTCTTTATGTGTCATAAAAATACCACCTTTAAATCACAATTTATAATTAAAGAATTCTCTTTCCATACTTACTCCATTAGATTTATGGCAATATGGGCATAAATCTTCATCTTTTTCTCTAAATCCTTCTTCTTGAGGAATTATCTCTTGTCCATATGTTTTTCCACAATATCTGCAAATTGCTGTGTATCCTTTGTAATCATTTTTTCTATTCACATGACCGAAAAAGAGTGTTTCTAATACATCCATTGATACTTCATATTCGATACTTGTTAATCTCGATACTGCAGAACTCCATACTAAAATTCTCTTACCCAATTCCGAATTGCGAGTTGGATATCTTTCAAGCAAAACCGGGTGTCCCTTGTCCGCCATTGTCTGTAAAAAAATATCAACATTATTTTTTACTCGTCGAAATACTCCCGGAAATTTAACAACTTGTCCATTTGACATTTTCATTTCTTCTTGCCCGCCTGCTGAAAACTGATCTCTAATATGCGGATCAACCACTCCCTGTGAAGTTAACCATAACGCATATCTATCATAATCTCCACCAAATACTTCGGGATAATTAACACAACCATATATTGTTAATTTTCTTTTTTCATCAGTCGATACATTCTTCCATAATCTTATAGTTGCAGAAACCGTTTCATCCGCAGCATCTCCTGCCCACCAAAGTCTTTCCCCTGGCTTTAATTGGCTTCTATAATATTTAGAAACCGGGGCAATAGGATTTTCCATCTGTCGTAACTCATCATATGGAATACCAATTTTATCAAAAATTGTTTCACCTTTATTCAATTTCATGTTAATCAAATATCTCGGCATATGAGTAACAGCAATTCCATATAAACATTCCTCATATGGTTTTGAAATGAATTCTACAGAATTACCGCCCAATTTTCCAAATGTCATATATATTCTTTCAACATCAGCCACTCTTGTTGTTTCGAGGATGCTACTTCCAGTTGATGTCCAATGGTTTTCCTTGGTACTTTTTACTTCAACTCCATAGAACTTAGCAGCAACAATGTCTGGGAATTTTTGCCCAGATATTTTCTCGATCGTATTTTCAAATGGTGTTCCTATAGCACACTCTTCCAATGCAGATTTTACATCATCCTCCAAAGGATTGCCGCCTCGAGTTGCATAATATTTTGGTCTTTTTTTTGCGTCTTCATTTAATGCCCGATCTGTTTTTAACATTAAATTTTTAAATTCTATCAAATCTGGTTTTGAATTAACTGAAACTATCATTTACGCTCTCCTTAAAATAAATATTCCATTTCTGTTCAAGGTTCTTAGCTATATTATAAGCCATTATACAAGGTACCGCATTACCAATTATTTTATACGCTTCGCTTGCTGATACTCCTTTGTTCTTTTCAGTCTTTTTCAAAATGAACTGATAATCATCCGGAAATGTCTGGATACGAGCACATTCTCTTATGGTTAATCTACGCTCTTGTAAATGATTTAAAAGTTCTTCCTCATGTTTTCCACCATGTTCTTTACTCAATCTCCTAAATTCAATATTCCCATGATGTTCCGATCGTATCGTCGGCGCAACTCCGTCCATTTTAACTTCTATCTGCCCTTGGCAATGTTTTCCCATATATTTGGCTTTAGAATATTTTTTTTGAGACATATCATTACTGCATTCCGGTTCTTCTAGATTTATAAACGCATCATTACACGTTACAACAGGAAATAAAAACTCCCCATGTGTTTTTATTGGATATGGATCATACTCGGTAGGAATTACTTTTGTTCCTAATGCCTTTTTTGCTGATTGAGTTAACGCACTTTTTTTAAACCCTAAAAATATAACTCTTTCTCTTGACTGAGGAACACCATAATCTGGAGCATACAAAACCTTTGCAGGTACAACCAAATATCCACCATTACCAGCTTCTGAAAAATCATGTTCAATAATTTCTTTTACATCTTCAAGATTAGTTAACCCCTTAACATTTTCAGCAACAAACAACTTTGGCTCTGTTATGCTTATTACTTCCCTCATCCACATATAAAGTTGTCCACGGCTCTCTATTGATGGTTCATCTTCTGCAAGCTTTTCTCCCAAATGACTTTTCTGTGAATTAAATCCTAATCTTTTCCCAGCTATAGAAAAATCTTGGCACGGAAATCCTCCTGTTACAACATCTATATTGTTTGGAAATACATTCTTACCTAATTTTGCCTCCTTCACCAAATCAACTATACTTTCCAAATGATAGATTTCATTAGCGTCCGGCTTTTTATGTCCAAAATATGATACCCATGCAGCTTTTGCATCTGGGCGAATATCATTGGCAAAAACCGTTTCAAATACTGTAGGAGCAACTCTTACCCAATCTCCTGCTTCTTCCTGAATCCAATCAGAGTGCAATTTATAGTTAATTGATTTTTTCAGACACCAAAAATCCCCCTCAAATCCAATATCCATTCCACCACATCCAGAAAATAACGACAACAATTTCATTCTTTTAGTTCTCCTCAAATTCAACAAATTCTAAAATATCATTCGGTGTACAATCCAATGTCACACATATTTTTCCTATCACTTCTATCGAAACAAATTCATCTTTTCCAAGATGCGCTAATGCATTGCTACTAATTTTAGCACTATGCATTAAATCAACTTTTTTCATTTTTTTATCTATTAGTAACTTCCACAATTTATCATAACATACCGTCATCAAATCCCCCCTATCTCAAATTCTTCTTTCAATATAACATGTTTTTTCTGTATTCTCAATTTATTTTCTTATTTCTCAAATTTATTTTTATTTAATAATCTATGCAAATCGGAGATATGTGTATAAACTTTTCATTTTCTAACACATATCTCCGAATATATTTAATACGATAATGTCTTCTTTATTTTTTTATGATTTTATAAATATGCATTCCGTCTCTTAGTCCCAATCGATAAAAGAATTTCTCCGTATCTGCTCCACCGCTGAATATAACATCACAGTATTTCGTAATTACTTCTTCCTGATCCGGTGGCAGACTTCCACCACCTTCTTGTAGGCTTTCTCAACTTCATCTGGTTCCACTTCTGTCTGCTGTTTCAATTTCCAAACAGTATACGATTTCCCCATATGTTCTGTAATCGTCAGGTTGATATATTCTTCAATCTCTTTTGTTATTTTCATTCATAACCACCATTTCTTTCACACACCTTACTCCGTCAAAGCATCCAGCATAACCCGAATTACTTCTTTCAACATCAATCCATCTCTTAATCCCATACGGTAATAAAATTCATTCAGATCACTACATTTATTTGACGTTTCAGTCATGTAATCAAATAAGATCGTTCTCTGTTTAGGCGAAAGATTCTGAAATATCTTTTGTAATTTCATTTCCAATTTTTCATTGAATGGATCATATTGCTGTCCGTCTTTTTCTTGATAGACCTGCTCCATTCTCTCTCCGATAAGATCATTCATAAATTCTTCCATTCTTTCTGTTAATTCCATCCTTTTAATCTCCCATCAATCTGATTTTTATTGCTTCCAGCCACACAACGAACCAACTTGCAATAATAGGCAACACATACAGTACGAACCCCACCACAAGCATTCTAATCGTCTCTGTGCCTGTTTCCTGCCCGAATCCATACCCCAATATAGCTGTAATACAGATAATCCCTGACAGTATATGAAATACAGTTGCGGACAGCCATGTGACGAACATGACCACCAGTTGTACAATTGTCAGGCTTATATACACTGGCAATAACAGAATCCTTATAATGAGTTTTACAACTACCATGACTGTCCCCCCTTTCACTGTTTCAGATAACTCCGATAATTATCAATCACAGAATCTGTAACACCGTTTTTGTACACTTTACGGATATCAACAATTTTTTCATCTTTCAATGCTTTCAGCCAATCCAACAAATCTTTTCTGCTGTTTACAAAGTTACAGCATCTTCCGTCTGCATATTCAATCCGGTATCTCATAAGCCCCTCCTACACATACACCAATTCATTTAAAATGATTTCATCTACCCGGCTTCTCACATTGTTTGCCCGGCGAACCCATTCCATTTGATCTCTGCTTTTCAATTCCGCTGTAATACCTTCCTGTTCCATGATCTGATTCATGAGAAAATCTCTGCATTCTACGCACTGCTCATTTAAGTCTGCAAGGTAAGTCCAGAGTTCCCCAGTCAATGTCAGATAGGAATATAAGCCACCTTTGTAGTCTTTCAGATAGTTTCTGTGAAGGCTTCCATAAAAGCCAATATCACGCTTTTCTTCCGACACAGCGATCAGTGGCAGATAGATTTCCCCGACAAGGATATAATCCAGACCATTGCTGTCATCGTGAACGATTCTTTCTAATTTACTCATGCTGATGCAACTCCTTTCTTCGGTTCTGCAGGTGGAAGCAGTGATACCGGAACGAACACACCCTTTGCAATATCTTCCTGACGGATTTCCTCTTTTTTTGCATCCATTTCAGCTTTCTTTTTTGCTTTTGTCCGTTCATAGTATTCTTGCTGCTTGCCACTTGCTTTTCTTTTCAGGTAATTCTGATGAAGCCTGTCTTTTCTGGCTTCCCGCTTCTTCATTTCTTCAATTTCCTCTGACGTCATTTCCACCTCACCGAAATGTGGCGGTAAATATTTTCCAATGAAATTAAAATAGATTTCCACTTCCTGAGTTGTCTCAATGCTTCCTTTTCGGTCACGCTCATGAACCACAATCTTTTCTACAAATTCATTCAGCATGTAAGTGGTCAATTCCTCAAAATTTTGGTATTTATCAACCAGAGCAATAAACTTCTCCGCTGATCTGCGACCTTCTTCATAGCCTGATAATTCAGCTTCCATATCTGCAATTTCTGCCGACAAATCTTTCTGTTCTTTAGAATACTGTCCATCAAGAATCGCATAGCGTTCATCTGGCAGCTTGCCAAGAATATTGTCCTCATAAATTCTGCAGATCAGTTTTTCCAGTTCCTGCACACGCTTTTTTGCCTCTGCCAATCTGCTTTTCAATCTTGTGATCTCACTGGACTGCTGTGAAGTCTGTGCCTTTTTTACTGTCTCCAAAAATTCTTCACGATTCAACTGTGAATACTCCGCAACAGCCTTTAAAAGTTCCTTAATCAGCTCCATAACCACATCAGCATTAATTCTGTGCTGTGTCTGGCAGAGTGTTCCAACCGGAACTTTAGAATATGCAGAACAAGTATATTGTGGTACTCGCTTGCCATTATTTACTCGATGGACATACATTTTGGAACCACAGTCTGCACAATACATCAGACCTGTCAAGGGGTGGGCTTCTCCCCATCCATCTGGATATCTTCTCACATTGCTTCGGATTCTCTGTACATTGTCAAAAGTTTCCTGATCTATAATGGCTTCCTGCGTGTTCTCAAACACCGTCCAATTATCTTCAGATACGTAATGGCTTTTCTTATCCTTGAAATGTTTTCTGGTCTTGAAGTTCACTGTATGACCAAGATACTCTCTTTTCTTCAGAATGCCTGCAACAGTAGAAGAGCCCCAGCCATAAGGATCTTTGATTTCTTTTACTCTGCCTTTCCATAATCCGGCATCTTTCTTTGCCATATGAATCGCTGGTATCTCAACCTTATCCTCTTTCAGTGCCTTGGCAATCTGATATGGTCCGTACCCATCCATTGTCATGTGAAAGATTCTCCGTACAACTACAGCTGCTTCTTCATCAACAATCCATACATTCGGGTCATCCTTGTCTTTCAGATACCCATATGGTGTTGTACTTGCCACATGCTTGCCGGATTTTCCTTTCGCCTTGAAAGTGGATTTTATCTTTTTACTGGTATCCCTTGCATACCATTCATTCATGATATTTCGGAATGGAGTAAAATCATCGTCCTCCCGGAAGCTGTCTACATTCTCGTTGACTGCAATCAGGCGGACATTCTTCTGTCGCAGCAATTCCATATATTGTCCGACTTTCAGATAATCTCTTCCCATTCGGCTCATATCTTTAATCAGAATCGTTCCGACTTTCCCCGACTCTACTTCTTTCATCATGGCAAGAAAGCCTGGGCGATCAAATCTTGTACCGGAGATACCATCATCAGTAAAATGAACAAGATTGGTAAATCCATGTTCTTTTGCATATTGTTCCAGCAGTTTCTTCTGGTTTGAAATACTGTTGGATTCCCCGTTTAATTCATCATCACGACTAAGACGTTCATACAACGCTGTCATGAATCCCTGTTTCTCTGTCATAGTCAGATGTCCTCCTTCCTTTGTTTATTAATTGCCTGTTCTCATCCCATATCCGTTCCTGTACCGGGTTCTGATGTTTCCGGGACGTATTAACCAAAAAAGACACGCTGAATGCCTATTCAGTTCTGGTATCACTACGGGCAGGCTGTTTCGTTTTCAAGGTTCGTGTAAGAAGTAAAAAAGATTCTTACACTAAACGAAATGCTCAGAGGTCTTTTTACAGCCCCCTTACTGCATCTTTTTTGATTTCGTGTCATCTTTTTAAAGTTCCTTACACAATCTCTGTACTGACGAAACAAAATACGGACATGTTTTGAAATTGTTTTTTACAAAATACAATTTTGGTCTTTAAGGTAAAAAAATAAGCCTCAAGAGACTTTTTAATCATTTTGGAGCTCCAACTCTTTAAATTTGATTGATTAAGAAGTCTCTTCAAACTTACTACACCTGCCGCCTGTTTATAAATCTTATATTGCTTGAGAGCTAATGAATTTGGATTTCTTATTTCCAATCTTTCAAACAATTCATCTAGCGGACTTTGATATTCTTCATCATCTTCTTTTACTTCAGCAGCTGCAATCATTTCCATGACCATCGTGAAATTTTGTTCTTCTTCTGGTGCTTCATGTAAAAGGTAAAGACAAAGAGCTTCTAATAAAGCCGTTTCCGATTTTTCCCAAAAGGGATCATTTGTTTGACTACCTTTAGGTGTGGTATTTCTTATAAGATTAGTTATAAGCTTTAAAACATCCTTATCATCCTTGATATAGCGAAACGGATTATAACAATGTGATCTGTTCATATTGATAAGATCAACAACTTTGATAACATATCCTTCTTTTTCTAAAAGATTTCCTACATCTCTGAGTTGTTCACCTTTTGGATCAAGAACCACAAAAGATGTATTGCATTGCATCAAATTAGGCTTACCAAAAAAGCGAGTTTTCCCTGCTCCACTTCCACCAATAACCAAAGTATTTAGGTTTCTTCTATGTCGTCTGCCATCCAGACCAATACGAACATTCTGTGAAAGTATCTTATTGGAATAGTAGTCCTTTTCAGCGTATTTTTTATTGACAGCTTTATTATTCGCCCATTTTGCCGAACCATACTCCTCATTTCTTCTATAGTTCTTCCTGTTATAGTAATAAGCCAAGTATGAAAAAGAATAGATTGATTCAGATATCAAGATACATTTAAGAGTATCCTGACATAATTCAAAAGAAAAAGGGCTATTCATTGCATCATTTAAGTAAATGATTGCTTCAAATAGTCCCTCATGGATGCAAGGAGCAACAAGAACTGAAAGCCACGCTATAAATACTGCTCCTACAAAATAAAAAACAAGTTCAACCTGTTTATCTTTCCTCATATGATTTTTTTGATTTGGATATGTCAGCTATTGCTGCCTTGTCCATAATCGATTCAATATAATCATAATCCTTATTTTCTTTTATTTGCTTGTCTCTTAAATTTCTTAAAGCAGTAATAATTATTCTTCTTTCAAAGTCCGTTACTCTAATCAAAACCGTTGGTTCTTTATTCTTAAATAACCCCATTAACGTTCTTCTCCTCTGCTTACACTATCTCTTTCTTGTTGCAATCTATAGATTCCTCTTTCAGCTCGATTGCACACTTCATCTGCAATACTTTTAATATTGCTTAATTCCTCTTTAGTATCTCGAGAATCCATTCCTTCAAAATAATTTTTTACTTCATTTGCAAAATCAACGTTTGAAACTGGAATGTTCAATTTTTTACAAAGAATATAGGCAGCACTTTTTACCATAAAGGCATCCTCTGTTCTGTCAACATTTCCATATTGGCTTTCAAATTCTACATAGCAATATTCCCTTGCTAAACCCTCCATTAAATCTGTCGGACTCATCCCGTCTGCATAGTAGATCATTTGATTATCTGGAGAGTATTGTACTAGTGAACCATTTTCAGTATTGTCAACCATTTGCATTTTAACAGGTGATTGATAAACTAAACCGCTGATGATTTCTCTAACAGACAAATTTTGTTTTTTCATTCTGTATGGTCTGTTTAATTGAGAAATATCAAAAACATATTTAACATCATAGTTGGTTCTTATCACGCCATCATTTCCTTGATATTCACCTTTAGGTTCTAATATTCCAATTCCTTTTACTCCTTTTTTTACATACTTTTTTTCTTCTACCCAACGATTGTTATCTTTTAACAGTGTTGCTTGTGGACATTGTGCCATGACCAAGAGTGTATTAGTAACAGTATAACCAAATTTTGATTGCATTTCTAAATAGTTCAGATAATTTTGTGGAGAAGAAACAACTTCATGTGTTTGCTTCTCAGCCATATCATAAAGATTCTGTCTTTTTTGTTGTTTTTGTTTGGCATATTCCTCTGGAGGAATTCTAGGTTTTTCTTCAACTTTCTCATTAGCTGCATTGTTTAATAAATTATATATATCACTCATATTTTATCTTACCTTTCTTTTTATCTTTTTCTTACGTTGAGGCTGTTTATGACGTACCCTATTTCTTTGTCTAACTGTTTGTTTAGGTTTAGACTTTTTATTTCTATTTTTTATCTCATCTAGTTCTTTTTTTACTGATGGTCTTTTATTGATACCTTCCTCCATTGAGATATGCTCGAACTGATTTTCGCCTCTCGTTTTCGTTCGAGCCATAGACGGGTTTTGCTCTTCTTTCATTGAATCCAATAAAGAAGATACCAACTCATCATGTTCTTTTTCAGTTAACGGTTTGACATCTTTGAATTCATCAGGCTGTTTTGCAAGTGCTGCTTTTCTCATTGCTTCAGTATCAATAGTTGCAAGTTCATATTTATCTACAATCCTGCTGATTTTTGCTGCATCTTCAGCTCGTACCATAATATCGCATATTCCATCCGTATTATTTCTTTCTTTTAATACAGAATAAAGAACACCATAACGTTTTGCTTCTTCACAAAACTTTTTCAAATCTGAATGATGCACAGCAAACACTTTAAGTTCCTTTCCAGACTTCAACATATTAGCTAGTCTTGTTTTTCCTTTAACCTTTTTCTTATCTGTTAAAATTGCATAAAGTGTTACTGCTAAAGATTTAGAAGCCATTCCACCTGCCTTTAAAGCTACATTAGCTGCCATTTCTATTCCCTGCAGTGTCATCCTCACTGCTTGATCGGCTGTTTCTCCGCCAGCATTCATAAAGTTCCTCCTTCCTTAATAATTTCTTTTTCGTTCTTTTGAACTTCTTTCTTGTACTTTATTTTCTTGTTCCTTAACTGTTTGCAATTTATCTTTAATCTTTAAGGAACGTTGTTTGATACCTTCACATAATTTCACCTCCTTTCGATAATCCTTTATTTCTTTTGAAATTGTTTCGATATCTTTTTGAATCATTTCTTTTCTTTCAAGATTTCGGCATCTTTTGACCTTGTTATAAAGGCATCTTCTTTCCTTAACTAACTTTTCAATTTTGTTGCTCATTTTACTTTCATAATTTTCCAAATCCTCGATCGTATTGATTTTCTTTTTGCATAGAAAAGTTGTTTCTTCAGTAATCCTGTCCATATATCTAAGATCCTCCTTAAAAATAAAATGTACCTTTCTTCTAGAAGGTACATTTTTAGGGATAATTCCCATTCGATACATATAATGGAAATACAATGCCTTTATTCCTTTTATCTTTTTTGCCTTTTTGATATTTCCATGATATTGATATTTACTTTTGATTCGTGTTCTTTTTTCAAAATACAGATCCTGTTCAATGATTCTTTTCTTGATATTTTCTTCGCTGTATGTTCCATCATTTCTTACTTTATAAAGTCTAAAAAAACGAGGTGCTCCGGGTGGTTTGACTGCAATATGTTTTACATTTGTTTTCACATCATATCCAATAGACTTAAGATATTGTAAAAACTGTGTGAATGTTCTTGATGATGCAATAGCACGTTCAAGATCATCTTCTATAAGCGTTCTTCGTGTAGGCTTTTTCTGTTTTTTTGCTTGCCATTCAGAATAGTGCACTCCCTTTTTAGGATCTGTGATTACATTGAGTCTATACTTTTCACAAAGTGCATCCGACAACCTTCTCATTCTGTCATAGTCGGAATGTTTGTTTAAAAATCTTTTGTATGTTGTCCATGAAACAGAATTTATAACAAAGTGATTATGAAAATGTTTCTTGTCTGTATGTGTGCAGACCAATACCTCAAAATCATCTCCCCACATCTGATGGGCAAGTTCTAATCCAATTTGATGTGCTGTTTCAGCAGTAACCTCCCCTGGTAAAAAAGACTGATACGCATGAAATGCTAGAACACCATCCTCCTTGTGTGAATTCCTTTTTGTCTGTTCCATTTGCTGAAGAACAGTTGAGGGATGACAATTTAAACCACTGACATAAAGTTGTCTTTCAGTTTTATCATCATTGACAGCATAATCAATAACATTCCCAAGTCCTTCATATTCATAACCACTATCCGTTTCTTTTGTCTTAAGAGGATTAGAAGCATAATTTAAAACCCTGTCCAAATTATCCTTAACTGCCCATATACTTGTTGTAGCCATTTTACTTTTCCATCCTTGTAGGTTCAGTAACATTGCTTAATATTAATTGAACATTTTTTTCAAGTTCTGAACAGTTTCTCTTATATTTTAAAATATCAATTGTTCCAGTTTTATAACCAATAACTGCAATCTGATTTAAGTTATTACCTATCATTCTTAACTGCTTAATAATTTCTTTAACATCATCACTGATTCTTGGTGCTGGAACATATCCACTTATCAATGTACGAATATATTCTTCTCTTGACAGTCCTGTTTTCTTAACACATTTATTTAAATTTTCTAATTCAATCAAAGACAATCTTACTTTTATCTCTTTATTTCTTTTGATCTTGTTCAATTTTATCTACTCCATTTCCTGCAGGGTCTTAGGGATTGTCCCTAACAAGCTGACTTTGGGTACAAAAGTCCTTGCTTGCTACAAAAGTCATCAACAGGATAATACTTCTATTTAATGAATTTATTATCCTGCTGGAAAACTATCTTTCCCTGTCAAAAAGTTTTTTCTTGACCTCAAGAACATCAAATCTTAAATCCGTTATATTTTCATCATTAAGTATTACATCTTCATTTTTATACTTTTCTCTTACAACATTAATTGCCTCATTTTTGGAATGAGCTTTTACTGTTTCTTGATGCTGTAATACTTCTGTAATTTCAACAACATATTCTTTCATCATTTTCTCCTTGTATAATAAAAGGTCACGAATTTGATCCATGACCTTCCTATCTACTGTATTCTTCTTTTTGCTTAAATTTTCTTGTCAGAACTTCATTGACATCTTTCATTTTTTTAGGTCCTTTATCATAGATTTGATAGTTTTTACCTAAAAGATAATTGATCTTTGCAATACTGTTTTTTCCTGCCTTATCATTATCCAAATATAGATTTAAAACTTTAATTTGAGGATTTATTTCTAAAAATTTACCTAAGGCAATAGGTAATTCACTTTCCTCAATAGAATTACCTATTGCTGTTACTCCTGATAAAGAAAGATAATTGTTCTTTTTCCAATTCCTTTTATGCAACTTCTCTAAAGTTTGAAAAGACATAAGGTCAATTGCACTTTCAAAGATATTTAAAACATCACTTTCTTTATTTACCAATTGAAAACTATATTCCTTATTACTGTTAAATACGTCCATCTTCCAATCACCATCTGTTGCTCTTTTTGAAGCATAACGTTCTATTCCTTTTTCATCATATCCTACAAAGACAACAGAGTGATCATAACTGCATTCATAGATCATTCCCTTTTGATAATAAAATTGAATAACTTCTTTATCAATTTTTCTTTTATTTTTTAGATAGTACATCATTTTTTTATTATCTTTTGAAACGGTTGGCAATCTGAAAATACCATCGTTCTTTTTTGAACATTTGTTTACATGATAAACAGGCGGACTATCTCTTATACATTTATCAACATATTTTACAGCCTTATAATAGTTCATACCTTTAACATCCATTAAATAACTGATTGCACTTACCCCACCTTTTCCTTGAGAAAACCATATCCACTTACCATTAGAGATAACCAAAGAGGAATGCGTTGCCGTTCGATATTCATTTTTCCCTGATTTAACAAGTTCACTTGGTTCATAATTATACAGATAAGTAAATACATCCAACTTTTGTAATTCTTGTGCCTCCTCATCTGTGTAAAACTTATTTGACATACTTATCGCATCCTATTTACTTTTGATTTACGATCAACACCTGTATCGTTTTTTTGAACAGAAGTATCTGGAATATTTTCTTTCTTATCTAAATCAAGTTCTTTATTGATTTTGGACAGTTTCTTTAAGGCATTATTCAATTCATCTTCTTTTTCAAATGGCTTTTCTACTTCAAGTTCAGCATTATGCAACTGTTGCAATGTATTTTGAAAAAGTTCCTTTTCCACTTTTAAACTTTTTGGAATATTTTCAATAGCATTATCAATTCTTGTAAGATTCCCATAAACATCATTTCCTAATTCAACAGGATAATAAAGTTCTTTCTTTAAAGACATGATGTAATATTGACTTAAACTGTTGAACTGAATGTACAAATCAAATCCTCTATACTCCCCAATGTATTTTTTATCCTGACCATCATATTCCTTACAGGCAAGAAGTATTGCATTTCCTGCCTGTTTTTTATCCACTATCAACATATCCTTGATTTTTATTTGTTGAAACTCTTTTTGAGGTTTTAAATCTTTTATATCATTTTCTAGCCCTTCAATCCTTGTCTTAATGTTTTTAATCTTCTGTGGATAATATTTAATAATTCTATCTTCTAAATCATATTTTTGAGAGAGATAGTTTGCTTTGGCAAGTTTTAATTTGGATACTTTCGTATCAAGCTCCATCTTTTCTTTCACTTTGGGATTTCCACTCGCTAGTACCTTTATCTCTGCATAAGAAAGTGAAGCTTCATCTATATCTTCAGCACTTCTTACAGGAGATTTGCTTGTCATAATTTGCCCTATGAATTTTTGTTTATTTTCAACCAACTGATATAGATAAGCATCAAATGTACCTTCTGTTACATAACGATAAATATAAACATCCTTATTTATATTTCCTTGTCTTACGATTCTTCCTGCGCGTTGCTCCAAGTCCGAAGGTCGCCAAGGGCAATCCAGATCATGTATTGCTATCAAGCGTTCTTGTACATTTGTTCCAGCTCCCATTTTACCTGTCGAACCTATCAGAATTCTCACTTTACCTTCTCGAACCTTAGAAAAGAGTTCTTTCTTTTTAACATCTGTTTTTGCATTATGGATATATGCAATTTCACTTTCAAGAATTCCTTCTTCTAATAGTTTATTTCTAATTTCATCGTAGACATTGAATGCATCATTACGAGGAGTAGACATATCACAAAAGACAAGCTGTGTACTTTTTTCTACCACTGTTGCATGATATATCTTCAATATATTTTTAATACAGGCATTGACCTTGCTATTTTTATTTTCTGGTAAAAGTTCATTGATAAGCCTTTGATCAAGTGCCAATTTTCTTCCATCGTTCGTAATTTTAAGCATATTATCCTCATGAGGGTCAACTGTTCCATCTCTAATTTTTTGAGCACGTTCACCTAAGCTTTCAACAAGTTCTTTTTGAATATCAGAAGGTTTAACTGCCACATTTTGGTAATGGGCATTAGGAACAGGAAGATTCAACATATCAGCAGTCTTAATATCTGCTACTTCCTTGAACATATTAATCAATTCAGGAAGATTAAAGAATTTAGAAAACCGAGTCTTCATCCTGTATCCAGAACCTTCAGGGGCAAGTTCGATACTCGTGCTTGTTTCTCCAAAAGTAGAAGCCCAACAATCAAAATGCTGAAGGTTATGCTTAACTAGAGTGGAATACTGCAAATAACGCTGCATCGTATACATTTCAGTCATCGAGTTGGAAATAGGTGTTCCAGTTGCGAAAACAACCCCTTTTCCTCCTGTAATTTCATCCAAATACCTACACTTCAAATAAAGATCTGAAGATTTTTGTGCATCTGTTGTAGAAAGTCCTGAAACATTATTCATCTTTGTAAATAGAAAAAGATTTTTATAAAAATGTGCTTCATCAACAAAAAGACGATCCACTCCTATTTCTTCAAAAGTAATTAGATCGTCTTTTCTATCATTCTTATTCAGTTTTTCGAGTTTTGCTTTTAAGCCTTTCTTGGTTCTTTCTAACTGTTTGATTGTAAATCTTTCTCCATTGTTTGCTTTTAAAGAACTTATTCCATTTGTAATTTCTTCAATTTCATTTTCAATATTCATCTTCTGCCTTTCAATTGACATGGGTATTTTTTCAAATTGTGAATGTCCTATGATGATAGCATCATATTCACCAGTTGCCATTTTAGAAAACAGCTTTTTTCTATTTTTCTTTTCAAAATCTCTTTTCGTTGCAACTAGAATGTTGGCACTTGGATAGAGTTGCAAAAATTCTGCTCCCCATTGCTCAACTAAATGGTTGGGAACAACAAACATTGGCTTTTGTGCTAAACCTAATCTTTTTAATTCCATGCATGCTGCCGTCATTTCAAAAGTCTTCCCTGCCCCCACTACGTGAGCAAGAAGAACATTTTGACCATAAAGGATATGTGCTATGGCGTCTTTTTGATGTTTTCGTAAAGTAATTTCAGGATTCATTCCCGGAAACTCTAAATGATCACCATTATATTCACGTGGTCTTATGCTATTGAATAATCGATTGTAAATCTGTGTTAATTCTTCACGTCTTTGAGGATCTTTCCAAATCCAATTATTGAAGCTTTCTTTGATTGTATCCTGTTTTTGTTGGGCAATCATCGTTTCCTTTTTATTAAGAATTGCTTGTTTATTACCGTCATCATCATATTCATAATCAAATATTTTTGTTTGTTTCAAATTAAGACAATCTTCCATCAATCTATATGCGTTTGCTCTTGAAGTTCCATAAGTCTTATCAGCTTTTACGCTTTCTTTATCCATATTCTTTGCACTGATATTCCAATTAGCATTATAAGAAGAATAAGAAAGCTTCGTATAGTTTCTTACCCAGCTAGGTGTATCAAGCAATTCATAAAGAAACTGCTGATAGATTTCTACTGGAATCCAAGTTGCCCCAAGTCTAACCTCAATTTCACTGGCTGTAAGTTCTTTAGGCATTACCTTTTCTAATGCCTCCACATTCTTTTGATACTTTGGATCAATTGCTGCTGACATTTTTGCTACTTCTAATTTTTCTCTGATATTTCCACTAAGGTATTCATCAGCTGTTACATATTCTTCCTGTTCTTCATTTAAAACACTAGGGACTTTAAATATGATACCATCTAAATCTCCTTTGATTTTTTCATCACTTATGCCCGTCAATTCACTCATATAATTAATGTCGACTTTTGCTTTTTCACTTAAAGACACCATCAATGCCTCATTAGCTGTAGCAACATTGTTAAACTCTTTCTTTTTACGAATCGTTCTTTGAGTAAACATGGCTGCTTTAGATTTTAAAGTTCCATCTTCATTTAAATTTTCTAAAGAACATAAAAGATAGAACGAACTGTCTTCTCTAAATGCAATGGTATTACCTCGACTGTTGAGCAAACCATATGCTTGAGTAAAAACATCATAGTAATCATTCAATTCTCTTTGCTTTTTAGCAATCATTTCCTCTGGATAATCTTCACTTTGATAGGTAATCAAATCTCTGACAGTATCACGTATTCTAATCATGCCTTTTATTCTTTTAAATGTTGTATCACCAACATCAACTTTATTCATTAAAGAATTTTCTCTGTAATAGACCTTATCACCTATAACAGTATAGGAATAATTTCTTATTTGTGGATCAGCAGGTATGCTTTCAATCTCATTTTCATTTTCTTCCACAATATCAACTTCATCTATGTGACCTTTGATATTATAGATGGCTTTCCCCAATGATTCATTGAGAGGTTCATCATATCCTACGACCGTTATATCCTCTCTGCCATACATTGCATGAGTTTTTTCAATTGTTCCTAAGATCATTTCAGAGTGATCAATATAATATTGATTGATGACATATCCTTCTTCTGTTATCCCTGTTGAAACCCAATCATCATCTTTTAAAACAGGACGCTCTCTTTTTTGAAGAAATAGAATATCACTAACCGCTTTTGTATCACAAAAAGCATCATTAGGTAATCGTATAGCACCTAAAAGTTCACATCTTTCATTGATATATCTTCTTACATTACTGTTTCTTTTATCCATTGTATAACGTGAAGTTACAAAAGCAATGATTCCATTTGGTCTTACCTTGTCGATTGTTTTTGCAAAAAAGTAATCGTGGATATTGAAATTCAGCCTGTCATATTTTTTATCTACGACCTTAAAGTTTCCAAATGGCACATTTCCAACAGCTACATCGAAAAAACTATCTGGTAACTTAGTTTCCTCATAACCTTCTATTGCAATATTTGAATTTTGATAAAGCTGTTTTGCAATACGACCACTGATTGAATCCAACTCCACACCATACATCTTTGAATCTTTCATTTCATCTGGAAGCTTACCAAAGAAATTACCAATACCACATGATGGTTCTAAAATATTACCATGTCTGAATCCTAAATTGTTCAATGCCTTATAAATACTTTCAATAACAACAGGTGAAGTATAAAAAGAAGTCAGTGTTGACTCTCTTGCACTTTTATATTCTTCCTCACTCAACAATGATTTGAGTTCAAGATATTCATTAGCCCAGTTCGATTTACTTTCATCAAAAACATCTGCTAATCCTCCCCAGCCAACATAACGAGACAAAATATCCTGTTCATCCTTTGTTGTATTTCTTCCTTGTTTTTCTAAAGAAAAAAGCAGTCTGATTGCTGCTACGTTATCGTTGTATCTCTCTTTTGGAGTTCTTTTACCTAAATCTTTATCCATGATTTGATAATTTATTTTTTCAGATTGAACAGGATTAATTAAAATATTTTCTTTTTGGATCTTATCTGAAACAGTATAATTATAATTATCTGCGAACTCCTTTACTAAAGAATAAGGCATATCAGTATAAACAATAAAAGAGCCATCATAATCTATATGATAAATGTCCCTTTTGCTTATGCTATCCTTAAATACCTGCTCGGATTCAACTATATAATTTTTTTCTAAAAGTCTATCAAGCCATTGATTTGCATAATTTTCTAAATCATCTTTGGTTGATAAAGCGTCTTTATTTTGAGTATCAGAAGAAATATCAATATCAATTGAGTCATTTTTATATGAAATTGGCTCTAACACTTCTTTTGAAAAATTAACTTTAAAAGTCAAATAAGGCTCACTTACTTCTATACCATTTACCTCATAATAGTGGAACATGTCTATTGTTTTTTCATCATGATCATATAAAATCATTAAAGGATCATCATTGTCACTTGTAGTTATCATGTTACAAAAACCAGAAACTTCATTCATAATACGTGGTACTATTTTTTTCATTTTTTCAAACAACTTACTATTTTCTTTATTTTCTTTGTTGAAAATATCATTAGATATTGAATAATCTTCATAAGTTCTATCAATCAAATAATCAACAAGCGAATTTCTAAAATCATCATCATTAAGATATCTGTTATAAAAATTTGGATCCCTCGCTTCATAAGAAGGCATAATAGAAATCAATTCTTCTCGAATATAATCTTCTGCCTCTTCATCTGTTGTATCACTATCACGTAATGCGGGATAAATCATAGAACGTTTAATTTGATCTTCAAGGTCAGGAAGGTACCTCTTAATGATTGTATGGTTTGAACTATCAATGTTAATATCTTGAACTTCCTGTGTTATTGGTTTTAACAAATGGTCATTTAATGGGTTTTCTTTTAACAATTTGAGAAAATCATCTTTAGAATAATATTCTAAAAACAATGGGAAGTTTTCATCCTGTAAAGTTATTTCATTACCACTTTCAATAATTTTGTATTCTGTTGCTCCAACATATACGCTGTCTCCCAAGTTCCATTGATACTCTTTTGAAATATTTTCATTCTGTAAATCATCGGAAGATTCAGGGATAATACTTTGATTAATACTTTTCCTTTCATATTCGAGTTGATGTTGAAGTTGATTTTGCAAGAATGCTGGATAATATTCTTTTTCTTTTTTATTAAGATATCTGTCAAGCTGAATAAGTTCATCTATCCTTTTAGCAACCTTATCCCATTTTAAAGTGATTTTGATTTCATCTTTTCCAATCTCACGATAACGACTTAAACTCATTCCTTTAGCATCATAATTGGCATTTATAAAACCTACTGCAGGAGAACTTCCACCCTCGCCATATTCTTTTTTTAGAAACTGAACCTTTTCTTTCAATGTAGTATTTTTTGAAAACATTTGATTGATTCGGTATTTGCCTTCTTCAAATCCACTTCCACGGGTCAATACTCTATCTATTTCCTGTTGTGAAAAAAAGATTCCATTTTTTAAATTTTGAATATTCTCATATACTGCATTTTTTTGTTCCTCCAGTGATGGAATCTGTATATCTGGTGCAAAATATCGAGATAATATCATGCCATCAATTTCTTTAGCAACAAAATTCCATGAATAATCATAAGAAACAACTTGATTATCAAAAGTTCCTAAATAAATATGCAACCCATCATCTAATCTGTCATATCCAAGAATGACATCATCAACTTTCCATTCTCTTATACTGTCAGGATATATACGTTGAACATATTCACAACGTTCTTCATCACTGTCATGTGTTTGAAAAAACTCAATGATTCTTCCTGCAGATTCTAAAAGTTCATCGTTATACTGAAAAACATGATAAAAAACATTTGCATTGATGATTTTGTTTTCATATGCCCTTTTTAATCCTGATTCATTTTCATAAGGCGATGTAAGATATTCATCTTTTTCAATAATTTTTGCAAGATAACTTTGAAGTTGAAAAAAAGACAAGTGCGATTTGCTTTTCATATTCAAGTAGTTACCACTCCATACATCCAATCCATCATTTCTTTTTTTATATCCAAGATAACTATAGTCATAATGTTCTGGACACCTGAATGTTTGAACAAGCGTATCATCATAACATTCTTTTAAATAATTTGCCCTTTCAATTTCATCTGTATGCTCATGAAAATACTGAATAATTTCTTCTTTGCTATGTTGCAATGAAACATCTTCTCTTAAGAGTTGAGGCAAATCACTTAAATCAAAGGGTGGCAATACATTATCGCTACCCTTTTCCTTATCGACTTCTTCAATTCCTAAATCTAATTGTAGATTATCTCCTTCAGAATGATTTCTTCCGCTGTTTTTTGAAGGTTGTTCATATGCTGTACCCATTCCATCTGATGTATCTCTTTGTTCGGTGCTGGATTTTTCGTTAACAATTCCTTCATCAACATTTCCATCATTTCGTTTGCCTTCTTCTCTGTTTCCATTAAGTAAGAGTTCAGTTGATTCCTTACTCGAAGTGAAAAGAGAATCTCTGGCTGCTGTTCCTTCAGATACTTTTTCTTCATCATTGCGTATTTTCCTAAAGGTATCTCCTTGTCTACTGTCAAATTGGGCATTTGATAATCTCCCACTGTTGAGTATGTGATTTGTTCCATTGATAACACTCCCTTCATTTTTATCAATTTTATCATCTACTAAACGATTGTTATTTTCAAATGTGCGATTTTGAATTATCAATTCTTTTGTAATATGAGAAATCACATTTAAAAGTGAATTACTTTCTTCCTGAAAGGAATTACCTATCACTCCCAACATTTCAGGTGTATTAAAAAGTTCTATTGATATAAAATCATCCGCTTCGAAATAAAATTTTGTTTCAATATCACATCTGCTCATTAAACTGTAGGCAACTGAATTTTCTAAAAGATTTCTATAAAGATTCTTTAGTTCATTTTCCCCATAGCTTTCTAGCAAAGAACCGTCTTTTAATTTCATCAACCTTTTAAAATAATCATCCACATAATAGCCTGTCTGTTCCTTTGCAATTTTTTTGATGAAACTTCCTAAATCCTCATCATTTGAAGTCATATCAAATTGTTTTGCAATTTTATCAATCAATTGTTTATGAAACGACTCTTGTACACTCCATAAATGAAGTTCTCTATTACGTGGACTCCTTGTATCAGCAATATCAAAAACATATCTTATTTTTGTATATCGACCATCATCGTCTATAAGAGCTATACCTTTTGAACCTTTTTTGATCCACCTGTTCATCCTATTATTCCATGTTTCAAAGTCCGTACAGGCTTTTGCATCAGGTCTTTGCTGATAGATCAATAGTTGGTTGGTAAAATTGAAATTATAAAGATAGCCGGATGTTTTTAAAAATGAAAGCCATAATTCCTCACTTTGAATAATATCATGACATGATTTTTCAAGAAGTTCATATAATGTATCTAGTTTATTCATTTCATCTCACCTACCTTTCTTGATTTATTTTATTTTTTCTTAAAAAGTTCTTATTTCTACACAGATTCTGCTCAAGTAAATATTTTGAACGTTTCTCCATATCCTTATATGCTTCTTCATAATCATTAAAATAATGTCCTGTATAAAATCCATATTTTCTATTTCCATTTGTTTCCCAAGTAACAAATTTAGCTGGAGATGTAGGACTGTATCCTATAACAATCGAATCATCATTGATATGCATTTCCTGAATGATTTCATACGAGCCATTTTTTTCATGATAGAATTTTGAAATATCTATTTTATTAAGACTCAATAAGAACATTGTATTTTCTGTAATATCTTTCCGCTTACAAAAATCAAAATAAAGATTCATTCCTTTTTTATGAATAAGAGTTTCATGATTTTCTTTAGAATAGCGCCAAATATCGTAATGAACATTCAACGGTGCATAAAGCAATTCATATTCTCTTTCTAAATCACTAAACAAAAACAAATCTGGATTGAAGTTAAAATAATCAAGATTCTGTGTATGATTTCGACCATCGACAATATCAAGTTGGATAGTGCTTTTTGTATGTTTATTTACAGCAACTGCACGAACGATATCATCCTTATTTTTAAGGATATACTCAACTGAATAATTACATTTGGTCTGTTTATCGATTATTTCTTGGCAAATCTCTTTTATTTGTAATTCTTTCACTTTTTATCTTCCTTTCTATCAAATGAAAAAAGGGAGAAATTTCTCCCCTTCATTTTCTGTCTAATCTGTTTCAGATGTCTGATTTGAATATATATTTTTAAACCAGCAACTCCAAAAAGAATAAGAAGTGAAGCTAAAACCGAACAGACATTATTTGTCATTCTTTTCTCCATATTTTCTTTTTGCATATAAACATACGATCAAACCTAAAGCAAACATTCCCATTGCAATATAGAAACTCATATTACTATCATCTCCAGTTTTTACAACAACAGGTTTTGCTTCATCTTTCATAACTACTTTTTGAACTTCTCCTGTATCGGAGATTGTAAATTCAATATCACTTGCAACATTGTAACCTGCAGGTGCTAAATCTTCATGAAGCACATAAGTTTTTGAAACAGTTAATCCCTCGATTCGATGTGGTTCTTTTCCAGAAGTCCATGATTCAACTGCTTCTCCTGTTT
>OGCO01002015.1_pt1 | contig 28259 bp, 20 predicted proteins | sample 1570171 | NCBI WGS metagenome assembly OGCO01 (sample SAMEA4370583, study PRJEB24528) | human gut metagenome
TAGCGGCGGATCCTGCCGTTCCTGTTCTCGTTGCTGCCACGCTGCCAGGAACTGTACGGGTCGGCGAAGTACGTGAGCATGCCCAGCGCCTCGTCCACCAGCATGTGCAGGCTCGCCTCCGTGCCGTTGTCCCACGTGCGGTCGACGCGCGCGGCCGGCGGGATGTCCTTGAAGATCTCGTATTCGGCCCTGGCCGTGGCGGACGCGCTCTTGTCGTCGACGAGCCGGGCGAACAGCCTGCGGCTCCTGCGCTCCACCTGCGTGTTCATGCAGCGCCTCGACGGCGCGGCGCCGACCACCGTGTCCGACTCGAAATGGCCGAACCCCTTCCTGGATCCGACCGCCTCGGGCCGGTCCGCGATGGGCACGCGCATCGGGATGCGCGGCCCTTTCGCCTTCCTGCCCTTTTTCCTCGTCCGGCGTTTCCTGCCGCGCGCCAGGTACTGGCGCAGGTCCAGCGCCCGCTGCGGCTTGGCGTAGATCCACTGGTAAAGGCACTCGTGGCTGATCCGCATCGACGGGTCGCCGGCGTACCGGGCCTTCAACCGTCCCTCGATCAGTTCCGGGCTCCACCCCCTGCGCAGCGAGTCCAGCACCCAGGCGCGAAGCCGGTCCGAGTCCATGCGACGCGGCTTGCGGGATCCGCGCCGGCGCAGGTCCGCCTTCCTCTGCGCGGCCAGCGCCGAATAGAACGGACCCGAGGTCCACGGCCCGGTCTTCAGCCGTTTCGGCCGGTAGGGACGGTACGACCCGTTCTCGTTGGACGCGAACCACAGGCCGCGCCTCAGCTCGCGTGACACCGTGGACTTGTCCCGGCCGATCCTCTCCGCGGTTCGCCGAATGCTCAGATGCTGTTCGCAATGCAGCTTCTCGATCAGGATCCTCTCCTCGGACGACAGGTGCGAATACTGTTGACCCATGAGTGCAACACCTTCTTAAGTTAGAAACTTCGAACACTTCCAACCTTAGACAAGGTGTTGCACTTCTATTTAGAACCCGGGGCGTAAACACGATTGCCTTCAAAGAAGATGGTCGTGACTGTGCTGGAATCAATGTTCGGTGCTATGAAGCGAAGCGTTGGTTGTGTGTCTAAGCTGGCCGCATTGTTGAATGAGGCTCAACTTCGGGGTGTCGTTTTATCGGCTGTGATGTTATTGTGGCGCGACACGCCAGCTTTATAGGCGATGAGTGGTGGCATCAGATGAGTTCGCTTGTACGTCTCCATTCTTTGTTGAAATATGTTATGCAAAGTGTGTAATTGGCATATGAAACTGTCATATTTGATGTGTTGCGTTGCGTTTATGTGAACTTATTTTCATTGTGCATATCGTTATCAATTTGTTATCAAGGACGATCGCGAGTGAAATGCGCTCATTTATATAATGGCTGCTGCATGGCTGCCCTTGAGGGACGTTCCTCTGGCATGGCTTTGCAATGAGCCGCGATGTGGTCGTAACCAACGTGGGATTCGATTGTGCGGCGAAGAAAAAATGATGGGGGGGGAGTCGCCCTCCATCATTCAGGAAAGGGAACTGAATGGTTTATAACATTCACATATTGCAAACAAGGAAAACCGGTCGTGTGGTTGCTGCTGCGGCTGCATCCGTGCTGTGTTGCATGGGGGCTGTATTTCCAGCGACTATCGGAGTGACTGCGGCGTCGGCCGATGAACCCGTCGAATTGGTCGTCAACGGCGGATTCGAAGACGATCTTAATGGTTGGAAGTCTGGAACGGTGTGGAATAGCTCCGCATCGTCCATTGCCGTCACTGCGGATGATGTGCATGGTGGCAGTGGCGCCTTGAGCGTTACTGATCGTACATCCTCTGATGCTGGTGCAATCCAGTCTCTTGATGGCAAGGTGGAAAAAGGACAGACATATACCGGAAGTATGTGGGTCAAGGCCACGGAAGACGGTGAATTCAATATCACTGTTTGTTCGGGTAATGGTTCCGGATGTGACCAGATTGCGACCGGAACGGCGAAAGCGGGTGAGTGGACACAAATTTCAGGTACTGGAACGTTAGGTGGTAGTGGTGATTTCACCAGTCCCTCGCTGGTGATTGAAAACAAGTATGGCACGAGCAATGCCGACTTCATTGTCGACGACATTTCCGTAACCGGTTCGGATTCTGGTTCCTCATTCGTGCCGCCGACTACGGGTACGGCAACGGCAGCCAAGGCTTTCGGCGACTATTCAAACCCGATTATCGATTATTGGTATGGCGCCGATCCGTGGGCTATGGAATACAACGGACGCGTATATATCTACACTACGGGTGATGGCACTTCTGTGAATGCTGATGGCTCGTTGAATTATGACTATGAATATGACAGTACTGGGCAGATCAAGGACAATTCGTTCGCTCAAGTAAAGACCATCAATGTTCTGTCCAGTGATGACATGGTCAATTGGCGTAATGAGGGTTACATTCGTGTGGCTGGAGAACAGGGGGTGGCCACCTGGGCCAGCAATTCCTGGGCTCCTGCCGTCGCTCATAAGACCATCAACGGTAAAGAGAAGTTCTTCCTGTATTTCGCCAATGGCGGCAGCGGTATCGGTGTGCTGACCTCGGATTCTCCTGTTGGTCCGTGGAAGGACGAAACCGGTGAGCTGTTGATTAAGGGCGGTACTCCTGAATCCGCTGGTGTGGTCTGGCTGTTTGATCCCGCGGTGTTCGTGGATGATGACGGGCAGGGCTACCTGTATTACGGAGGTGGTGTTCCGACAGGCGAGGAAGAACATCCGAACACGGCTCGCGTTATTAAACTGTCCGATGACATGCTGCATACCGAAGGTGAGGCTCAGGCCATAGACGCACCTGCCATGTTTGAGGACTCCGGGATTGCCAAGATAGGTGGTACTTATTACTACTCGTATTGCACTAATTTCAGCCATGACAACGTAATTGATGGTAACACGGTCGGTTACGGCAATATCGCGTATATGACTTCAGACAACCCGATGGGGCCGTTCACTTATCAGGGTGAGATTCTGAAGAATCCGAGCACGTATTTCGGTGTTGGCGGCAACAATCATCACGCGATGGTTCAACTTGGCGACCAGTGGTATATGACCTACCATGCGCAAACGGTGGCAAAGGAATTGATGAACGGCGGTAATCTTGACGCGGCGCATGGCTACCGAAATACTCATCTCGATCCGATTACGGTTAACGAGGATGGTTCCATTGCCGATATTGCAATGACATATGAGGGTCTCTCTTCGGTGAAGAATCTGGACGCGTATCAAGATGGAGGCATTCCAGCTTCCACCATTGCATGGGATTCCGGCATTCAGAACGCATATGACCTGACTTCTGGTGTGCGCGTGGTCGATATGACTACAGACAATTCCGAAGGTCAGAAGCTCAGCAATATTAATAATGGTGAGTGGACGTCTTTGGCGAATGTCGATTTCGGGAATAACGGCGCCTCTTCGCTGACTGTGACTGCAGCTGGCAAAGCCGGAGGCATCCTTGAGATTCGTCTTGATGATCCGGATTCCGAACCTGTGGCTTCTATTTCGATTCCTGCCGGTGATGGATCCGAGTACGCCGATTACACGACCACCCTTGAGGGTGTGACAGGGGTGCATCATGTGGTGTTCTCCTTCAAATCCGATGGTGGTGCGAATGCTCAGGATGAGCTGTACGACATCACTACGTACACTTTCACGGAGTCGCAGGATGAAACTCCTTCGACTCCGGTGGACAAGTCTGATTTGCAGAGCGCAGTGAATGAGAATTCCGGCCTGAACGCTTCCGATTACACGGAAGAGAGCTGGAAGGTGTTTGCTGACGCATTGCAGAAGGCTCAGGCGGTATTGCAGGATGAATCCGCTACTGAACAGCAGGTTCAAGATGCGCTTGCTGCATTGAATAGTGCACGTGCCGGTCTGAAGCTGGCTGATGATTCCACTGATGGCGTGGATTTGGCACAAACCGGTTCCTCTGTCTTGCCTGGTGCTGTGATTGTCGCTTGCTTGGCTCTCACTGGTGTGATCGTAGCGCGAGTGCGTCGCGAGATGCGCTAGTTACCTCTTGGTAATGCGGTCATCCCGTAGCGGCAGCCTCGGGATGACCGCACATGAAACCTAGAACTGGTACTTGTTCAAGCGTAAGTTTTGGCAGTGGTAATGTCCATCACTTATCCATATGCGGGAATGTCTTATCGTCATTCATTGCTGATTTGTGCGGGCATGCTATTGGAATACGCACTCGATGTTGAGTGCTTATCATGAAAGGTTAAAAGACTTATGAATTATTTACGACAAAAAATTTCGGCTAGTGCTATCGCGGTGTTGTCGACTTGTGGGTTGATTTTGGCGCCAATGCCGGTCTTTGCGGATGATTCAACGCCATCTTCAACGCCATCGGATGGCAGTTACACCACGACTGATAGCGGTGATGGCACGTATTCCATTCCCATGTTGAACACGGATGTTCCGGATATCAGTGTTATTCGTGTGTCGAAGGACGATCCGAATAACAAAGACGGTCGTGATGTGTATTACATGGTGAGTACCACTATGGAGCTCAGTCCCGGATCTCCAATTATGAAATCCTATGATCTGGTCAATTGGTGGATAGTCACGTACGTGTATGATCGCATTTCTATGAGCGATGCTTCATCCTTGCGCAATGGAGCTAGCTCGTATGGCGAAGGCGAGTGGGCTCCGTCGCTGCGCTATCACAATGGCCGCTTCTACGTGTTATTCAATACGAACAACCTTAATGGCGCTTATATCTACTACACCGATGATATTGAGAATGGTCCTTGGACGAAGATTGCCCTTAATCGGGGATTCCATGATCCGTCATTGTATTTTGATGAGCAAGGGAGTCCTTGGATTATCTCCGGCGTCAACCAATATAGGCTGTCCGATGATTTAACCACGGTGGTGGAGAGCCATGAGAATATCATCTCTGCCGAACAGTTCACTGATGATCTTGGTGAGACTCCTACCGGATTTGAAGGATCTCAGACTTTCAAAATCGGTGATTATTTCTATACTCCAACGATTTACTGGGGCAAAGACGGTCGTACGGTGATGCTGCTGCGCACCACTGATTTGCTTGATGGCTCCAAATACGAAGCCAAAAAGTATTATCTAGGTGCTTTCGCACAAGGTAGCCTTGTTGAAGTCGACAACGGTGATGGCACGACGTCTTGGCATGGATTCTTCTTCCGAGACACATATCCGACCGGACGTATTCCCGGTTTGATTCCTGCAACGTGGGGTGATGACGGATGGCCTGTGTTTGGGGACAATAATCAGGTAAGCGCGTCGGACACCTACGACAAACTGATTGATTTGCCTGCTGATTTGGAGAATCTGGTTCGCCAGCGTTCCCTGGTCAATTCGGACGATTTTGATAATGACGCGCCTCATCAGTCTTATCAGGATCAGGATTGGTGGACTCTGGAGGAGCCTCCTCAGGTTGACGATTCTCTGATTGGAATCGAGCTGGTGGACAATGGCGATTTCGAAAACGGGACTGAATCGTGGACCCCTCAGTGGAATGGTACGCTTACCGCGATTACGGATGGTTCTCTTTCTGGAACCACGAGTCTTGCTGTGACGAATCGTGGCGAATACAATGGCGCTGGCCCGGGTCAATCTATGGATGGAAAATTGCAGCAGGGCGTGACATATCGTGCCAGTGCAACGATTCGATACGACCATGAGATGGACGGCGTCGATTCATCGGCTGTGACTTCCCACCTGTTTTATGTGGCGATTCAATATGCAGACGGCACAATTAATCGTGTGGCCACAGGAACAGTGAAACGTGGGGAGACGACTACTATCACAGGTGAGTTCTCCATCCCATCCGACGCTAATGTGGAAGGTTCCAAACTCATTGTCGAAACCGCGTGGGGTGCGGAAGGCACGTGCATGGATTACGTCATCGACGATATTTCCCTGATCGGTCTTGCTGATGAGAAGGAATATCCGGTCGCCGAAGAATACCAACCCAATGGTTCGAATCTTGATTTGGTATGGGAATGGGGACATAATCCAGATAACCGATATTGGTCTCTCACTGATCGTGAAGGCTGGTTGCGTTTGACCAATGGGCACAAGGTTTCCGCCACGGCCAAATATATGAAAGGCACTTATGGCGACCTGACATATTTTGAAACCGCCCGTAACGTTTTGTCGCAGCGTACCTTTGGCGGATCCATGTCTGTGGAAACCCACATGGATGTCAGTCATATGAAGGATGGAGACACCGCAGGCCTCGCTACATATACCCGTAGTTTTGCCTATGCCGCTGTGCGTCAAGAAAATGGACAGCGAACGTTGGGCGTGGTCAAGCGTGTCTACGACAATGGCGTGAAGGACGCGGACGGTAATATCGTTGACGATACGATTGATCGTGACGCTGAAGAGGCCTTTGTATCGGGCGGCACAGTGACATTGCCAGATGATGCGACCAATGTGTGGATCAAGTCGGACAACACACTGGATAATGCGAGTGGTAAGTTGACGATTCAGTATTGGTACAGTCTGGACGGTAAGCAATGGTCCAAGCTTGGCGACGAGCAGGGGCCGCTGACTTACGATTGGAGCTTGTCGCACTTTAAGGGGTATCGAATCGGCTTGTTCAATTACGCCAAGGAGAATACGGGTGGTTATGTCGATTTTGATTACTATGACTTGAGCGACGTGTTGACTTCTGACGGCAAAGCTGTGGATACGTCTAAGCTGCGTTCGGCCATTGATCAGGCTGACTCTCTGCAGTCTGCGGAATATCCTATGGATGAGTGGGATAAGATGCTCACGCTACTTGATAAGGCAAAGCAGGCGTTGGCATCCGATCCTTCCACGCAAAATGAGGTGGATGCCCCGCAGCGTGCACTGAGTTTGCAGCTCGCGCAATTGGCGGTTGACCGTCAGTCTGGTGATGGCGGAAATCCTGGTGGTGGTGATCAGACCGGTGACGGTAACCAGTCGGGTAACGGCGATCAGACCGGTGATGGCGGCCAGCAACAGTCTTCTACTGCTGATGATAATTCATCTGAACTGTCATCAACTGGTTCGTCCGTAACACCGATGGTGCTGTCTGCAATTGCCCTGATGCTGGCTGGCATCAGTGTCATTCGGATACGCCGCTCTTCGCGCTGAAATATCGCCGCAGCCTGTTGGTTGCAGCGATTGAATGTGCGGAATCAGTGATGTGTCGCAATGGTGGGTTGTGCGAATGCTCGGCAACGTGGATTCGTACAACCCATCCTGTTATGTTGAGACCGCGGCGTGAGACATGGTGGAGCATGACATCGGCGTAGAATGTGCGATTTTGGAAACAAAGGAGCTGGTGTGTGGGCGGCTGGCAGTTTTCATTTCGAATCGACGGCGTTCTCCTGATATCAAGTATGGCTGTGTATCTATGTTGCCGTTATGTGGTGATGTTAGCGGAGTGAGTAATTCGGATATGGTTCGCCCTTATGAACATATGTATGGCTTATGTCGTCCGCCGAAGCATGGTTGCGATTAGCGAAAATCAGGTATTGCGGCGTTATGTCCGGCGCCATGTCATTATCGTATGGCGCACTCACGATACAATACCGTCCTAGCATGGGCGTCGCGGCATGAGACGACGCATTGTGCAGACAGGTGTGGCGTCGAACAACGAACGCGAGGTAAACGTAGATGGCGGTGAATTCCAGCGTGGAGAAACAGCCGGTCGACCAGCAGGCGAGCGGTGAGGTGCAGGCTGAAATCGATACGCGGTCCGATGGTGTTTCGCCCATGCCCAACGATGTTTCCAAACATAACGATGTTTCCAAGCATCCGGTGGCGTCCATTCCCGAATCGACGCTGTCGCTGGCCGATATTGAGCGTAAGCGCTCGCATCCTGCATTGTGGCTGGCTTATGCGCTGCTGGTGATTGCGGCCATTGTGGTGCCGTATTGGTGGGGGCGTGCGATTGCGGTGAACGATACGCAGTGGCTGCTTGATAATTTGAGCGCGCTTGAGCTGCGCGGCGCCGCGTTTGTTGCCTGGACGGTGACGCTGATTGCCGTTTCCGGCCTTGGTCTGCTGGTTGTTGACGCCCATCGGCGCTTGTGGGGCGCGGTTTTTGTGATTGGCTTGGCGGCGGAGCAACTCATTGCCGGCCTGCGCATTCTGAAAATTGATTTTTGGTATGCGACATATGTGGTGTACGGAGAGTCGTCGGCATTGGCGAATGCGGCGAATCTTGGCATTATTTCAGTTGGTATTGGCGTTGCCGTTTTCGCGGTGCTGTGGGTGGGATTGTTGGTGACGATTAAAAAAGAGTCGCCGTTGAATGTGCTGACGCGCAGTTGGGCGTCGTTTATCTTTTTTTTGTGATTGAGACGATTGCTTTGCTTGTTGTGATGTTTGGCGGCCTGCTGACGTTGGTCTGATTCGTGGTGTCTGGTGCTCCTGTATAATTGACCCTTGGCGTATTTCGCCCGCGGATAGAGAGCGCGCCGGCATCGGGCCGGTAGCACCGCGCAGCAATATAAGGAGGATGCCGTGGCACTGACGGCTGAAGAAAAGCAGGAAATCATCGCTAAGTACGCGACCCATGAAGGTGACACCGGCTCTCCGGAGGTCCAGGTTGCTCTGCTGAGCAAGCGTATCGCTGATCTGACCGAGCACCTCAAGGAGCACAAGCACGACCACCACTCCCGTCGTGGTATGCAGCTGATGATCGGTGACCGTCGTCGCCTGCTTGACTACCTCAAGCGCGTTGACATCAACCGTTACCGTTCCCTCATCGAGCGTCTGGGTCTGCGTCGATAATTGAAGACTTCCGCCCGAGTACCTAGGATGGTGCTCGGGCGTTTTACATATCGCCAGCCAACGGCAACAACGGCAAGAGGGTTAGAGGATAGGCCAGCAGGTAAGGCCGACAGGAGAACCCGAATGAAGGGGTTGACACGAGGAACGACGGCCAAGGGGTCAGTCGAAACAAGGTATGTGACGTCCGCTGAAGAGGACAGTTGCGGTTCAAGCGAGTCGCCGAACCGCAGCACAGTATGTAGGAATAATTAGAAAATTAAAGAAGGAGGAACCCTATGGAGGGTCCCGAAATCAAGGCCGTTGAGGCCGTAATCGACAATGGATCGTTTGGTAAGCGCACGCTGCGCTTCGAGACCGGCCGCCTCGCCCAGCAGGCCGATGGCGCTGTGGCCGCCTACCTCGACGACGATTCCATGATTCTGTCCACCACCACCGCCGGTTCCAGCCCGAAGGAGAACTACGACTTCTTCCCGCTGACCGTCGATGTTGAAGAGAAGATGTACGCTGCCGGCAAGATCCCGGGCTCGTTCTTCCGTCGTGAAGGCCGCCCGAGCTCCGAGGCCATCCTCGCCTGCCGTATCATCGACCGCCCGCTGCGTCCGCTGTTCCCGCACACCCTGCGCAACGAAGTGCAGGTCGTCGAGACCGTGCTCGCCGTGAACCCTGATGACGCTTACGATGTCATCGCCCTGAACGCCGCTTCCGCTTCCACCATGATTTCCGGTCTGCCGTTCGAAGGCCCGGTCTCCGGTGTGCGTCTGGCGCTGATTGATGGCCAGTGGGTTGCCTTCCCGCGTTGGAGCGAGCGTGAGCGCGCCGTGTTCGAGATTGTGGTCGCTGGCCGCGTGATCGAGAACGGTGATGTTGCCATCGCCATGATCGAGGCCGGTGCCGGCAAGAACGCCTGGCACCTCATCTACGACGAGGGTCAGACCAAGCCCGATGAGGAAGTCGTTGCCGGTGGTCTTGAGGCCGCCAAGCCGTTCATCAAGGTGATTTGCGAGGCTCAGGACGAGCTCAAGAAGATCGCCGCCAAGGAGACCAAGGAATTCCAGCTCTTCCCGGAGTACACCGACGAGCTGTACGCCCGCATCGACGAGATCGCTCACAAGGATCTGGACGAGGCCCTCTCCATCGCCGAGAAGCTGCCGCGCCAGGACCGCATCCACGAGATCAAGGAGCACGTGCGCGAGGTGCTCGCGGACGAGTTCACCGATATGGACGATGCCGAGAAGGACAAGGAACTCGGTAACGCCTTCAAGGAACTGCAGCGCCAGATTGTGCGTCGCCGCATCCTGACCGAGGACTACCGCATCGACGGCCGTGGCCTGCGCGACATCCGCACCCTGTCCGCCGAGGTGGACATTGTGCCTCGCGTGCACGGTTCCGCCCTGTTCCAGCGTGGCGAGACCCAGATTCTGGGCGTCACCACGCTGAACATGCTCAAGATGGAGCAGCAGATCGACGCGCTGTCCGGTCCGCAGTCCAAGCGTTACATGCACAACTACGAGATGCCGCCGTACTCCACTGGTGAGACCGGCCGCGTCGGTTCCCCGAAGCGCCGCGAAATCGGCCACGGCGCCCTCGCCGAGAAGGCTCTCGTGCCGGTGCTGCCGAGCCGCGAAGAGTTCCCCTACGCCATCCGACAGGTCTCCGAGGCCATCGGTTCCAACGGTTCCACTTCGATGGGTTCCGTGTGCGCCTCCACGCTGAGCCTTTTGGCTGCCGGCGTGCCGCTGAAGGCTCCGGTTGCCGGCATCGCCATGGGCCTCGTGTCCGGCGACGTTGATGGCAAGCACATCTTCAAGACCCTCACCGATATTCTGGGTGCCGAGGATGCCTTCGGCGACATGGACTTCAAGGTGGCCGGTACTTCCGAGTTCATCACCGCCCTGCAGCTCGACACCAAGCTCGACGGCATCCCCGCCGACATCCTGGCCGCCGCTCTGCAGCAGGCCAAGGAAGCCCGCGCCACGATTCTCGAGGTCATCAACGAGTGCATCGACGGCCCGGCCGAGATGAGCGAGTTCGCTCCGCGCATCATCACCACCTCCGTCCCGGTTGAGAAGATCGGCGAAGTCATCGGCCCGAAGGGCAAGATGATCAACCAGATTCAGGAAGACACCGGCGCTGAAATTGCCATCGAGGATGACGGTACCGTCTTCATCTCCTCCGAGGGTGGCGAGGCTGCTGAGAAGGCCAAGGCCATCATCGACCAGATTGCCAACCCGCACGTGCCCGAGGCCGGCGAAACCTACAACGGCAAGGTCGTCAAGACCACGTCGTTCGGCGCTTTCGTGAACCTCACCCCCGGCACCGACGGCCTGCTGCACATCTCCCAGATCCGCAACCTGGCCAACGGCGAGCGTATTGACGCTGTCGAAGACGTGCTCAAGGAAGGCGACACCGTTGAGGTGATCGTTCAGGGTGTCGATGATCGCGGCAAGATCTCCCTGGCCATTCCTGGTTTCGAGGATCAGGAGAACAACGCCCGCCCGAGCCGTGGCGATCGCGATGACCGCCGTGGCGGCCGTGGCCGTGGTGACCGTGACGATCGCCGTGGCGGCCGTGGCCGTCGCTCCGAGCGCGATGACCGTGACTTCGACGATCGTGACGACCGTCCGCGTCGCCGTCGCTCCGATGACTTCGAGGATGATTACGACGACCGTCCGCGTCGCCGTCGCTCCGATGACCGTGACTTCGATCGCGATGATCGCGATGATGATCGTCCGCGTCGCCGTCGTTCTGCCGACCGTGACTTCGACGATCGCGATGACCGTGATGCTCGCGACTCCCGTGACGATGATCGTCCGCGTCGCCGTCGCTCTTCCGATCGCGATGACCGTGGCGATCGTGATGACCGCCGTGGCGGTTCCCGTGGCCGTGGCCGTGGCTCGGACCGTAACCCGCGCTACGCCACCGACGACAACTACGACGACTACCGCGCCGACCGCGAAGAGCGTACTGAGCGCCCGCGTCGCCGCGTCCGTCGCGACTTTGATCCGTTCGAGGACTAAATCCCTCTCACGGATCGGTCGCGGCATAGCCGCTCCCCTCACCTACGGGAAGCCCGTAGGGCTTCCCGCTTAACGGTTCGGCATTCGAGGACTGATCGTTCTCTAGCTTCTCTCGGGTGAGAAGGGCTTGATCGCAAACCAAAAGGTTTCTATACCGTTTCATTCGGTATAGAAGCCTTTTTGGTTTTTCGGCTTCTTCGCGCTGCATATTTCGATGTTGAATAAGGCACTCGTGCTGCCGCCATGTACGTTTAGTTGTCGGTTGACAACTATTCCCATGCATCAAGAATGGCGGATGATCATCGAAGGTACTCATGGGCGTTGATCACTGTGGCAACAACAAAGGCCGGGCCCTTGTGAGAGCCCGGCCTTTATGCCGTATGGCGGCGGATTAATCCTTAAAGGCTAATCCGTTGTCAATCAGCGTTACAGAATCGCCATGCACACGAAGTCCAGAATGAACAGCGCGGCCACAGTCCAGATGATCGGGTGAACCTCCTTGGCCTTGCCCTTGCAGGTCTTCACGATGCAGTACATGATGAAGCCTCCGGCGATGCCGTAGGAGATGGAGTAGGAGAAGGCCATGAACACGGCGGCGAAGAACGCCGGAATGGCTTCGGCGATGTCGTCCCACTTGACTTCCTTCAGGGAAGCGGCCATCATGCAGCCGACGATCACCAGCACGCCGGCGGTTGCGGCGGACGGCACGGCGGAGACGACCGGGGCCAGGAACGCGGACAAGGCGAAGCAGATCGCCACAACCACGGAGGTCAGGCCGGTTCGGCCGCCTGCGGCGATGCCGGCGGAAGACTCGACGTAGGTGGTGGTGTTCGAGGTGCCGCAGATGGCGCCGATGGAGGTGGCGATGGAGTCGGCGAACAGGGCCTTGTCCATCTTGGAGGAGAAGCCGTGGCCGTTCTCCAGAGCCTTCTCATCCTCGGCGGAGAAGATGCCGGTGCGGCGGCCGGTGCCGATGAAAGTGCCCAGGGTGTCGAACGTATCGGACATGGAGAAGGCGAAGATGGTCACGATGACCAGCGGCAGCTTGGTCGGATCAGAGAACAGTGCCGGGAAGCCCTCGGCGGAGAAGATCGCGCCGAAGGTCTGCGGCAGCTGGGAGAAGGTCTCGCTGATGGACTGCGAGTTGGACCAGGTGGTCACGCCGAACGGGATGCCGATTACGGTGGTGATGGCGATGGCCAGCAGCATGCCGCCCTTAACCTTCATCACGGTGAACACAATGGCCAGTACGAGGCCGATCAGGAAGACCCACAGCACCTTGTCGTTGAAGTTGGCCAGACCCGGGGTAGCCGCAACGGCACCGCCCTTGGCGGCGGCCTTCGGATCGCCGGGAGTGAACTTGATCAGGCCGACGTTCAGCATGCCCACGTAGGCCACGAACAGGCCGATGCCGCCGCCGATGGCGTGTTGCAGGGACTCCGGGATGGCCAGGATGATCATCTTGCGGATCTTGGTGACGGTGATGAGGATGTTGATCAGGCCGCACAGGAACACCATGCACATGGTCTGCTGCCAGCTGAAGCCGAGGCCGAAGCACACGGTGTAGGTGAAGAACGCGTTGAGGCCCATGCCGGCGGCCTGGGCGTACGGCACGTTGGCGAACAGGCCCATGACCAGGGTGCCGATGATGGCCGCGATGATGGTGGCCAGGAACACGCCGCCCCACGGCATACCCGTCTGCGACAGGATCTGCGGGTTGACGACGATGATGTAAGCCATCGCGAAGAACGTGGTCAGGCCGGCCAGAATCTCAGTCGAGACGGTCGTGCCGTTTTCCTTCAAATGGAAGAACTTCTCCATTTACTCTCTACTTCCTTGGGTTTATGCGGGGCTGCGCACCGCGTGCATAATGCTGCGGCTGGCCCCGGCGAGAATTGCGACTCGCCCTGATCGGCCTGCCCAACGCGCGTCAGGCGCTGCGCACCCAATCAGAACCGTGGCCGATTATAGCTTGTGGAGGCAACGTGAACGGGTCCGGGAGTAGACTGACTGCCAGAATAATTCGGAACAACTCAGGGGACACGCAGGACACACCCGTGGAAGGAAGGCGCGCGATGAAACCGGCCGTCGAAGTCAGCATCACCTCTTGGAAGAAGAATGTCGTCAAGCCCGGTCAGGAGTACGGCCGCGTACTGCTGATGCCCGGCACCGGCTACAACTGCGACCGTCCGCTGCTCTACTGGTCGGCCCAGGCTCTGGTCGAGGCCGGCTGGCGAATCGACCGCATGAACGTACGCAACGCTTCCGACGACCTGTCCACGGTGATTCCGGTCCTCAATCAGGCGATTGACGGCTGGGTGGCCGCCGCGCGCGAGTCCGGCGCGGGTAAAGCCGGTGATTCCGGGGATGGCGTTGCCGCCGATGATTCTGCTACCGTGCTGGCCGATGGCGCAGCTGGCTCGCCGAACCGTGATTCCGACACCCCGTCCGGCCCTCGCCTGTTGCTGATCGGCAAGTCGCTGACGACGATGACCTACCCACATGTGGCCTCACACTACGGTCTGCCGTTCGTGCTGCTGACCCCGGTGCTGCATCACGCCGACTTCGATCCATCCGCCCGGGTGATTCCGGTGCCGGCTGTCGGCGATGATATCGTCGCCGAATCCGAGGCCCCGAGCGTGGCCGAAGCAAGGGCGATCATCCGCGCGGAACAGGCCGGCCAGTCGCACGCCGCCAGCTCCCGATACTCCGGCCCGGCACCGCTGATCTGCGCCGGCACCGCCGACCCGTTCTACGATCAAGCCCGCGCCAACGCGCTCACCCCGCACGTGCACGAATACCCGGATGCCAACCATTCGATCGAGGTGCCCGGCCACTGGCGTCGCTCGCTCGACTATCTGAAGGAAGTCACCGCGTCCGTAGCCCAGTACGCCGCCACGCTGTAATGCCCCGCGACACGCCCGAATTCTGCAATGTCGCTGACCATCCGTAATCTGATCATCCGTAAACCACAGACCGTTGGTTGAAGTGCGCGCGAGTGCATTTCCGAAGTTTGGTTCGCCAAGCCAGCGCAGGTTGAGAGATATAAGCCCGTCAAGGGCCGGCGAAGGTCGCTTCGCGAGATTATATTGCTCTGCCTGTGCGCAGGGCTTTTTTGTTGCCCGGCCGAAAGTTCCGAACTCCAAGTCAACGGCCGACTTAGGAAGGAACGCCATGAAGAGGCCCGAAAAGGAAGCGGTAGTCGCTCAGCTTACGGAAGAATTCCGTAACGCTGACGCCGTCTACCTGACCGAGTACCGCGGGCTTACCGTTCCGCAGATTTCCGATCTGCGTGAAAAGCTAGGCCGCGATACTTCCTACACCGTGGCAAAGAACACGCTGGCACGCATCGCCGCCAAGGAAGCGGGCATTGAGGGTCTCGACGAGATTCTCTCCGGCCCGACCGCCATCACCTTCGTGAAGGGCGACTTCATCGAGGCTGCGAAGGTCATCCGTGACTTCGCCAAGGACAACAAGGCTCTTGTCATCAAGGGTGCCGCCGCTGACGGCACTGTCTACGATGCCGAGGGCGCCAAGAAGCTGGCAGACCTCAAGTCCCGCCCGCAGCTGCTTGCCGAATTCGCCGGCGACATCAAGGCATCGATGGCCAAGGCCGCGTACCTGTTCAACGCTCTGCCTACCAAGGCTGTGCGCACGATCGACGCCCTGCGCGAAAAGCAGGAGAAGGCTGCCTGATTTACGCCCTCACGGCATGAATCAGTCGCTTCGATAATTTAAACAATAAGGTTTATTAGGCAGCGGATCTACCACTTCGTCCGCCGCCAAGATTGAAAGGAAGCCATAATGGCTAAGTACACCAACGATGAGCTGCTGGAAGCCTTCGGCGAGATGACCCTGGTCGAGCTCTCCGAGTTCGTGAAGGCCTTCGAGGAGAAGTTCGACGTCGAGGCTGCCGCTCCGGTTGCCGCTGTTGCCGCTGTTGCTGGCGCTGCTGCTCCGGCTGAGGAAGAGAAGGATGAGTTCGACGTCATCCTCTCCGCCGTCGGCGACAAGAAGATCCAGGTCATCAAGGCTGTCCGCGCCATCACCAACCTCGGCCTGGCCGAGGCCAAGGCTCTTGTCGACGGCGCTCCGAAGGCCGTCCTCGAGAAGGCCAAGAAGGAAGATGCCGAGAAGGCCAAGGCTCAGCTGGAAGAGGCTGGCGCCAGCGTCGAGCTCAAGTGATTTGTGCGGCATAAGCCGCAATCACAGCTTTTCGAGGAACCCCGCACCTGTGTTTCAGGCTGCGGGGTTTCCGCATACTGAGTAGACTAGTTGACGAGGACGAGGCGGAGAACGCGATCCGGCGTGGAAACACAAAGCTGGCAATGAGCGAAAGTTGTCAATTCTGTGCCCAGTAATCCGCCAAAAGCCGGTAAAAGATGACACAATGGCACGTAGTGTGGTCAAATAGTGTGTCCAGGAAGGCGGTCACGGTGAGCGAGTGGACGGTGAAGATCAACGGTGTCGACCGGATCAGCGTCAAGCCGGGGGAGTGCGTGGAAATCGGCCGTAAGCCGTTACGCCCCCTTGCCGATGATGGCAACACCCGCCTTGACGTCGCCGATCAAACCAAATCGATGTCCAAACGGCACGCCATGTTCACGGTAAAAAGCAATGGCACGGCCTCGGTCCGTGATCTTGGATCGACCAATGGATCGTATGTGGTGCGGGAAAATGGCGATTTGTTGCGCTTGCCGGCCAATGCCGAGTTCCTGTTGCCGACGTCTCCCATGCGCATGCAGTTCGGCGATGTGCCTGCGGACTTCATTCGTGTCGACGATCCAGTGGCAAAGCCGCTCGACCTCAAGGTGCCTGATTTGTTTGGCTATGCGGTTCACGAAGCACCGCAGGAGCCGGATGCGGCGGATATGTCCGTCGACGATATTCTTGATTTGCGGGCCGGCGAGCCGACCGCCATCTTCAGCGCGGATAATGTTCGACGCAAGGTCGACGAGCTTGAACTTGGCTCGCTGAATATCACGCAGCCAGTGACGAAAAACGATGAGCCGGCCATACCCCGTGATCTGTTCGCGGATGCGTTGGCCCAGCATGCCGAGCAGGAGACCGAACGCAAAAACCAGCAGGCCATGAACTCCGTGGCACTGCCGAAGCAGCAGACCGAACCTGAGTCGACGATTGTAACGCCTGCATCCAAGCACAGCAGGATCTCCGGTATTGTTCCAGTAGATGCCATCGCCCATGCCGTTGTTAAGCACGCTCCCAGCACAAGCGAGCCGGCAGTGGCGTCGGCGGCGGTTGTTGAATCCGATGTGGTGGCTGGCGCAAGCAAGTCAGCCGAAAACGTTCAGTCCGCTCCGAATACCAGGAATGCCGGCGATTCTCAGCCGGCGGACACTGTCGAACAGCATGCTGAAGTTGCCCAGCCTGAAGCCGCCCGGGAAGCCGAAGCCGCTCAATCTGAAAACACCCAGCCTGAGACCGCTCAGCCGGCAACCGCCCAGTCTGAAACCGACCAGCCGGCAGCTGACGTACCGGACGATCAGCAGCGGACCGCAGCCGAAGCATATCAAGAAGCCACCGCAGCAGGCGTAGCAGACCAGCAGCCGGCTGCCGAAACCGCCCAGCAGTCGGTATCCGAAGCATATGATATCGGACTCCACGCGGGCGTACACACTCCGGTCTTCGAGCCCGGCTCGGTGTTCGAGCGTGTGGCCAAGGGCGAGCTGAAAGCACAGGAGCCGGCAGTCGAAGTCGATGGCCTGACCTCTGACGAGGCAAAAACCACGCAAGATTTCAATGTTCAATTCGAAGTCGCCCGTCATCCCGAATTGCTGGCGTTCCTCGCCATGAATCCGTACCTGTACGACGACATGTATTCTTGGCTCGCCGCCCGTGGCGAGGCCGATATTGACGAAGCCCTGTCTCACAACAAGGGCTATCAGGAATACCGCGAAGCGGTTGGAAAGTGAGTCGAGAGATGACCCAGAGCCAGACTCAGAACCAGAATCTCATGGAAGGTCTGAATCGCATCCGTCGCTGGCGTGACCAATACCGCAGCATGCAGCCGCCATCGCCGCTCGAGGATGTGAATCAACTGGCCGCGAAGCTGGAGATGACCCATGCCCATCCCTCCGGCATCGCCCAGCTGTTCGCTTCCGGCCATGTCCGGTTGGATTCGTTGTTCCGCGACACGGGTGTGCTTAAGGCCGCCGAACGCCATATTGGGCGCGTGCTGGATGACCAGGCCGCCAAACGCAGGATTTCCGGCGTGGCGGAGTTGTCGCTCGTGGTCGGCGTGGCCACATGGAAGGGCAACGCGCTGCCGGTGCTGTTGTACCCGGTGAGCGTCACGATCGAGGATGATGGCTTGTCGACCACCATTCGATTCACCGGTCGCGTGGCCCTGAACGTCGCGTTCGTCAATACATTGCGTGAGCAGGGGGTGTTCCTGGATGAGGATTCCCTGTTTGACGGTGCCAGCTATGACAGTGGCACTCCCGAAACTTCCGCGATGTTCGCCCGTATTTCGTCCGAAGCGTCGGAGCGTATCTCCGACTTCGCCATCGAGCGCCAGATTGTGCTCGGATGCTTCATGGACCCCTCGTCGCAGATGATCAGCGAAAGCCGACAGTTCATCGACCAGCTGGAGAACGGCCCCACCGGCAATGTGCTGTTGGACGCGCTTGCCGGCGACGAATCCGCCCGCACCGCGCTCAAAGATGCCAATATTCCGCAATACAGTCCTTTCGACGTAGACCCGCATGCCGAGTACGAAGTCGGCGATGTGGACAATACGGTGCGATATGCCGCGTCACTTGCCGCCAATGGCCATAGCATCGTGGTCGACGGCACCTTCCCGAAGGGCACCGCGGAGCAGGCTGTGGCCATCGCATCGCGCTGCCTGATGAATGGTCGTTCCGTGCTGTACGTGCCCGGCGTGGCCGAGCAGAAGCGTCTGTTCATCCAGACGGCTTCCGCCAATGAGATGAAGGCGCAGGTACTGGATGTATCCGATGAACACGCCAACGCCGCGCTTGATAAGCAGCTGATTGCCGCAGTCGGATTCCAGCCCGGAGTCGCCACCCAGCGATTCGACCAGCTGGCCGACGAACTCGTGGGCGTGCGCTCGCGCTTGACCCGCTATCTGGGCGACCTGCACGGGGGCAACGATAAGTGGAATGTGTCCGCATACGAGACCATTCAGAATCTGGCCCGTATCTCCGTGCTCCCGACGCACCCTGCCACCCACGTTCGACTTGACGAGTCAAGTGCCCTGAGCATCGCCAACGATATTGACACATGGATCGGCAAGATGGAACGCGCCGGCGAGCTCGGCGAATACACCATCGGCCCGGAAGACACCGCATGGTACAAGGCGTCCATCACCACTGAAGAACAGGCAGTAACCGCCTACCAGCGCGTGGACGATTTGCTGCGTCGCTTCCTGCCCGCCACCCGTGAGCAGGTGGCACGCACCGTGCAGACCTGCGGATTCCCGGTTCCTCCCACCACCCGCGAGTGGGAGCGTCAGGTTACGGTTTTGAAGAATCTGCGACGAGTGCTTGACGTGTTCCAGCCGGAGATTTTCGAGCGAGACATCAGCTCCATGATCGAGGCCACCAAGCCGAAGAGCCAGCGCAAGGCCGAGGGCACGTCGATGGGATTCTGGGAGCGCCGCCGCCACATCAAGGAAGCCAAGGATCTGCTGCGCGTCGGCGCGCAGGTCGAGGACTTGCACGAAGCGTTGAAGGTAGTCGCCAAGCAAGGGGAGCAGTGGCATCAGTTCGTGCCTCACGGCGGTTGGCCGGTGCTGCCCAGCAAGCTCGACGAGATCATCTCCACCCAAGAGGCGCTGGTCAGCAATATGACCGCGCTGGATACCGTGCTTTCCACCACACCCGCTGGTGGCAATCTGGAAACCGCCGATTTCGAGAAGGTGGAAGCACGCCTGAAAGCACTGCTGGATGATCGCAAGGCACTGGACACCTTGCCGGAGCGTTGCCTGCTGGAGCAGGAATTCGCCTCTGCCGGACTGAACGAACTGGTCGCCGATCTCAACGCTCGCCGAGTGAGCGTGGAGCAGGTGCGCGGCGAAGTGCAGCTGGCCTGGTGGACCACCGTGTTTGAGGACATTGTGCGTTCGTCCGCCATCATCTCCAACCAGGATGGTGCCGCGCTGCAGGCCGCATCCGACCGCTTTGCGCAGGTCGATGTGGAGCACGTGCGCTCCATCGGACCGATGGTGTCGCAGGAATCCATGCGCCGCCTGTGCGACATGCTGTTCTCCCGCACTCAGGAAGCCAACCAGATGCACACCGTGCTGGCAGGGCGCGCCAGTGTGTCGCTGAGCAGGATTCGCCGTGATCATCCGGAGATTCTGGCCGCGGCCAAGCCGATTCTGGTGGCCGCGCCGGGTACGCTCGCCGCACTCACCGAGCCGGGTGTGCTGGCTGATGTGGCGATTCTCGATGCGTGCGCGCACATTCCCGCTATCGAGTTGCTGTCCATCATCGGCCGCGTGCAGCAGGTGGTGGTGATCGCCCACTGCGCGACGGTAACCAGCGAAAGCGTCAAGCAGCTGATCGACACGTTGCCTCATATCGAGGTGGATGCTGCCCCGTCTCGCCGTGCGCCGCGCCTGTCCGCATTCCTTGAATCCGAGGGATATGGTCCTGTTCGCTATGATGTGGCCACCGAGCCGGCTGCCGGTGAGGTGCGATTCCACCGTGTGGAAGCGAGCGGTGTGCCGGTTATGTCTTCTGGTCTGGTGGAATCCAGCCAGCCGGAGATTGATGAAGTGGTGCGTCTGATTACGCAACGTGCCGCCGGTTTTGCCGTGGTTTCTTCCAGCTATCGACTTGTGGTCGTGATGTTGACCGACGCATTCCGCACACGCTTGGGTGCCGAATTGAAGTCGTTGGCAGGCAAATCCAAGGCGATGGGCCGATTCCTGCGCCATGTGCGGTTGGTTTCCTTGCGTGACGTGGCCGGAGGTCGTGCCACTGACGTGATTCTGTCGATGTGCTATGCGAAAACCACGCACGGACGTCTGCTTCAGCAGTTCGGTCCGCTCGAAAGCACAGGCGGTCGCGGACTGTTGCTGGATGCCCTGGCATTGGCGGACCACAGCTTGGATATTGTGTCGGCCTTTGGTTCCGAAGATTTGGATGAAGAACGACTGCACCAATCCGGTCCTCGGTTCCTGAAGACCATGTTGACGTGGGCCGAACAGCTTGACGACCGTCCGGTGCTTCCGTTGCGTGATGCGGCAGGCGGCAACGTGCTGTTCGACGATATCGCCGACAGGTTGCGCGCGCGAGGACTGAACGCTGCTGTTGATTATGGATTCGACAAGGGCGTGAAGATTCCGCTCGTGGTGGGATTGAAGGACAAGCCGTTTGCCTTGGCCGTGCAGACCGATGACGCGAACTTTATGTCCGTGCAATCCACGCGTAGGCGTCATCGTTTGTCGGCACAGGATCTCATTTCCTTGGGCTGGAATGTGATGACCGTCTGGAGTGTCGCCGCCTTCGTGAACCCCGATAAGGAAGTCGACCGTATCGTCAGCCGTATCGGTGAGATCTATCGCGAGGTTGAATAACCATGGCGGAATACTCGGCTACACGGCGCACACCGCGCAAGCACAAGCGCGTGGTGATGAAGGGCACTGAGCAGTTTGACGCTGACGGTGTCAAACTCGAGCCCGGAGACATGCAGACCGACCAACAACGGCAATCCGACGACGACAAACGCATCCTCGGCGAACTGCCGCCGCATTGGGCCGTTTTTAACGAGCGCGAGTAGGAGTTGGGGCGCACTCTGTGCGCCCCAACACTGTGTTTTCCGCAGCCGACAGGCTGCGGAAAACACAGTATCGGCCGAAGGCCGATTCCGCTTCCTACCGCACAACGGCCATAATCGCTCCGGCCTGTTGCAGCTCCATAACCTTGGCCGCGGCCTCCGGCGGCATTGCGAACGACACCAGTCGGTCGTTGCCTCCCAATGCGCCAGTCGCATCCGGTTTGCCGACATTCATCACCGTGGCGTTCTCGGCCAGCGTGCAATCAGCACCTTCGCAACCGACGGCGGAAACCAGTCTCACCTGATCGCCGGCCAATACATCGTCGACGCTACTGGCCAAGCGGACTTCAATCACCGTAGTGCCGGTCGGTGCTACGGGCGCATCTCTGGCCATATGCGTGGAAATGGGATCGGCTGCTTCGATATCGATTTGCGCTACCTTGCCCACCACATCCTCAATATTGCCTGTCCAAGACGGGCCTGCCGCAGATACCGGCATATCAGCCAACTGAACGTCGGCGGCCAGAATAATGTCACCCCGTCGAATCGAGCGGGCGGCCACCACCATCGGCTCGGTCTCCACCACGGCCAATACGGCTTCAAGCCCAAACAGCACTGCGAGTCCCACGCACAACGCAGCAGTGAGTCGGCGCAAGGCATCCGCCATGCGCCGTCGCCGCAATGAGCCGCGCGCAGGCGGCTTAATAAACGAAAAGGTCACCATGCAACCATGGTGACCTGAAGTTTTTCGTAAGCGCAAGCCAAATCGACCTATGTGGTTCTAGCTTGCCAAGTTATCCACAACGCTTCAAACCCGTGCAACAGACAGTGCCCGTAGTGCCAATATCCGCGGCATACCGCCGTCGACACCGTCGTTTACAGAGGAAAAGCGGGTGTACAGACCTTACTTGCCGGATTTGTCGGTGCGGTAGAAGCCGTGACCCTTGAACTCAATCGGCACGGCGGAATACACCTTGCGCACCTGCTCCTGCGAGCACTTGGGGCACACGGTAATCGGGTCGTCATTGAACGACTGCTGTTCGGTGAAGTCATAGCCGCAGTTCTTGCAACGGTAATGATAGGTAGGCAACGGATTCCTCCAACAAAGTCATATTTCTCGCGGATGGCCCAAACGCCATGCCACGCAACCGTTCATATCCTAGTCGCCGCCCTGACACATTGGCGTTACGGTCTTACTAGCCAGCTTGCTGTTGCCACTCTGGTTCCATCGGCCAGTGTGCGTGGCTGGTTGGTCAGTCTGGCTTGCGCCGAGTATCTTGGCCGGCCGGCCAGCTCAACAGGCCCGATGAGCTAAGCCGCCGGTATCCCTCCGGCGTCAGCACTCCGTCGGCCGGCACATCATGTGGTTCGGCCGGCAAATCAATGTCCAACACCTCCCACGGCCAGCACACCGCAATCAGGGGACATGCGGGCTTGCGGCGAGCCAAGGCCCGGTCATACCAGCCGGCTCCACGCCCCAGACGATTGCCCTGCGGGTCCACTGCCAAAGCCGGAGCGATGACCAGATCGGCCTTCTCCAACGCTTCGGGCGGTAGAACTGCGCCAGTTGGCTCATCGGGTCTGTGATGGACGGTGCTGGGAGAGCTGCAGCTACCGGCATTGTTCGCGCCACCCACTGCATCCATCGAGCGCAATGATTCCAATGAATCCAGCACACTCCAGCCAATTTCCAACCCAGACCCCAACCTTGGCACCAACACGTGGCAGCCATGAGCCCGCAGCCATCGCAACAGTGGCCGGGTTTCGATTTCCGAACCCATCGACACATATGCCGCCACTGTGGGACCATCCTGAATCATGTGTGCTGGGAACCGTCGCACCAGCAATTCACCGGCCGCTCCGCGTTCTTCCGCTGGAACGCGCTTGCGCCGAGACAGTATATGGTGGCGCAGCGTCGCTTTATCCGTCTTCTCTGTTTTCTCTGTGCCGCTGTAGTCGCTGCCGATATTCATGCCACTGCCCACTTCGCTCATACCGCACAATCTAGTGTTTCCATCGTAAAACGAAAGTGGCCACGGTAGCGGCGCAAGACCTTCATATGGCTACAATAAAGGCCGTGTCAGTTTTCCAGTCGATTAAAGAGGCGTTCAAGCTGGACCACCAGATCCGCCCGCCACGTCTCACCCATCCCGGTTTTCCGATAGTCCTGCGCCCCCTGACCATGGATGATGAGGACGGCTGGAACGAAGTGCGCTGGCGCAACAACGACTGGCTGGCACCTTGGGAATCCGGTGACCCGATGCATGGCGGCTCCATCACATTCAATCAATGGGTGCAGCGGCAGCGCCGTAACGAGCAGCATGGCGTCGGCGTGATCTTCGCCATCGAATACCAGATGCGTATCGTCGGCCAGATTTCGTTGGGAGCCATCGTGTATGGTGCCATGCGTACCGGCGTGGTTGGTTATTGGGTCGATCAACGGTGCGCCGGCCGCGGATTCGCGCCAATGGCACTGGCCATGCTTGCCGATTGGGCGCTCGGAGACCCATTCGGGCCCGCGTTGCATCGGCTGGAAATCGCCATTCTGCCGGATAATGCGCGTTCTTTGGCTGTGGTGCGTAAGGTCGGAGCCCATCATGAGGGACTGCGCGAGCGGTATATGTATGTCAATGGCCAGTGGCGTGACCACGTAACGTTTGCGCTGTTGGCTGAAGATATGGGGCAAGGGTTCGCCGCTAGACTCGCCGCCGCCGGTTCCAGATAAGCGTCGACCGGAAGAATTCCGCTCCGACACGCCCGGACGGAAAGCCCCAGTTCGTCGGCACGTCTCCTATCCTTGACTCTATGGGTTATGAGTCACTGAGCACTGTCGTCGTGCTGGTGATTGTGGCGATTATTATCGTTGTATGGCTGCCCGTACGTACGGCCAACGGCATGAAACGTGTGGACGAGCACCGGCAGGATCGTTATTCGCCTTCCCTGCATATCGTTGATGCAGAGAACGGCAGACGATTCGGAGACATCAAGCCGCATAAGGCGAAAGGGGCAGCAATGCCAGCATCAACACCGTCAGCGAGGCTGACATCTGAGCACATCGCCCATGTGCGGGAACTGCGCCGCGCGGCCATCCGCCGCCGGCAGATTCTCGCCGTATGCCTGCTTGCCATAACCGTGTTGGTGTTTGCCGTATCGTTCCCCCTGCATTTCAGTCCGCTGCTTGCTCTTATTCCGTTCGTGCTGTTGCTGCTGGTGCTGGTGCTGGGAGCCAATGCCTCACGCCAGGCCCGGCAATGGGAGCGCAAGGTGGTCCGCTACGAGCGGGCTCATAGCGGTACGGGCTGGTCCAAGAAACCGTCTGCCGAGTCCAAGGACAGCAAGCGTGTGAACAAGGCCGAACCGGTTGCGGCCGTAACTGCGCCTGCCGAGAAGCCTGCCGAGCAGATTGAGGATGCTGCCACCGAGGTCATGGAACAGCGGCAGATTCGCCGCGCGTTACGCGATGCCGAGATTGAGCAGGCCAAGGCCAAGGCGTTGCGTCAGTCCGCCGCCGCATATCAGGCCGCGGAAGAGCACGCCAAACAGTCTGAGAAGTCTGATACTGCACAGTCCGCCGCCGATAAGCCCGCCGCCGAACCGTCTGCTATGGTCGATGAATCCGCTGACCGTAAGTCCGCTGCCGAAACCAGTGAATCTTCCGCCGCGCCCGATGCCTCCGCTCGCACGGATAAGTCGACTAAGTCGGATAAGTCCGTCGCCCCTCGAGTTGAACCATCGCTTACGGTGCGTGATGAGCGTGATGAGCGCGACGATGCCGCTGCCGACGCTACGTCGGAACTGGCCAGCGTACGCCCTGCCCGAGCACTGGATGTCTTCGATATGGCCACCTCGCAGGATCTCATCTCCTTCACTTTGGGCGGGGAACATAACGCCGACAACGCTCCGGAAAGCTTGGAGATCAAGTCGACCCGTCAGGTGTCCAAGGCGGAACCTGTCGAACCCGCAGTGGCGGAAAAGTTGATTGACGAGGCCCGAGCCGTCAAGGCCGCGGACGATGCCAAGGCCGCCGATGCGGGCAAGGCTGTCAGCGCCGGAAACGCTGTAGACACTGAGCCGGAGCAGCGCGATGATGCCGATACGGACGCCGATGACGAGGCTGCAAACGCCGCCCAGCGAGCCGCATTCCACGAATCCGAGGAGCGTGCCGACGTCGAAGCGCCAGCGGCGACCACCGATTCGTTGGGCGCAGGCCTGGACTCCATTCTTGCCCGCCGCGGCAACTGAGCGTTGCGATTCGACGATTTTCTCTCACAGCGTTAGCACTCGAGTTGGCAGAGTGCTAATAATCGCGCTACGATGTGTCCTAGCGCAAAGGGACAACGCAAGTGATCGTCAGCCTCTTGAGGCGTTCTGGCGCGGCATTATCGAACTACAAGTAGATACGAGGTGACCCACAGTGTCGATTAAGCTCACACCGTTGGAAGACAAGATCATCGTCAAGCAGGCCGAGGCCCAGACCCAGACCGCTTCCGGTCTGTACATTCCGGACAATGCCAAGGAGAAGCCTCAGCAGGGTGAAGTCCTGGCCGTTGGCCCGGGCCGTCGTGACGACAAGGGCGAGCGCATCCCGATGGATGTCAAGGTCGGCGACAAGGTGCTGTACTCCAAGTACGGCGGCACCGAAGTCCACTACGAGGGTGAGGACTACCTCATCGTCGGCGCCCGCGACATTCTCGCCATCCTCGGCTGATTAGTCGCCTAGCGAACTTCAACAACCCCGACTGTTCCCGCGGATAGTCGGGGTTTTCTCTTGCTAGGCGGAAAGGGGCTCCCCCTCAGAGAGGGGAGCCGAAAGCTGCTCCCACCAAACGCCCAGCCATGCCTGCTATGCATAAAGGTGCATGCGCGCAACGTAGTTGAGTTCGGCGTTGCACCGCATCTACACTGGGTAACGGATTGGGGTCCCTATGGAAGAGGCTCAGTTGGCGACTTGGCCGAGCGGCTTAAGACATTTTGCACAAGACGGCAGTAGATCGACGGTATGTTGTTTTTTCCGTGTCGCAGGTTCGTGGTGTCGTCGCGCTGTGCCAATGGTTGTCTCTCTACCGACGCTGAGTGCCGTGGCATGAGGCCAGCGTCGGCAGTGGGCCACGGAATGGCGATGTGCTGATGCTGAGCCGCGTTGGCGTCGTTATAGGGCCAGTTTTTGGACCATTGCCGACGGCAAATCGGCGTTTTGTGTCGGCGACGGTCCAATACCTGGCGGTCTGCTGACGATAAGTGCCGTCATCGTCGGCAGACCGCCAGGTATTGTCCCCGTGCCGACGTAAAAAGCCCTGCCATCGTCGTCACCGAGCCATTTTGTGACTCACTGACGGCGGCAGCAGGGCGGAAGAGGCCGAAATCATGCGCGCGGTGCGGTCTCACACCTCGAATCCGGCCTCCACCAGCGCGTGATCGATGTCGCGAATCAAATCGTCCGTATCCTCCAGACCCACGGCCAGACGGAAGAAGCCGCGGTGGAACTCAGGCGGGTACAGGTACTGGCGCTCGTCATCCTCGCCGAGGAACACGATCAGCGATTCGTCATGGCCGAGCGAGACGGCCGACGTAATCACATTGAGCTTGGAAACGAACCGGTTGTGCCCGTCATGATTGGTGTCGAGGCCGAACGACAGCACGCCGCCGAACCCGGAGTCCGGGCGGGCCAGCTGGCTGACCGCCACCTCGTGGTGCGGGTGCGATTCCAGACCGGGGTACGCCACGAAACGCACCACATCCAGCGATTCGAGATGCTTGGCAATCGCCAAGGCCGAGGCGTCGTAGGGCAGCGCGTAGGTGTTCGCCAGCGTGATGGGGCGACGGATCGCGCCGGTTTCGGCGTCGACCCCGTTGCCGAGGTGAATGGCCAGCGTGCCGAATCCGAGCGGCTGGTCGTCGAATGATTGTCCGTGATGTACAAGATCAGAAGCCATGCGCCCAGCATGCCAGCATGCGCCGTGTCGCGCAAACAGGCGACATCGCTCGAAAACCGCGCCATTGCAAGGTTCTAGAGCACCATATAAGAAAAAATGATTGGGTGAAGTGCGGGGTGCAGCCTTGGTCGGGGCTGTTTGCAGGGCCGAAGCGGGCCCTGAAAACACGCTGTGAGACACGCCGATAAAACCGCAGAATTCCGCGGTAAAACAAGGTTCGCGTAGGGGCCGATTTGCATACCTGGAAAATCTGTGGTTATATAGCCAAGTTGCCTGTTGAGGTCAAACACCGCGGCGGGAAACAGACTGGCGGATTTCCCAAGCGGTCAAAGGGAGCTGACTGTAAATCAGCCGCTTCGTGCTTCAGTGGTTCGAATCCACTATCCGCCACGCCCCGATAGCTCAGTGGTAGAGCACTTCCTTGGTAAGGAAGAGGTCGTGAGTCCAATTCTCACTCGGGGCTCTCTGGCGGGGTAGCTCAGCTGGCTAGAGCGTACGACTCATAATCGTAAGGTCAAGAGTTCGAGCCTCTTCCTCGCTACAAATCGCGCCCGCTAACCGGTGGGCGCGCACTATACCTAAGAACACAGAGGTGAATGACAATGGCTAAGAGCGCCGACATCCGTCCGGGCATCACGCTGGCCTGCACCGAGTGCAAGGAGCGTAACTACATTACGACTAAGAACCGTCGTAACACGCCCGACCGTCTTGAGCTCAAGAAGTTCTGCCCGCGCTGCGGCAAGCAGACCGTGCACCGCGAGAC
>OGCO01002016.1_pt1 | contig 28245 bp, 21 predicted proteins | sample 1570171 | NCBI WGS metagenome assembly OGCO01 (sample SAMEA4370583, study PRJEB24528) | human gut metagenome
TATCAACAAATCTTATATCAGTTTTTTGATTTTACACAAAACTTGAAACAGTCTCCTCTATTTCTCAACCCCTTTCGCTTGCATCTCCACTCATTTTCCTGTATACTTCTGTATACTTAAAGATGTAGTAATAAAAGACCAATAAGAAAAAGGAGGAAACACATATGGCAAATTACGGAGATTCTTCTACATATTCGACAGCATCCGGAAAGGATGGGCTGCAGTACGTAGTTTTACAGGTAACATTGAAAGAAAAATTTTTAGGAACCGGTTCCGGAAATCTGTCCGCGCTCGAAGAAGTGTTAAATGAGCAGGCAGCAAAGGGGTATCGTCTGCACACGATTACGACGGCTTCGGCGCAGAGCGGAGGATTTTTAGGTGGAGATCGAATTCAGGCGACGATGGTATTTGAAAAAATCTGAGTTCGCGGAAAGGAAAAGATATGAAGAAAATAGCAGCGCTCTTATTGACACTGTCATTGGTGCTGAGTATTCTTGTGCCGGAACCCGCAGAGGCAAAAACGGTACAGAAGAGGTTTACAATGCGTGTCAGAGAGCTTAAACGTTTAACTATTAAAAATGCGAAGAAGCGAGTGGCCTGGAAAACACTTTCCGGAAAGAACAAAATTCGGCTTTACAAAGGCGAAAAAAAATCGGTTTTCATTCTGGCAAAAAAGAAGGGAACTGTTCGCTTGCAGGCAAAAACAGGGAAGAAAAAAATCGTTTATAAGATTACGATAAAAGAAGCTTTACAAAAAACGGAGGAAACACCGGCGCCGACTTCGACACCGGCAGCGACTTCGACACCGGCAGCGACACCGGAGCCAACCATTGCTCCACAGGTAACGATCACGGAGCAGGCGGCAAATTACGAAAAAGAAGTATTGCGCCTTGTCAATGTTGAAAGGTCAAAGGAAAATTTGCAGGCATTGAATTTGCATAGCAAATTGAGTCAGGCTACCGCAATTCGTGCAAATGAGCTTGTGGAATCATTTTCCCATACCCGGCCAAGCGGTGAGAGATGTTTTACTGTATTTAAAGAAGTAGGCATTGCCTCTTATTATGCCTGTGGCGAAAATATTGCGGCAGGGCAGAAAACACCGGAACAAGTCGTAAGTGGCTGGATGAATTCTCCGGGACATCGTGCGAATATTTTGTCTGCGAAATATCGTTATATGGGAATAGGATATGTCGAGACAACAACGGGAATGAAGCGTTACTGGGCACAAATGTTTATGAGTTAAATAGTTTGAAAGTAACTATTCAGGACTCCCCCGCCCTCATTCGCATTTTCGAACACTTTGTGTTCTTTCCCGCCTTTGACAAGGCTAAAAATGCTCATAAGAGGGGGGAGCCCTATTAGGACTATTGTGCAGAAAACAATGTTTCTTACGTGCAAGCACGACGATCCATTGTTTTTGCACAACGTCCTGAATAGTTACGTTTGAAAAAGTAAAGAGTTATCCGCTCTTTACTTTTTTTGCGTGAAATGTTATAGTATAAAAGCGTGATTGCGCCTAAAATCGATATAAGCTTCTCGGAATGTATGTGAAAGTCATCGCGGTTGCCCCCACTGTCAGAGTCAGACCTGAGTTGTTTATAAATACGTAACTATTAGGATCTAAATGTATGGAAATCAAAGTCTCTTACGTGCAAGCACAACGATTCATTGATTTCCACACATTGATCCTGAATAGTTACATAAATACAATGTTACCCCGATTGGGACAAAATTAAGGAGGTACTCAATGAGAGTAAAAGGAGCAAAAAAACGAGTAGCCATTGCATTGGCTGCTGCGCTTGTCGTGAGCGGAATTGGTTATGTGCCTAAAGCTGACGCGGAGAGCGTGACACAAGTAACAGGAGACTACAGTCAGGAAGTCAATGAAGTCTGCGATACGATGGAATTTGTCGTATCTGACCCGGCATTTGGTTCCGTAGGCGGCGAATGGGCCGCTTTGGTACTGGGACGTGCCGGCCGCATGACAGAGGAGTGGAAAACAAAATATCTGGCTGCAGTGAAAACATCACTGGATGGTATGAGTGAAACATTGAAAGCACAGAATAAGCTGCACAGTAGAAAATTGACAGAAAATTCCAGAGCAATTATCGGACTGTATTCTGCAGGCGCAGATGTGACGGATTTTTATGGATGGAACCTCTGTGCACCGCTTGCCGGTGATAACGTAGGCGGAGATAAGACAGAAGAGTCACAAGATTATAAGGATACAATTTGGCAGGGAATCAATGGACCGGTTTATGCATTGATCGCATTGGATTATGCCGGATATAAATCAGAAGGTGAGACAAAAGTTACGGATGTGATGGAAGAAAATACGACCACACTTCGTGATGATTATCTGAACTATATATTATCAAAAAAAATTCCAGGCGGTGGCTGGGCATTATCCGGCACGTCAGCAGATCCGGATATTACCATGATGGCGGTTCAGGCACTTAGTAAATATACCTATCTTCCGGAAGTAAACGATGCAGTTGAAAGTGCACTTACCGTAATGAGCAGTAAACAGAATGCTCAGGGGGGATATTCTTCCTGGGGTTCTGTAAATGCAGAGTCGATTTCACAGGTGATCTGTGGACTTACCATGCTTGGTATCGATCCGACGACAGACGAGCGTTTTATCAAAAATGGAAATACCCTTGTGGATGCATTAAAGAGCTTTAGTGCGGACTGTGTAAAAGATAACGTTACGTATTCAGAGTATCGTGGATACGCACATGCAGAACAAAATGGAGTAATGAAATATAATCAGATGGCGACAGAGCAGGCAGGTTATGCGATGGTTGCACTTTGGTGCCAGAAAAAAGGGCAGAAATTGTATCAGAATGGATTCCGTGATATCCCGGATACTACACCGACTGTAACACCGATAGCGACACCGGAAGTGACAGAAACACCAACGGCAGCACCAAGTGAACCGGCAGTTCCAACGGTTACACCGGTTCAGTCCGAAAATCCGGATGCTGGTGAAACGGCGGCACCGTCAGCTGTACCAACGATGACACCATCCGCGGCACCTACAACACCGGCTTCTGCGGTACCTACCAAAGCTCCGGCAACACCAGTGACACCGGCACCGACAGCAGTAGCTACTAAGATACCGACACCGACAGCAGTAGCTACCAAGACACCGGCACCGACAGCAGTAGCTACCAAGATGCCGACACCGACAGCAGTAGCTACCAAGATACCGGTAATTCCGACACCGGCAACTACAACAAAGCCGGAAAATCCGGACATTGTACCAACCGCGACACCAAAAGCACCGGAGCCTATGAAAACACCTGAGGCTACAAAAGCACCGGAGCCTACAAAAACTCCGGAAACTGCGAAAAAACCGGCTGTTACAAAGGCACCGGAAACTACCGTTATTTCCAAGATTGTGAAAAAGGCAGCAGTGGAAAAAGGCAAAAAGATTACGATCAAAGCAATAGTAAACGGAAAGAAAGTCAAATGCAAAGTGTCTTCGTATAACAAAAAGGCATTGAAAGTTACGGTTAAGAACGGAAAACTGGTAATTAAAGCCAAGAAGAAGGCGAAGGCTGGAAAAACATATAAAGTTGTGATAAAATATAAGAAGGGCAAAAAGACAGTCAAAAAGACGGTCAAAATCACAGTGAAGTAAATTCAGTACAACCACGGCTGCGCATTTTGTAGTGAAATGTGCAGCTGTATTAAAAGGAGAATGTTATGAGATTTTTTAAGCGGAATTGGAAGACTATTTTGTCTGCTGTGATCGTTCTTCTTGTCATTGCGGCAGCGATTGCCGGCACTTCGATTCATTCCGTGAAGGATGAGCAGAAACGGGCGATGGAGGCACTTCAGCCGGTGGAGATCGGGGAAGAACAGATTTTATCGGAGGAAGAGGCTGCGACAGAGACAGCGGAGACGGAACAGCCGAAGGAAGAACAAAAAGAACAGGCAAAACAAAAAGAACAGGCAAAACAAAAAGGGAAGAAAACAGAAAAAACAGGAAAAAAGGCGGCAGAGACAGCGAAACCGAAGACGCAGACAACGGGGAAAACAGCGCCGGAAGAGAAAAAGACAGAGAAAAAGACAGAAAAAAAGACAAAAGAAAAGAAAAGCAAAACGACGCCAAAACAGACAAAAGCGCCACAGACAAAGGAAGAAATCGGAAAAAAGAAAGAACAGGAAGCAAAGCAGAATACGGATTATCCGAAAGTAGTTATAACGGTTCCGAAAAACGAGCAACTGCGGCAGGAAGATGAGACAAAAAAAGACGATGACCGCAAGACGAGCGATGGAACGGCGACAGACAAAGATAAGTTCCAGACCGATCCTGTGCCATCCGGAAAACCGCTTCCGGTCAACCAGGAAGACCAGAAAGTCGATAACGACGAAGAATTTTATGTGACGATTTCCATTGATTGCCTGACGGTTTTACAAAATATGGATAATCTTGAAAAGGGAAAAGAAAAATATGTCGGCGACGGCTGGATTTTGAAGACGACAAAGGTAAAATGCAAAAAAGGTCAGACGGTGTACGATATCCTTGAGCAGGTCTGCAAGGCCTATTCCATTCAGATGGAAAATTCTTATACACCGCTGTATGGATCCAATTACATCGAAGGCATTGGCAACTTGTATGAGTTTGACTGCGGCAATTTGTCAGGATGGATGTACAATGTTGACGGCTGGTATCCAAATTACGGATGCTCGCGGTATGTATTGAAAGCGGGAGAAGCGATTCAATGGCGTTACACCTGCAATGGACTGGGCGCAGACCTTGGAAGTGATTTTATGAGCGGAGAAGGTAAATGAGACATCCTTTGGTAGAATTTGTAAAATTTCTGGCGGCAATCGTGCTTTTATGTTTGACGCGAAATCCCTCTGTGTCAGTTCTTTTTCTGATACTTGAATTTGTCATTGCGCCATCTGTAAAAAGTGTGCTGGCGCTTTTGGGGATGACTGCATTGTCAGTTATTGTAAATGCACTCGTCAACCACCAAGGGGAGACCTACCTATTTTATCTGAATGATAATATTGTGACAATGGAGTCGCTGGCGTATGGCGTCTTTGCCGGTGTCCAGCTCTGGCTCTTGTGCCGCTGGACTTACCGCATGGGGCGCGCAATGACATCAGAGAAAATGGTAATCGTGTTCAAATACTTGTTTCCGCCGGCGGCAATCGTGCTGTCCATGGCGATTCGTTCTGTGAATCGTTACACGGATAAATTGGTCGAGATCTATCATTTTCAAATGTCCATGGAGCCGGCAAGAGGACTGTGGAACCGCATGATTTCAGCAATCCGTTCGATTTCCATCTTGATCAACTGGGCATTGGAAAACGGACTGGAGATCGCGGATGCGATGGAATGCCGGGCGTATGGCAGCAAATTGCGGACAAGTTATACTCCATTCCGGCTTTTGCCGGCGGATATCCTGATTATGGCAGCATTTGTGGGAATTGTCGTGCTGCAAAGGGTAAGCGAACCATTCTGCCTGCTGATTCCGCGGATCGAGATCCATTTTGGAGTGGCAAATATTTTCATTACGTTAGCATTGTGCGCGTTGATCTGGTGGCAGACCGAAAGAGAGGAACTATGATAGAGATTGCGATTGAAAAAAAAGAGATCGGGGGAACTCCCATTCTCTCTGACATAAAATGGAAAATTGAAGAGGGAATCACTCTTATTATGGGGCCTTCCGGTTCAGGAAAAACGACATTGCTTCGGGAAATGATTCCGCGGATCAATCGTGTAGGAACATTGGAGGGAACTGTCTGTTACCGCGGAATGCCGATTGACGAGGTGCCGGCGGGGACGATCGGTTACGTCGGACAGAATCCGGATAATCAGCTCGTATGTGATAAAGTGTGGCATGAATTAGCATTTGGACTGGAAAATATTGCCGTGCCAGCAAAGACGATCCGTAACCGGGTAGCGGAAATCGCGACGTATTTTGGTATTGAAAGTTGGTTTCATAAAGGAGTGGCGGAACTTTCCGGCGGACAGAAGCAGAAACTGGCGCTGGCGTCGGTGATCTGTATGGATCCGGAGATGGTTGTGCTCGATGAGCCGACGTCGCAGCTGGATCCGATCTCAGCGCGGATGTTTTGGGAAATGGTTGTGCGCGTGCATGAGGAAATGGGAATTTCCTTTGTCATTGTCGAGCACGATAGTGAATATATATATGAAAAGGCGGACAAAGTGCTCTGGCTTTCCGAAGGGATGACAGGCAGTTATCAGAGACGGTTTCTGCCGTGGCAGCGCCGGATTTTGGATGCTCCGCAGATGTCATTGACGGAAGTGCGGCAGAAGATTAGAAAACTGGCAGAAAAAACGGAGATTCACACGGAGCCCGGAGAAGTAAGGGTGTGGCAGAAGGTGCGAAATATCCGGAAAGCATATGGTAACGAAAATGTTCTCAATATTCCGCAGATAACGATCGCAGCCGGAGTGAATTGCTGGATTGGTCCCAATGGCGCAGGAAAAACGACGCTTGGGAAAATGTTCAGCGGATATTTTGGTAAAAAAATGATAAAGCGCTGTGTGATGATGCCACAGGATGTACTTACTATTTTTACCAAAGACACAGTAAGGGATGAACTTGATGTGGAAGATGATATTCCGGAAGAACTGCAGGAAATGATCGCGCCGATCGCGGACAGAAATCCGCTGGACTGCTCCGGGGGTGAACAGCATCTTACGGCATCGCTGAAATTTCTTATGAAACACGCTGATGTCGTCATATTGGATGAACCGACGAAAGGAATGGATCCACGGATGAAAGAAAATTTCCAAAAAGTGGTAAATATGTTCCGAGAGAAAAAGCAGATTATCATTATCACACATGATATTGATCTGGTGGGCGAGATCGCGGATTATGTTGTCTTTTTGTTTGAGGGCGATGTGGCAAGTGAGGGCGAGCCGCACGAGGTTCTGATGCAGAATCTTGTGTATAAACCGCAGGTCAGTACGTTGTTTGATTGCATTAATACAAAGGAGATGGAAGATGCGGGACTGGTTATGTAGCCATTATTATGTGCCTTGCGCGGTGTTGATCTTACTGGGATTTGCCGGCTTTTTATTATATCTTGCGCGACGGGTGCGTATGAAAGACATGATCATGATCACAGTGCTTTCGGCGATTATCGCCATCTCGCGCGGTGTGTTTTTCTGGATTCCCCAGTTTAAGCCGGTTTCGGCTTTAGTTCTCATTACCGGAAGCTGTTTTGGCAGTGTGCCGGGAATGCTCGTCGGCATGTTTTCCGGTTTTTTGTCAAATTTTATGTTTTCACAGGGACCATGGACTCCGTTTCAGATGCTCAGCTGGGGACTTATCGGTATCATTGGGGGCTTTTGCCGCTCGATGCAGGGAAAAATCCTGCCAATGATCATCGGATTTTTGGCGACGGTATTTGTGTATGGCCCAATTCTCAATTTTGCGTCGCTGTTACTGGTGACAAATACACCGACGTGGAACGGATTCTGGATGATGGAAGCGAGTGGATTTTTGTTTGATGTCGTACATGGTGTCAGTACGATTGTTTTTGTCTATTTTGCCTGGAAGCCGATGCGGAAAAAACTGGTACGCATGCAGGAAAAATATGGAATTTGCAGGAGAAAATAAGGATTGGAGGAAATGAGATGCAGCAGGAAGAAAAGTCGAAAAAACGTACATCTATAGGGAAAATATCGGGGATTGTAGGGATTTTTTGCAATTGTATTCTCGCAGGGAGTAAGATTATTATCGGAAATTTCGCCGGTTCTATGTCGATCGCGGCAGACGGACTGAACAATTTATCGGATGCGGCAAGTTCGATTGTTACGCTGATCGGATTTAAAATTGCGGAAAAACCGGCAGACAAAGTACACCCTTACGGGCATGCCCGTTCCGAATATCTGGCGAGCCTGACCGTTGCTGTGATGATCTTATTTATCGGCTTTGAGCTTGCCAAAAGTTCGGTGGAAAAGATTCTTCACCCTTCCCCGGTCGAATTTTCCGGGGCTGTCCTTTGTGTTCTCCTTTTTTCCATCGTGATTAAGATGGGAATGGCGGTCTACAACTATAAGATGGGAAGAAAAATAAACTCAATGACATTAAAAGCAATTGCGGACGACAGCCGCAATGACGTGATCGCGACGAGTGCGGTTTTGGTCGCTACACTGGCTGAACATGGCATGGGGTATCAGATTGACGGATTTATGGGACTTGTCGTTTCGCTATTTGTTCTCTACAGTGGAATTTCGCTTGCCAGAGAAACTATTTCACCGCTTCTTGGCGAAGGCGCAGATACGGAACTGCATGACAAACTTACAAAATACATTCAGTCCTGCGATATGGTTATCGGCTGTCATGACCTCATGGTGCATGACTACGGACCGGGGCAGTGCTTTGCAAGCATTCACGTTGAGATTGACAAAAATGTCGATGCACTCGTAAGCCATGAGGTAATCGACCGCATGGAGCGGGAATGCCTGAAAAAATTTGATACGCATCTCGTGATCCATTATGACCCGGTTATCACCGACGACAAGGAAGCAGATGCACGGAAGCAAAAAGTTCTTGCCTGTATCGAAAAAATAGATCCGCAGATCACGCTGCACGATTTTCGCGTGAGCAAATGTGAGTCAGAGATTCGCCTTACCTTCGACCTTGTCCTCCCCGAACCCCTGGAACGAAAGAAAAAACAGATTCAGGAGCAGATCGAAACGGAGCTGAACGAGGGCAGCGAGGACCAGTACTTTTTGGATATTACCTTTGATGTCGAGAACCGGTAGGAACGGGTGCCGCCCAGAACCAAGATGTAATCCTATGTTCTAAAGAATGTTTTGAGAATATGGGTTGCAAGTGCGCTGGTATGAGATTGGGCGGGGGCGAAGCCGCCGGGCATTCCATACCACTGCGTGCTTGTATAGCGCAAGCGCCCATATGAGTAAAATATTCTTTAGAAATATATTACAATACTGTGACATCTATTGACAAGTATCCGGAATCCTTTTATACTTCGTATAGTAGGCTTTTTTAGAAGCCTCCATATTAATAAATAATTTAGTAATGCTTCGAAATGGAGAAGACGATGAATAAGAAAGTAAAAATAGGGATAATTATTACCGCAGCAATGGTCGTTGCGGTTTCTGCGCTGGTGATTGCAGCACATGTCTATTATGGAAACCGCTGGTATGCGAACACCTGGATCGGAGAGCATGAATTATCCGGAATGAGTTATGACGAGTCTGAGCAGATGCTTCAGAAAGTGTACGACAACTATAAACTGGAAATCAAAGGAAGAAATGATGGGAATCTTGTAGTGACAAAAGCAGACATTTCGTATGAAGTCGATCTGAAAGCAGCATTGCAGAAACAATACGATGCGCAGCATGAAGCGTTCTCTGTTTTTTCTATACCGAAAAAGAAGACATTGGAACTTCACATGAATCCGACATATGATGCGGAGAAATTAAATAAATGCCTTAAAAAGTCAGAAATGTATAAGGGAAGTACAAAGTATGCGATCAATGTACCGAAGGATGCAAAGGTAGCCTTTTCGGACGAGAAAAAATGTCTTGTCGTTGTGCCGGAAGATAAAGGAAATGTCCTGCAGTTCCAACAGTTGACAGAGGCAGTTGACGAGGCACTCGCAGAAGGAAAAGAAACCATTGATCTGGCAAATGAAGAAGAGTATCCGGAAGTCTATGAGAGTCCGGAGATCTTTTCGGATGATGCCGTATTGAAACAAAAGTTAGATGCGTGTAATCCTTATGTGATGCGATGGGTTTCCTGGAAGATTACGGATGACAGGACAGAAAAAATCGGACCTAAATTGATTTATTCCTGGCTTCGTTATAAAAATGGAAAAGTTTCTTTTAATGAAGAGAAAATGTCCGACTGGGTTGAAAAAATGTGTTTGAAGTATAAGACGGTCGGTTCGACACACACATTTACAAACCATAAAGGAAAACAAATTTCCGTAGCCGGTGGAGATTATGGCTGGGCAATCAGTTATGAAGAGACGTTGAAACAGTTGAAAAAGGCTTTGAATACAGAGATTGATGCAAAACTTCAAAGCGCTTATCAGGAAGATCCAACCAAAGAAAATCAGGCAGCGATCACATTGAAGAGGAAGACAAAATTTGCCAATACTGCATATCAGATGGATCTTGAAAATAAAACCAATGACTGGGATACGCAGAACTTTACGGAGATTTCTCTGAAAGACCAGAAGATTTATGTATGGCGAAAAGGAAAAGTGGTATTTGAGTGTGAGACCATTTCCGGAAGACCGGTAGAAGGACGAAAGACCCGTACGGGAATGTATTTCATCAAAGAACACCAGACACACCGTGTACTTGTTGGCGATAATTATAAAACACCGGTTACATATTGGGTAAGAATTACCTGGACCGGAACCGGATTCCACTGCGCGACATGGCAGCCTTGGAGCCGTTGGAGCAAGGATCTGTACAAAACAAGAGGTTCCCACGGATGTTTGAACCTGTCACCGGAAAATTCGAAGAAAATTTATGAGTTGACGAAATACCAGGAAGCGGTATTTATTTATTAAAAGAAAACTACTTAGGACCCAATGTATGGAAATTAATAAATTTGTCGTGCTTGCACGAAAACAGATTTGATCTCACATACATTAGGTCCTAATATTTTTATTCGTGCATAACACTTTTGTGTCATGCTTTTTTTATGAGAATATGATAGAGTAATGTTCAAATATTATTAATAAGGAGGAACAATATGAAGAGAATAATCAAAAAAAGTATGGCGATATGTCTGATCGTGATAATGATGATCAGTATGCTGCCAGTCATGCAAACGAAAGCGGCCACAACTACAGGGGAAGGAACAAAAGAAGATCCGATGATTGTTTCGGTAGATACATTTGGAGCGGGAGAAGAAGATTATCTGATTGGGGAAGAAAGTGATGGGTATGCCTATATTACCCTTAAATTTGCGGAGGCTGGAAAACTTAGTCTGGATAATGAAGGGTCCTATAATATGTATGTAAATGGTGCGACAAGTCCGGTTATCTGGATTCGTAACGAACTCTGTCAAGCAGGTACGCAGATGACATTAAAAATTCGGGGAAATAAGTTGACAGCCGGTACAATCAAGTGGACTTATACGAGTATTGTGGATCAGACAACCGGAGAATCCTTGGATGACTTTGGTACAAAGGAAAAGGCAAAAGATATTACAGCCGGCTACAATGCTATGGATTCCACATTTCAAGAAACAAAGAATGATGTTTGGTATAAATTTACGATTGATAAATCAATGAAATTTGAGTTGAGAGTAAAAACTTCTTCAAGTTATGTAAGCCTTTGTAATGAAGCAGGACAAAGTATACTGAATAAAGACACGGACGAAGACAAGGATATGATCATGTTTTTCCGCTTAGATCGATTTGATGGTTCGGAAGATGGGGTTTTGAAAGGAACGGCTTCTTATCCGGGAACCTATTATCTGCATATTAAAAACAGTCTGGGTTATGATGGAAAAATTAATATGAGTTTTACGGATTATATTCCGATCAACAGTATTAATTTTACAAAAGGAAAAGATATTACAGTAGAATTTCAGGACATATACAAGACAGGAAGTTTTGAAAACAAAATAATATCATATAACCCGGCAAATACAGATGGAAAAGTTGTGAGTACAGTACATGATTCAAATTTTTCCAGTGTGGGAAAATGGGATCCGATCAATACATTTAATGTAAAAAAATACGGACGCACAACGATCGGTTATTTGGATGAACGTGGTGTGAAAGTAGATGAAGTAAAAGTGACAATTGTTCCGCAAACGGTAGACAGTGTTCAATGTGTAGGAACATATAATAAAATTGTTATCTACCCATCTGCGCAATCACTTACCGGAAATGGGGATTGTATGCGTTTGTACACAAAAAAAGGTAAAAAGTGGAAATTGTCAGGAACGATGAAAAAGAGCGCAATTGAATCGGCAAAAGGAAGAATTACGTTAAAAAAATTGAAACAAAATACGAATTATCAATTTCGTTTATCAAATTATGACTCGGCATCCGGGATGGAAAGTAAACTCAGCAAAGTGTTTACTGCGGGTACTGCGTTGAAAAAAGTTCCTAAGATTAAATCGGTTAAAAAGAAAAAGATCATCAAAAGCCGCGATGCAATAGTGCATAATCCGGGAAAGATTACGGAACGGCGTGAATACTATAATGTATTTACATGTCAGGCCAAGATTCGTGTAACAAAGATTAAGGGAGCCACAAGTTATTATTTTAGTTGTGGTTATGAGATCAAAAAAGAAAAGGGTACGGTTGTTTTGGCTAAGACAACAGGAAGTGTAAAGAAATTTCCGAAGAAGATTAAATTAAAAGTATTTGCAAAACGGAAAATTAATAGTTATTCTGTGGCCTACGGAGAAGTATCTAAGGCAAAAACAGTTAAAATTCGATAACTTTTAACGATCCGGCCCCCTGTCGCACGCATTTGTATTTCGAACACGTTGTGTTTTTGCTGACAACCTGGATAAAAATAGTGTTTTTTGGTGAAAAGTATGTTATACTCTTTATGTAACAGTTTAGAATCGAATGAATAAAAGATATAGAAATTGTATCGTTTGAAGAGGAATATATGCAAAGTAGTAGGAACACTAAAATTCAGAACAGTATATGTGTCGTATTAGTGCTGCTGACAGGGGGAATTCGTTTGGTACGGGATTATTTCCCGGGGAGAATCAGTAACATTATTATTTGTGTGCTGTTTATGTTGGAATTATCAATCTGGGGATGTCAGATACAGAGAAGACTGCTTCACGAGGAACAAAAAAAGTACCTTATCAGTGTGGCAGTTTTTCTTGGATTTCTTATTTTTATCCGGACAGTAAAATTTGTATATACTGCAGAGGGGACTGCGATAAACAGAATGCTTTGGTATTTGTATTATTTCCCACAGATTTTTAGTGTGCTTATAATGTTTTTTGCGGTTTTACATATAGGAAAACCGCTCGAAAAAAAGATTGATAAAAAATGGAAAATATTGTATTTGCCGGCGACGCTTCTTGTAATGCTTATTATGACAAATGACAGACATCAATGGGCATTTGGATTTCCGGCTGGTCTTAAATATGCCAATGAAACTTATACGCATGGAGTAATTTATTATGCGGCCTTGATCTGGATGCTGGTTTTATTTGCAGCAATGCTGGTTGTGGCAATGCAGAGATGCGCACTTGCTGAATATAGAAAGAAGATATGGATGCCCATTATTCCTCTTGGAATTGGGCTTTTGTACGTTGTTCTGTTTTGGCTGGATCCGGATGGAATATTTCAAAGATTATTCAAAATGGCGGAGATTTGTTGTGTTGTATTTCAAGCATTTATGGAGGCTTTGATCCTGGCACATTTATTTCCGACAAATGATAATTATGAATTGCTTTGGAATTTGTCTTCTCTTGGTGGAGGGATCATGGATGAATATGGGAAATTGTGTTATTGTTCGAAAAATTGTTTTCCGGTCTCTTTTGAAGTTGTAAAAAAAGCAGAGAAAAACAGCATTTTGCTGGAACAGAATAATATAGAAATAAAAAGTTGTCGAGTGATGGGAGGATATGGGTATTGGAGCAGAGATGTTTCGGAAATTCATAAACTTACTCGACAATTGAAAGAAGCAGGGGATGTTCTTGTAAAAGAGAATATGTTATTAAAACAGGAAAACAGAATAAAAAAAAGGAGATTGCAGATTGCAAGGAAAAACGAGCTTTATGATAAACTTATTACGCAGACGAAAAAGCAAAACATCCGTTTAAAAGAATTATATCATGACATTTTGAAAAATCCGGAGCATTTTGATGATAATGTAAAGGAAGCCGCAGTTTTACAGGTTTATTGCAAGAGATGTGCCAATTTAATTCTTTTGGGAAAAGAAAGGAAAATAATAGATGGCAGAGAACTTCAGCTGGCAGTTCAAGAATCTGTGGAATACCTGAAACTTTACGGTGTAAAGACATATACAGAATTTCATGGAAATGGGAAATATGCCGGAGAGGATATTCAGGAGGCATACCGTCTGTTTCAAAATGTCTTGGAAACGATATTGTATTCGTGCTATATTTTTCTTGTTCAGATTTCTTTTAAAGAATCAATTGAAATACATATGGAGTTTGAAAACACAGGAAGGGTGAGCAAGGAAAAAATAGGAAGTCAGCTGAAAACGGAAAACAAAAAGTCACAAATGAGTATTCATCAGGAGCAAGAGACGGTCTATATTGATTTGGCGGTGATGAAAGGGGAAAATACAGGATGAAATATGTAGATGTATCAGGCAGTGTGCATATTGTGGTTGGAATTATCGGACTTTTATGGTTGCTATGTTCAATTTATAATGTAGTATCCTGTATCGTGTCACGAATGGAAAAACAATTTGTGATTCCGTCTGTCTTGCTTACAATAACTGCATGCGTATTTAATCATGGATTGGCAGAAGCAGAAAATGAGCCATCGAAGATGGTGGAAATTGGGAAAATGACGGGAAGTATTCCGGTGTGTTTTATAGTGGGGATGCTTTTTCTGTTTTTGGGGCTGCAGCTTGTCTGGGATGGTTATATCCGTCAAAAGAAAAGAAAAATAATTATGCCGCAGACTGTGAAACAGTGTTTTGACATACTTTCAGATGGAGTTGGATACTTTTCTGAGGAAGGGATGCCTTTTTTGGTAAACAAACAAATGCTGCGGCTTTGTGACTTGATAGGGGACTCCGATAGGATTGATGAAAGAAAGATTATAAGTGAATTGGCAAGACGTGGCGGCCGGTGGATCACCCAGACAAAAGATGGCAAAATATGGGATTTTCGAAAAACGGATATTTTAATTCGAAAACATAATGTTCAAGAGGTGGTAGCATATGATGTTACTGAGGTTTATACTTTGAAGAAAAAGAGAGAGCAGCAATATAAAGTGCTTCAGAAGTACAATGATCATCTGCGGCAGTTTGATGACGAAATTGAGCAGACGGTCGTACAGAAGGAAATACTGCTTGCCAAGATGAAGATACATGATGATATCGGAAGTTTGCTGATTGCGTTCAGGCATTATTTCGCAAAACCGGAACGGAGCAATAAACAAGAGATTTTAAACCGGTGGAGAAGCTTGGCAGAGGATATTAAAAAAGAAAGAAGAATTACGGAGGATTCCTGGCTGCGCCTGAAAAAGGATGCAGAGAAATGGAATCTGGAATTACAAATTTTAGGGAAAATACCCAACCAAACGGTAATACAAAATATTTTTTATGCGGCGATACGAGAGGCACTTACAAATACTGTAAAACATACAAAGGGAACGAAAGTAATGTGCAGGATAACAGAGGCAGGTGGTAAAATGTGTATAGAAATTGAAAATGACGGGGAAAGTCCGAAAAAACCGATTATAGAAGGGGGCGGTCTTGGAAATCTGCGCCGCATGGTACAAGGAGCAGGGGGGATAATGGATATTCAGTCCCAGCCTGTGTTCAAAATTAAATTAGAATTGTAACAGGAGGAAGAGATGAAAAGATATAAGGTGATGATCATTGATGATCAGGAGATGGCAAGACAACTTTTCGCATGGTATTTTGAAGGACAGGAAGACTATGTTGTGGTTTGTCAGGCGGGAACAGTCTCGTTTGTGGAAGAATTTGTAAAAACAAATCAAGTGGATGTCGTTATTATGGATGTGCTGATGAAAGATGATGTTAATGGGTTTGTTATGGCTAAACGCATAAAAAAAATCTGTCCTCAAATAAAAATTGTTATGGTAACATCAATGCCGGAAGTGTCATGGATTAATAAGGCAAAAAATATGGGGATAGATAGTTTTTGGTATAAAGAAGCTTCTCAGGAAACTATTTTATCCGTAGTAAAACGAACGATGGCAGGAGAACGGGTGTATCCGAATGAACCACCGAAAGTATCGGTTGGACAGGCTTTTAGTACCGAGATAACAGAGAGGGAATTGGAAGTGTTACGTGTTATGACGAAAGGAAGTTCGAATGCGGCGATTGCTCGAGAACTCGGAATTGCTGAAAATACAGTCAAACAACATATTCGCCATATGATGGAAAAAACGGGATGTGAGAGTCGTACAGAACTTGCTATTGAAGCAAGATTGAGTGGTGTGGTTGTCTATATGGAAGACCAATAGCAGCGCTAAGACACCGGGAAAGAATCATTAAAAAGCATAGAAAAATTAAATTAGCAAGGAGGATTCTTATGAAACAGAGAAAAAAGTACTGAAAAGAGGTAACAGAAGAAGAAAAGGCGAAGGACGGATGTTCTTCAACCACAGGAATGTTACCTGTGGATTTTTTTTGTTATAAAGGAAAACAGATACTAGAAAATTCAATTTAAGTACCAAATATATCATAGAATAATTTTACAGATAGGGCTATAATTAAAATAAAATACTATTTTAATCAATTTAGAAGGAGGCAATTATGCAAATAGCAAGTAGAAAAGTAATCGCAGTCCTTATGGTTTCGGCTCTTTGTATCACAACACTATCCAGTGCCGGAAGTGATGTAGAAGCAAAGGCGAAGGCTTCTCTTAAGACCAAGAAGATTTCTGTTAAGGTTGGAAAGAAAAAGAGTATATTGATCAAGAATAAAACTAAGAAATATTCTTATTCTTTTACCAGCAGTAACAAACAAGTGGCAAAAGTAACATCAAAAGGGAAGGTTACCGGAATTAAAGCTGGAAAAGCGACTGTAACAGTAAAAGAAGTTTTGAAAAAAGGTAAAAAGAAGAAAAGAACATTGGGAAAGGTTAAAGTTACGGTAACTGGCATGAAAAAGAAGAATGTAGCAACGCCAGCCGCAACGGAGCCGGTAAACAAGGCAGCACCAACAGCAGAGGTAAAAACAACACCTACAGCGACACTGTCTGCAACAGCACCGGTTAAGCCGACAGCATCAGCAACGCCAGCCGCAACGGAGACGGCAGCACCAACACCGATCGTAACACCACGTCCAACATTGGCGCCCGGTATGCCGGAATTAGATAAGAATAATCTTGCTGTAGCGGACTATCCGGGTATTGCATCCGATGTGCCGGATCTGGATATAATTCGTGTTGGTCAGAACTACTACATGGTAAGTACAACGATGAACCTTGTTCCTGGTGTCCCTATTATGAAGTCGACAGATCTTGTTCATTGGGAAATTGTAAACTATGCATGTAACCGTTTCCCGGACAAGGATTTATTTAATCTTGAGAACGGACAGCAGACATATAAGAATGGTTCCTGGGCAGCATCAATAAAATACAATGAAAAAACAAAACTTTTCTATGTAATCTACAATGTTAACAAAGATGGTTTTTATTGTTACACGACACCGGATATCGAGAATGGTACGTGGAAAGCATATTACATACAGACAAGTTTCCATGACCCGGCATTGATCTTTGACGGTGACGGAATGTATGTTATCTACAATGGAAATAATATTCAGAAGATTTCTTTAAAAGAATCATCGGCAGAAGGTGGAATTGGAGAAGTTGTAAAAGAAGGCGGTTCAAGAGCGCTGTTTAATAAGACTTTGGGCGGATTCAACTGGTCTTTATGGGAAGGTGCTCATGCTTATAAGATTGGTGATTACTATTACCTTATGATGATTGGTTCTTATGGAAGCTGGTTCCGCAGAGAAGTATGCTATAGAAGTAAAAAATTGTATGATAGTAAGGCGTCAGACTGGGAAGCTCAATTGATCTTTGAAGGCTCTACATATGAGTATGGAACCGGTATCGCACAGGGTGGTATTGTGGACACGATCTATGGTGACTGGTATGGATTCCTTTTCCAGGATCATGATGGTCTTGGTCGTGTTCCGTCTATACTTGCTGTAAACTGGGATTATGTTGATACAAAGAATAACAAGGCTTATCCAGACTGGCCGATGATGGGTTACTATGATGATAAAGGAAACTTTGTAAATTGTCTTGGAACAAGCCAGAAGGTTAAGAATCCACTTACTATCCAGTTGAATAAGAGTGATAAGGAAAGTTACATTGTTGGTGATGATGACTTCTCCTATCCGGATTTTAAGGAAGGTGACAGCCTAAAGAAAGTATGGCAGTGGAACCATAATCCGGATGATGCCAACTGGTCAGTAACAGAAAATCCTGGTTATTATCGAATTAAAAACGGTAAGGTAGCAGGGAATATCTGGTTTGCAAGAAACTCTCTGACACAAAGAACGGTAGGGCCTAACTTTACATCAGAGACATGCGTTTTGACAGAAAATATGAAACCGGGTGATTATGCAGGTCTTGCTGCAATCAGTGCACACTATGGAATGGTTGGTGTAAAATGTGATGAAAAGGGTAACCGTTACGTATTCCAGGGCTGCAATAGTAATACGAATAGTGGTGCAAAGGCGGAGAAAGAGGATAAGATAGAAGAAAATGCTGTTTCTGAAGAAAAGATCGAAGGAAACGCACCAGTATATCTTAAGATTGAGTATGCCTTTAATACAGGCAATACAAGAGCAGATAGAGCAAACTTCTTCTATAGTTTAGATGGAGAGAATTGGAAGAGCATAGGCGAAACATTCTCACTTGGATTTGATACTTCGACAACATTTATGGGAACAAGAAGCTGGCTTGTAAATTATGCAACAAAAGAAGCTGGTGGATATGTTGATTTTGATTATTACAAAGTAAAATAAAATGATACCATTTCTGCCGGCAAGATTGTCTTGCCGGCAGTTTTTTTATTGGGGCTGTCGCATTTCTTTCGAACACTTCGTGTTCTTTCCCGCCTTTGACAAGGCTAAACGGCTGTCTCGTTAGTGAGGCAGCCGTTTTTTCATGCAACAAAGATATTCTTCGTGATTTGCTTCCAGTTCAATTTTAAAGATCAGTGCCGAAATGGTCTGCGTTTTTCCACGTGGTGGTGTAAAGTGATACGTAAGCTCATAACAGCCATTGTCACTTTCTGCCAGTCGCTGATCCAATACATCCTTCGATTCGAGCACTTGGAAAGCATCCGCTTCTGCACCATTTGTGACAGAGATCATTTTCGAAAAGCGCTGGAAAAAGTCTCTAAAATAGTAATGCTCTTTAATTTTCATGTCATCGCTTCGGTTCGTGTGAAGCACCTCGGCCATGCCATTCTCGTAATCGAGCCGGTAAACCTTGTCAAATACTTTCAACAATGCCGAACTGTAAGCAGTAAGATAACGTTCCTGCTCCGCTTTCTTTAATTCATCGATATTGTCAATCGCAAAATAGAAGAGGGAATGCCGCCCCCGGCTTCCGATGTACCGTAGTTTTAAATTTACCCATACAAAACTGGCATCCGGCCGCTCCAAATGCAATTGAAGCGATTGAATCTGATTGCTGTCTTTTGCTTTGTGGCAGGAAGCAAGAACAGGACTAAGAGTAGGTTCACTTAACTTTTTGTGGAGAACCGGTGTTATCTCGGTAAGAGGGGCTTCCGTTCCGTAAAAGACTTCATAATATCCACGGTTGACCTGCAGGATTTCCAGCGAATCGTCGGTCATTTCCATAACACCCATACCACCGATCATATCGTAGAAAAGCATATTTTCCTTTGAATTGGAATGGTTAAATATGTCAAAAATAGTATCATCAAGTTCAAAAAGATTTCGCTCTTGTACAGCATATTTCTGGAGAACTTCCTGGTCGAGAACTTCGCAGAAATCTGCCTGCGGTATCGGTTTGTAAAAATAATACCCCTGAACCATTTCGCATTCCATACTCTTGAGATAATTCCATTCTTTGCGGGTTTCTACGCCTTCGGCAACAACTGGGAGTTTCATCCATTTTGCCATGCGGATGACTGCTTCCAAAATGATCGAAGCCTTTTCGTTGCCATCCAGATTATCCATAAACTGCATATCAATCTTCAAAATGTCAATTGGAAGATTTTTTAAAATGTTGAGTGAAGAATAGCCACTTCCAAAATCATCCATTAAAACAAGAAAACCATAGTCGTGGAGCCGTTTTACTGCCTGCTGTACCTGTGCCGGGTTATCTGCGTATGCCGTCTCGGTAATCTCAATCTTGATCAGATCTGTCGGCAGATCATGGCTGTCTACGATTTCTTTGATTTCATCCGCAAGTTCCGGATTGTAAAATTCTACACGCGATACATTGATGGATACCGGAACAACATGCTTTCCGGCTTCAATACGTGATTTCAGCATTTCACAAGTTTCGTTCCAAACAAAACGGTCCAAAATGTGAATCAGACCATTTTTTTCAAAAAGTGGGATAAAACTTCCCGGTGAAATCATGCCACGGAGTGGATGGATCCAACGTACCAATGCTTCTGCAGAAACAACCAGTCCGTCATCCGCGCGACAGATTGGCTGGAAATATACGGTAAATTGTTTTTGCATGATCGCTGTACGGAAATCGCTGACAAGGCGCTGCTCTTCAATCATGGTATCCAACATGGAACCGTCATACCATGCAAAAGGCTTCATGTAATTGTTTTTTATACTGTTCATGGCAAGACGTGCCATATCAACCATTTTGTTGATTGGAAGAGTGCGGTCCTCAATCTGATATAATCCGCAGCAAGAATAAAAATGATACGTAGAACCGGAAATGGAAAATGAAATATCAAGCAAATCTTTCCAATCCCCCGCATCTATCACCTGTTTGGGAACACAACAAATAAAATTGTCCGCTTCAAGCCGCCCATAGGTAGCAATCTGATCGGAGAATTCATTATGTAAAATATCTGCAATATGAATTAAAATTTGATCTCCTGTCTGCAGTCCAAATAGGTTATTTAATACTTTAAATTGTTGAATATTCCAATAAATTAAGCAAAAGTCTATCCCCGGATGTTCTTCTAACAGCAAAGCTGTATACGTAAAAAATCCTTTTCGATTATATATTTTTGTTAACTCATCAAAAAATAACAGTTCCTCCTCCATAAAATTTACCCCCTTAGTAATTGCAAAAATCTTACACATCTATATTATACTCTTTTTTTTATAAAAGTACAAGAGAAATATAATTGCCTTTTTGTTTACTTTTTTTCAAGATAGTGTTATAGTAAGCTATGGAAAAAATATATTAGCAAGGAGGATTCTCATGAGACAGAGAAAAAAAGTGTGGAGCATATGTCTTGTCATTGCGCTTGTATTTTCATCCATTTTTACATGGAATGAGCCGGCATTGACAGCGTATGCAAGTGAAACTAAGACAGAAAAGATTGTTGTATATGTAGCAGCACAGGGAAAGAGTCTTGATGGAACAAAGACCGTGGCAATCGATAAAACCCCGGTTCAGGTTGATAAAGGAACAAATGCCGCTGCAGCAGTAAAAGCGGTATTGGACGCTTCTGATTACAAAGACAACTATGATATTCCAGATACGGAACAGAACAAGCAGGAAAAAATTGGTATTACTGGAGTTTCTATGTCAATGGACAGTACAGCAATGTAGGAATGGGTTCCTATGTACTTCAGGAAGGTGACCAGATCAGCTTGATCTACACTTATGATGATCTGTCTACAGAAGCGTCGGTATTTGCTGATGATACCTCTTTAAATCCGGAAACACCTGCCGTTGAATCTGCGGAAGCTTCTATGAAAAAAGCGCAGGGAATTGCTGCAAAAGAAATTTACAATTCGTATTTTGCAGATGGTCATATCCCCGGATTGGGAAGTGTCAACGAATTGTATGCGGTATTTTCACTTGCCCGCGCAGGATTTGAAGCGCCGGAATTTTACGGAAAAGTAAAGTACAAATTGACACGTCAGCTGAAAGAACTTGCAACGGAAGGAACTACTTACGATGCAGTTACAAAGACTAACATAACGGAAGAGACTTTCTCTTCGAAAAAAGTACCGGAGCAGAATTATGCTTTTGTAGTCCTGGCAATGACTGCACTTGGTATGGATGCCCGTACGACAGGCGGTTATGATCTGATTGAGAAGATGGCTTCGAAAAAGCTTTATGAGGCAGATAATAGCTATAACGCAGAACAAATGATGCTTTTTGCATTTGATTCCGGAGATTATGCATTGCCGGAAGGCGAAAATTACTGCACAAGAGAGGAACTTGTGGCAAAAATCGCAGGAAATGTAGACGAAACGATCGCTGGATCCATTGAATGGGATTTGATTGATGGTGCTGTTATGGCGGTTCAGCCATTGGCTCCGTATACAGAGAGCGCATCGGTAGAAAAGGCTTGTCAGAAAGTCATTCGTTTTGCCGGAAAAATGCAGAATACCCATGGATATTATGGGGACTCCGATGCCTCAAATAATGCAGAGACAGCAGCGCAGACATTGACGATGCTGGGAGAATTTGGAATTCATCCAATGATTGAAACAGAAAATGTGGATTTTGTGAAAAATGGTCATACACTTGCGGATGCCATTTTGGAATTTGTTGATCTGGATCAGGAAAAACTGTCAGCCAGTGTTATGAACTACTCACCGGAGCAGATTCTGCGTGGTATTACTTCTTTTGTGTACGCAGCAGAAAATGCTGGAGAGACCGTGTATCGCGTAAAGACAGTTCCAGAGGCGAAAGTGCCATCCGAACCATTTGAAGAGGAAAGACCACAGCCGGATCCGAGTGCAACGCCGTCGGCGACACCAAGTGTCAGCCCTAGTGCGGCTCCAAGTACCAATCCAAGCGCGACACCAAGTGTCAGCCCAAGCGCAGCTCCAAGTGCGACACCGGATGCAAACCCAAGTGTCATCGTTCTGAGCGAAACGCCGGCAGCAAAGAAAAACCCGGCAAAGAAAATTGTGGCAGCAAAGAAAAAAATCAATACGAAAAAAGGAAAAACGGTAAAAATTGTAATTAAGGTTGCCGCAAAGAATCCGAAAAAAGTAACAACCGATGCTGTAAAAGTATCCGGAAAGAAGATTAAAGTAAAGAAGATCACGAAAAAAGCCGGAAAAATTACGATCAAAGTGAAAGCATTGAAAAAAGGAAAACGAATCGTAAAGATCAAGGTTGGAAAAGCAAGTACGAAAGTAACTTTGAACGTACGATAAAGATAACAAATTATCTTTGACAAAATGGAAAGGCAGTTGTCTGAAATACGGATAACTGCCTTTTTTGCAGCACAAGCCCGGTAAGCGGCGTGCTTATCAGACTGTGAGTTTCCCACGTTGTCATACACAAAAATGACTAAGTCTCTAAAGATAGTTTATCATAATTTGTCGAAATATGGGAAATACATCCATGAAAAGGAAGAAAATTGTCATGAAAGGGGAAAAGGGGAATCCGGCATTAGTGTCTTACGGATGCCATAAAATCAACAAAGTACCGGATCCCACACTGATAATGCCCTTTTTGGCAGTTGTTTCGTTACTTACTCCGAGTGGAAATGCATTGGTTAGTGTAACTCCATCCACTTCGTATTTCAAGCCCTTGATCGATACATTTTCGCTGGAATCGCTGAGGGAAAATACGGACACCATGCCGGTGGCATCTTTTGGAACGGTAAAACTACTGTCTTTGATGACGGTAAGTGCATAAGAATCGCCGTATAAAATACCGGCAGCACCTTCGCCTGCGAGATAGGTAAGGGACTGGATATTGGCAATGGTGTGGTCGAGTCTGCCGCCAAGGCCGCCATAAATGGCAAATTCGCGGTAGCCGCGGGAAAGACCGAGTTTGATGGCGAGCATCATGTCGGTATCGTCTTTTTCCGGCGGATAGGTCAATTTTTCGCAGATTGCATCGTCCCATAAATCCGGGGAAGTGACGGAGTCAAAGTCGCCCAATACGACATCGGCACGTAAACCAAGACGGATGAGATAGTCATATCCTCCGTCTGCCGCAATTACCAAATCTTTTGAAGTTAAATCAATGGTGCAGGGAGTAAAATCCCCTGCACCGAATATATAACAGGTTTCCATTGTTAGGCTCACACTTTCTGTTCTGTGTTTTCGATGATCTTAACAGCATCATCCATGTAAGAAAATTCCAAATCTTCCACATTACCGGCATCGACTGCTGCCGTAAGTGAAGGATTGATCGGAAGCTGGCTGAGTACGAGAAGATCGTATTTGTCAGCAACTTCTTTTACGTGGCTTTCGCCAAAGATGGAAATTTTCTTTCCGCAGTCCGGACATTCTACATAGCTCATATTTTCTACGATACCAAGTACCGGAACGTCCATCATTTCCGCCATTTTTACGGCTTTTCCCACGATCATGGATACCAGATCCTGTGGTGTCGTAACGACAACGATGCCGTCAAGAGGAAGCGACTGGAATACGGTAAGTGGTACGTCACCGGTTCCCGGAGGCATATCAACAAACATATAATCGACATCTTCCCACAGAACGTCTGTCCAAAACTGTTTGACGGCGCCGGCGATGACCGGGCCGCGCCAGATGACAGGATCGGTTTCATTTTCCAAAAGAAGATTGATCGACATAACGTCGATACCGGTCTTTGTCTTAACCGGATAAATGGTATCCTGAGTGCCCTCTGCTTTTTGCGTCAGACCAAATGCTTTTGGTATCGAAGGCCCCGTGATGTCGGCATCCATAATGGCACAATGATATCCCTTGCGGCTGAATGCGACAGCGAGAAGATCAGTTACCATGGATTTTCCGACACCGCCTTTTCCGCTGACGACACCAATGACTTTCTTTATCGAACTGCCCTCATGTGGGCTTGCTATCAATGATTGTGGTTGTGCTCCGGAGCAGTTTGAACTGCAGGAAGAGCAATCATGAGTACATTCACTCATTTTCTATTCCTCACTTTCTGAAATGGTTTTCAATGGGGTTGACCCTTCTAATAATGTATACTTTATTAGAAGGTTTGTCAAGATGCAGTTGGCCTCAACTCAGGTTTTCCCATACTTCCGGCGCAGTGGCTGAAAGTACATCATAGATGTGAAACGCAAGTTCGTATTCGCAGCATTGTGCCAGAGAGTCAAAGTCGGCGGCAAGCAGTTCTTTGATCTTTCCAATGCGGTAATTTACGGTGTTTCGATGAGTATAGACCACTTTGGCGGCTGCCTGTACACTTTTCCCGTGTTCGAGGTAGAGGCGGAGCAGGGAAAAATAATCCGTGTGGTGCTTTTTGTCATAACTTAGGAGCGGGCGCAAAAGCGGCATAGACAGGGCAATTAGGGAAGAGGTGTCGGGAATGGAAAATACAGTGCGGTAAAGACCAATTTCTTCATAAGAAACGACCGGCTGATTTTTGATCCGGCTGACTAAATAGGCTTCGTATGCCTGACGGTGTGCAGTATACAGCGAGCAAAGGTCGTTGCAGACAGTAATCCCGTAGGAAAAAGGATGGGGGGTGTCCGAAAACTCGCCCGGAAAAAAGATGCCGTAATACAGATCATTCATGGGGAGAGAATGCGTGGCGGATGGGATGGGGTCGCGGCTTGCCGTGATATGATAGGTGTCGCCGGTCTGACAGCCGTAGCGGGCAAGGAGGGCAAGTGCACTTTCGTCTGCGGGAGATGAAAAAAGCAGTTTCTCAAAAGCACTCTCAATCTGTGAGCGGATATTTCGCTGGATCGTAATCTCATTGCAATACTGCTCCATAAGGTCGGCAATGTGAATTTTCCACGGCATCGTAAAAAGCGGCAGGGAATTTTCGTCACAGTAGGAGATGAGCGACAGAGGGATTTTCGTGATATAATGTCCGACATTGAGCAGGAGTCCGCAGGCCTGTTTTCTTTTTAATGACGCAGCAAAGGCGAGGAGAGTCTGCTCCGAGTGGATCGACATGCCGGTTGTGATGACAAGTTCGCCACCACGCAGAAAGTCCGTATTTTCAATATCTTCCATTAGGTAAACCCACGAAATATCAGCGTGAAGTCCTGCGTTTCCGGCAAGCTGTGTCAGCTGATAGCGCGTGGAAGTTTTTCGGATAAAATAGTGCAGTGAATATGACATGATACAAACTCCTTTCCATTCTCATTTTCTTTAGTGTAACAGAGTAAAAAATGAAAATCAATAAAATTTTTGTCATTCAGCACAAAAAGCAAATAAAAATTTAGGCCGGGAAACGTTGTGTATGTAAAAAAATTGTGCTAGTATCTGAAACAACAAACAAAACCACTCACAGAACGGAGGAATTTATTATGGAATTAAGACAGGCATTACCGAAAATTGTAACGGAGACAGTACCGGGACCGAAGTCCAAAGCGTTGATCGACCGGCGTGCAGCGGCGACGGCGACGGCTGTAAAATGTGTTTACCCGGTAGCGATTGAACGGGGAGAGGGAGCAATGGTTGAGGATTTGGATGGAAATATTTTCCTTGACTGGGTAGGAGGTGTCGGCGTATTGAATGTCGGCTACAGCCAGCCGGAGATCATTGAGGCGGTCAAAGCACAGTCCGAAAAATATTTTCATGGCATGTTTAATATCGTGACACATGAGGGATATGTGGCACTGGCAGAAAAATTAAATCAGATCGTGCCGGTAAAAGGTGACAAAAAAAGAACGTTCTTTGCCAACAGCGGGGCAGAAGCAGATGAAAATGCGGTAAAGATTGCAAAATCATATACGGGCAGACCGAACATCATTGTATTTTCCGGGGCATTTCACGGAAGAACCCTGATGACCATGACAATGACTTCAAAAAAAGCCTATGCAGTCGGCATGGGACCATTTCCGGATGGCGTTTACCGCGCAGAATTTCCGTATTATTATCGTGCGCCGGAAGGAATGCCGGAGAATAAGAGACTGGAATATTATGTAAAAAGTATCGAGAAAGTGTTTGAGGAATGTGCACAGCCGGAGACGGTGGCTGCGATGGTTGTAGAGCCTTTGCAGGGCGAGGGTGGATTTATCCCGGCACCAATTGAATGGGTCAAAGCCGTGCGCCAGATCTGTGATAAATATGGAATCTGTCTGGTGGCAGACGAAGTGCAGTCGGGATTCTGCCGTACCGGTAAAATGTTTGCTTCCGAATATTGGAAAGAAGCAGGATGTGCGCCGGACATTTTGGCAACTGCGAAGTCTATTGCGGCAGGCCTTCCGCTGAGTGCTGTCATTGCCAGAGAAGAAATTATGGAAAAAGTGACGCCGGGAATCATCGGTGGAACGTATTGTGGAAATCCACTTGCCTGTGCCGCCTCCCTGAAAACCATTGAAATTATGGAACGCGAAAAACTGGCTGACCGCGCCTGCGAAATTGGCAAAAAAGTGATGGAGACGTATGAATCGTGGAAAGAAAAATATCCGGTGATTGGCGACGTGCGTGGAATGGGTGCCATGATCGGACTGGAACTGGTAAAAGATGCTGAAAGTAAAGAACCGGCAGCAGAACTGACAAGCAAGGTCATTCAGTCGGCAGCACAAAAGGGACTTATTATAGAAAATGCAGGAATTTACGGCAATGTTCTGCGTTTCCTGGCACCGCTTGTTATCACCGACGAACAGTTACAGGCAGGACTTGATATATTAGAAGAAGCAATCAAAGAAAATATGTAACAATGCGCGACAAAATGTGTAGAAATGAGGAATCCCAATGAAACAATTTGCAGTAAAACCGGAAATTTTTATGTGCGATACCTGTAAGGAATTTTGTGACGAATACAAAATTGGAAAAGGTGATCTGATCTTATCAAATGAATATATCTTTGAACCATATTTTTCCCAATATGTAAGCGGTGCGACCGTTGTTTATGTAGAAAAATACGGAACCGGCGAACCGAGTGACGAGATGGTAGAAGCCATTTACGCAGACATTAAAAACTGTTATTACCGCCGCGTGTTTGCTATCGGGGGCGGTACGATCATCGATGTGTCAAAATTATTTGCATTGGAAAAAGTATCGCCGGTGCTTGACCTCTACGACCATAAGATTCCGGCAAAAAAAGGAAAAGAACTTTTTATCCTGCCGACGACGTGCGGTACGGGAAGCGAAGTGACAAATATTTCCATATTGGAATTAAAAAGCCGCCATACCAAACTGGGACTGGCAGAGCCGGCATTGTTTGCCAACGCGGCGGTGCTGATCCCGGAACTGCTGCAGGGACTGCCGTTCCGCTTCTTTGCTACAAGTTCGATCGATGCGCTGATCCATGCCGTGGAGTCGTATCTTTCGCCCAAAGCCAATGCATTTACGCGAATGTATTCGACGAAGGCGATTCATATGATTTTAGGGGGTTACAAGAGGATTGCGGCAGAGGGAGAAGAGGCGCGTATGGTGGATCTGAAGGAATTTCAGCTGGCAAGTACATTTGCCGGTATTGCATTTGGTAATGCGGGCTGTGCCGCTGTCCATGCAATGAGTTATCCGCTGGG
>OGCO01002019.1_pt1 | contig 28194 bp, 26 predicted proteins | sample 1570171 | NCBI WGS metagenome assembly OGCO01 (sample SAMEA4370583, study PRJEB24528) | human gut metagenome
TGGCGCATACTACTTTCTCGTTCCCCGTAACTTAATGGAACGCGTCCGGAGCTAAGCGCTCGATGCGCTCATACAGCGCGAACTGGTCGGCGTAGCCGGTTTTGGCGGCGAGGGAACGCGCCTGTTTTTTGAGCTCGACGGCACGCGGATCGGACAATGTGTAAATGGCGTGACCGATGCCGTAGATGAGGCCGCTCTTGTCCCCCACCTCGCGGCGCAAAATGCGCTCGAGGTAGTTTTCCACTTCGTCATCGCTGTCCCAGTGCTGCACATTCTGCATGATGTCCGTCATCATCTGGCGTACCTTGTGGTTCGCGCCGCCGTGACGGAAGCCCTTCAGGGAGCCGATAGCTGCGGCGATGGTGGAGTAGATATCCGTTTGCGCGGAGGAAAGCACACGCGTGGTAAATGTGGAGTTGTTACCGCCGCCGTGCTCTGCGTGGAGCACCATGCAAAGGTCGAGCAGCTGGGCTTCTTCGTGCGTGAATTGGCGATCCTCGCGCAGGGCATTCAAAATCGCCTCCGCCGTTTTGTGCTGCGGCTCGAACGGGTGGAAAAACATGGTCTGTTTATCGTAATGGCGGCGCTTGACCTGATAGGCATACGTCATGATGGCCGGCATACGCGCAATGAGCGAGATGCTTTGGCGCATGTTATTTTCGAGTGAGAGATCGTCCGGGTCGTCATCGTAGGAATAGAGCGTCAAAACGGCACGCGCGAGCTTATTCATCACGTCGCGCGACGGGTTTTTCATAATGACGTCCTCGGGGAAGTATTCCGGCAGCTCGCGGTTTTCGTAAAGGAGCTGACAGATGCGGTTATACTGGCGTTCATCGGGCAGCTTGCCGAAGATCAAAAGCCACACGACTTCTTCAAAGCCGAAACGTCCTTCCGCGCGGCAGCCGTTGATGATATCCACAACATTCATGCTGCGGTATGTGAGGCGGCCGCTATCCGGAATCTTCACGCCGTCGCTGATGAGGTAGCCGTGCACGTTACAGACGTGCGTAAGGCCGGCCATGACACCGGTGCCGTCGCGGTTGCGCAGGCCGCGTTTGACGTGGTAAAGCTCGTATTCATCCTTTGTAATCTGGTTATTGGCACGATACTCGGCGCAAAGCTCGCTGACTGTTGTGCTGCTTGCACTTTCGTTTATCAATCTTTCCAAAACTGCTCATCCTTTCCTGCGCGGCTCTTCGCACTGCGTTCCGCACATTTTCGCGTAGTAGATATATAATAGCGCAGAGTTGCGGTTTCGTCAAGCATTTTTGAATTATGAAACTCAATATCTTTCATTTTTATCTTGATTTATTCTACAAAAAATAAATTTAGCACAAAATATTGCATGAGTGACAATAAGTTTTTTCATCTTGAGGTGTAAAATGAAGCTGAAATCAAAATGGCCGGTACGCAGGTTTTTCGCGTTTTTGGGTGCGCTGTATCTGTTTTGCGCGGTAACGCCGCTGCTGTTTGCGGAGAACGGCACGGCAAAAAGCGAATCTGTTTTTCGCATTTACGACACGGCAACAGAGACGGTCCGCACAGTGAACGATCTGGATTTTCTCTGCGGGGCGCTGCCGTGTGAGATGGCTGTTTCTGCCCCCGACGAGGCGTTAAAGGCACAAATCATCGCGATACACACGCTCTATGACCGCAAGCGGCGGGAAAACACGGGGAAAGATTTTGATTTTACCTGTGACAGCGCGGAAAAGAGCATCTACACGACCGACGCGGGGCTGACGGACGAAGAACAAAACCGCGTGCGGGCGCTGTGCTTATCGGTGCTCGACAAAGAAATTTATTTTGAAAACGAGCCGATCAACGCGTGTTATTTTGCGATTTCTGCCGGGTGCACGCAGCCGTTTGAAAACGTGTGGCCGGAAAAAAGCTACCCGTACCTCACCGCTGTGGCGTGCCCGAGCGACCTTTTGGCGCAGGGGTTTCAGAGCGCGGCAACGTTTACGGAAGACGAGATACGAGCCGATTTCTCGGAAATTTCATTTGACGATGCGCCGGGAAAATGGTTTTCGGATATTCAATATTTTGACACGGGATATGTGGAAAAGCTTACGGTCTGCGGGGTGGAAATGACAGGCGTGCATGTGCGGGAGGCGCTCGGTTTACGCAGCGCGAGTTTTACGGTGACGTATGAAAACGACGCGTTCACATTTGCGACGCTCGGCTATGGGCACGGCGTGGGCATGAGTCAAGCGGCCGCCATAACGCTTGCGGAAGGCGGCATGACGGTTGACGAAATTTTGGCACGGTTTTACCCGGGAACCGACATAAAATAGGAGATGCCCTGCCGTTTTGCGCATCGGTAGGGCAGTTTTCTTATGGCGTGATAAGATTTTACTTTTTCGGGATAACGGGGATCCAGATAGCGGACTCGTAGTCGGTGCTGTCCGGGTCGCCGTCTGCGGAATACCACTCGATGTTGTACTTGCCGGCAAGGTCGTACTCCTTGTTGCCGGGCAGCCACTCCATTTACGCTCTCCCCTTTTCTCTGTCGCTGTATTCAGTATAGGCGATTTTGCGGTTCGTTTCCTGTCTGAAAGGAAACAAATCTGTCTTTACATTTCAGAAAAAGCGATATCGAGCAGGTGAACGGCGGCTGCACCGCCCATGCGAAGGCATTCATAACAGCGGTTGCAGTAGCACAGCACCGGGATTTGGGGGTCAAACTGCGCGGCATAATGCTGCATGAGAGAGGTTTGCAGGTCTTCGGGCAGCTTGTACAGTGGAGTATTCGGGTAGTTTTTGAGACGCGGATCATCCGTTTCGTAATGCAGGTTGCCGCAGAATATGGATTTTTCACGGTTATGCTCGATCTCTATCGCTTCCGCGTGCATTTTCTTTAAAAGGCTGCGCACGGCTTCGTGGATCTCCGGGTGATTGCGGTCGCGCCAGCAATCCTGCACATAGAATTTTTGACCGTTTAGGTTCGGAAAGTTGAAATCTTTTAAGGCATCGAGATATTCCCACATCGACTGCGTTTTCACTTTGTCTTCGAGCGTTTCGCGGCATGCCTGACAGATGTAAAGCGCGATATCCCCAGGGGAACTCTCTCTTTTGTCGACGCGGCAGCAGCCGGCAACCGGCATTTGCTTTTCAAAATACGCTTTGACTTTTTTTGCCGTTGCGGGACTTGCAGCGCTAAAGTTACAGCTTGGGTAATAAATGTACATATTTTCCTCCGGGATTTAAAAAATTGCGTGCTCCAAAAGCCATTTGGCTACGCCGTCTTCGTTGCTGCTGCCGATGATGGCGGTGGCGGCGGCTTTCAGTTCTTTGTCGGCATTTTGAACGGCGTAAGCTTCGTCCGCAGCGTGGAACATATCAAGGTCGTTTTTGCCGTCGCCGAAGACGACGAGCTTTTCGCAGCCGAGCTTCTCTTTCAGCTCGCGGACGGCGTTCGCTTTGGATGCGGTTTTCGGCATGATTTCGAGCCACTGCTCGCCGGAGTAGATGTCTTTGGAGTAGACAACGTGGTAGGTTTCGCGGTATTTTTCGTAAAATGGCGCGAGTTTTTGCGGATCACCGATGCAGGTGATATAGAAAAGATCGCCGCGCGTGAGCTCTTCTGTCGTATACACCTCGCGGGTACGGGGGTCGTTTACGCGGGTATCGGCAAAGTCCTTCAGGCCGGGCGTGCACTTTTCATAGATAAAGGAAAAATGTTCTCTGCCGTCCACATTTGCGTACACGATGGGGTAGATATTCGCCTTGAAGAGTTCATCTAAAACCGCGTACACGGAAGCGTCAAAGTAATTTGCGAGCAAAATTTCCTCCGTGACGTTATCGCGCACAAACGCCCCGTTATAGATGATAAGCGGAAAGTGCGTGTTGAGCCCCTTAGTGACTGTTTTCGCGGTGACGAGCGAGCGCGCCGTGGCGTAGGAAAACAGCATGCCGCGCGCCGTCAGTGTATTGATTGTTTCCGCCGTGAACGGCGAGACGGTTTGGTCATGACGTAATAATGTGCCGTCTAAATCGGAGACGTAGAGCGTTTTTGGGCCTTTCATGTTTTCCCTCACTTTCGAATTTCGGCGATGAGATATTTTCGGAGCTTTTTGAGGTCGTCTTCGGGGAGGTTCTCTGCCGGATGCGTTTTCCGGCTTTCCGTGATGCGGGTAAGCTGTGTTTTGATTTTGAGAGACAGAGTTTGGCGGGATAGCAGATGGTTCACAAAACCTTCTGCTTCGCAGTATTTTTCTATTATTATATACCGCTTTTTTTCACCGTGTCAACCCAAAACAGTTTTACAAAAATCAAATCAGTTCTGCGCTTCCTCGCGGTTTGCAGAACGGTACTGGGTGGGCGAAACGCCCACGATGGATTTGAAAATACGGTTAAAATGATTGATATTATTGAAGCCACAGGCGTAGCAGATGTTCAGCACACGGTCGTTTGTCTGCGTGAGCATTTCCATGGCCTGACGGATACGCTTTTCGTCACAACCGAACCCGCACCCACAACGGTGTGGTCGCCCAACACCACGCCGGGCAAAACGGTGGAATTCATACCGATCCAGCAGTTTTTGCCGAGCACGATGTCTTTGCCGGGCTGATGCTGCTCCAAATCGGTCAGCACATGGTTCGCCGTGACGAGACCGACATTCGGCGCGATATAACTGCCTTTGCCAATGACGATTTTGGCGGCGAAATTCTGAAAATAGCAGCCGAACGCGTTAAAATCGTTCATATCATCCGGGTCGAAAACCAGATTTTCCGCGCTGCTTACTTCATTGCGGAAAAAAACCGGGAACGGAATATCGCGATTGATGCCCTTTACCTTCTGCATCCACAAGTTTCGCCAGCACCATGTCCAGCCGAGACTGGATTCCTCAAACCAGCGGCCACGCAAAAACTTTTTATCGTAAAACAGCGGCATAATAAGTTTTGAAAAAAAGCTGAATACCGGTCGTTCCAAAAGCATCTCCCCCTTTTCCTCCAGTGTAGAGGAAAAAGTAAAAAACCGCCAGCAGAACTCTCTTTTTTGCTTGACGGATACTACGAAAAAGACATCTTTTATAGCAGCTCCGAAAGCTGCAAGCAGCATATCTTTTGTTGGGTGGAGGTTCAGCATGCCAAGCTTTTTGAGGTTCGGGGTCTCCATCGCTTTCACGGTATCGGCGATATGGCCGAATGTATCAACGCCGACATCGCCAAACGCCTCGGCATCCGGCATAGCACCGATGCCGAGGGAATCGAGAACATAAAAAAGACTTTGCACATAAAATGCACAAAGTCTTCTAAACAAGATATTATTGTGCAGGCAGGCTGAGATGGCACGCTGGGTGTCCGTCGTTACACTCGTATTCGATCGAATAACCCACATCTTTTGTAAAACTCACCGCGCAGAAGCCTGCTTTCATTTTGACTTTCTGCCCGTTCAAAAACGTCACCGAATGCCAGTCGTAAGCTGGGTTTGTGTGCCAATCTACGGGGACTTTCGGGTTTTGCTCCCCTGTTGTCATATAATCCGTTTGTATGTCGGCGTAAAACGACCGCAGGTTCGCCCAGTCCGTTGCGACCCTTGCCTTATGAAGCTGTGCGCTGAAAACCGGAATCGCGACCGCAATGAGTATCGCGATGACAGCCACGACAATCAGCATTTCCATAAGCGTGAAGCCTTTTTTATTTACCCGACGGTACGGTTTTATTTTCTGGAGCAGGACGGTTTTTAACATTTTATCCTCCTATCACAACGAAAAACATAAATACTAATAAAGCCGGATTTTATTATAATAGGTTGGTATTATGTTGTCAACATTTTAGCAGCGTTATCAATTTATCTTGCAGAAAAGCCGTAACGATTTAAGTTTCATACCAAGCCGGGCCGATATACGCGTCCCACTCGACAGAAGTCGTCTGCGGCGTAAAGGCGATGGTGAAAAATGTAAAGTCTACTTCTATGCCGTCCGTAATGCAATCCATGATAATCCGCCGATTTTCCTCAAAGAGGGCAAATACTCTGATTCCCTTTACAAAGCCGGAAAGCATTTCCTTCACCGCATCGGCACCTTCAAGCACGATCTGTTCTCCGACCGGATTACCGTTTTCAATCGGTCTTCTGTTCTCAAACGTTACGCTTTCCATGTGCTCAAACCGAAGTACCGCCCGCTCGATCTCCAAGTCACAATCTCCCGGGTTTTGCTTCGTGTGCTTGTGAATATTCAAATGCGTGGCGCTAAACACAAGTGTGTTTTTATCGAAGCAACCGAGCGAAAGCTCCGCATCATGAAACTCAAAAATATCAAGCTTATTTTCGGCCTTGTACTGCATGAATTTTCACCTACTTGTTCTGTTTTAAGCGTACAACCGTCTCAATATGTGCATCGTTGTCCAAACTCAAACTCATATCCTCCGCAATGATTGGGAGCTTGAACTTGATGGACTTGAGCCACTGACCGTTGGGCTGGCGTTCCTCGTAAATCTGGATTTCAGAGATCAGTTCCTCAATCAGCTGCCGTTTCTCTCTGTCATCCATCTTTCCATAGAGCTGATCGAAGTAGATCAGAACCTTGTAGATATTATCGCCGGTCAGCTTTTCTGCCTCAATGGCCTGTTTCTTGGCTCTGGCTGCAATCAGCAGAGATTCCAATTCTTCAATCTTATCATACATCCCATAGAGCCGATCATCAAGATCAGATTTCCGTCTGCGGTAATGACGGTCGTCTGGGTCAAGAGAGTCGATTTCTTCAATTAGCTTGGATTTGGTAGAATAAGCCTGACGAAGCTGCTTTTCATAGTTGCTGATTTCCTGCTCAATGGCAGAGGTATCCACCTTCATACTGACTTTTTCCTGCATCATGGCGGCGAACTTCGGATTGCTTACCAGCTTGACGATAACCTCCGCCACGGCGCTGTCCAGCAGTTCTTCGTTGATCTGCTTCTTGAAGTCGCATTTATGTCCATGGGTCATCGTGCGGTGCTTGCAGCCGTAATAAAAGAAGTCCTTGTATTTCGTACCATCTGCTTTATGCTTGATGCTTTTGTTTCCATACATTCTTACGCTGCAAACTGGGCATTTCACAATGCCGGACAACAGATGTATTTTTGTATCCTTGTCTCTGTTGACGCGTTCGTATTTTTCCGCTTGTGCCAACAGCTTGACCTGCGCCTTATGCCATAGTTCTTCGGAGACAATTCCCTCATGCAGTCCGTCAACCAGCAAATAGTCATCCTGCTCCACAAGACGGTAATCATTTCGTGTGCCATGCACCTTCTCCGTCCGGCGTCTACCATAGGCGATTTTCCCGCAGTAAACCGGATTTTTCAGAATCCTGCGGATCAACGCAGAATCAAACAGGGGATTTTTCCCGTTTTGCCTTTGGATTTTGTGAATCCCGTGGGTCGCAAGATATTTTGCAAGGCCGTTTGCACCGGTATCCGTATGCACATACTGGTCAAAAATCACGCGAATTGCCGCCGCTTCTTCCTCGTTGATGAAAAGCTGTCCCTTTTCCAGCCTGTAGCCATAAGGCGCAAAACCGCCATTCCATTTTCCCTCACGGGCTTTCTGGATTCTGCCCTCCATTGTCTGCACACGGATATTTTCACGCTCAATTTCAGCCACAGCAGAGAGAACGGAAATCATCAGCTTTCCCGCATACTTGGAGGAATCGATCCCATCCTCCACGCAAATCAGATTGACGCCAAAGTCCTGCATCACCTGCAAGGTGGACAGCACATCCGCCGCATTTCTGCCGAAGCGCGAAAGCTTGAACACCAGCACATAGGACACGCCGTCTTTGCCGGATTTGATATCCTCCATCATGCGGTTAAACTCCACGCGCCCTTCAATGGACTTACCGGATTTACCGGCATCCTCATACTCACCGACAATCTCATAGTCATTGAACTCGGCATAGGCTTTCATTCTGGATTTCTGTGCATCCAGAGAATATCCGTCAATCTGCATGGCGGTGGACACGCGCGTATAGATATAGACTTTTATCTTTTCTTTTTTCATCACGTCTTCTCCACCTCGGCTTACTTTTTATCTGTTTTCTGCTCCAACAACTTGATGGAATCCAGATAATCGCGCTCAACTTCGCTGAGGGTACGGGCTTTGTATTTTCTGTACTCGCCGGTTGCCTTGTCGATAGCCTGCTTATGGCTGACGCTTCCGTTGCCAATCAGCAGCTGCTCTCCACTCATAGTCAAAATCCGATCAAGATGCTCCGACCAGAAGTCCTGAAACGTCTTGTTATTCAACGCCAACAGCGACCTCGCATCCCGCCGCCGCATACTTTCGTGCCCGTAAGTCCTTAATTTCATCAGCTTGTGTTTATTATAATGCAGATGACAGCTCAGCATGGTCAGCCGCGCCAGCATCTGCGGGTCGTCCGCAAGCTTTCTGACCCATGGGTGGCCGCGTTTGACACAGCCGGTAACATCCAGCCATACCGTTTTTTCGCCAGAGTGGTCGGCACAAGCGCGGTTGGCCAAATACTGCGCAATGCGTTTCCCCTGGTATTCCCGCTTGCGCTCGCGCTGCATCTTCTCATCGTCACCTATAACGCAATATTCTCCGGCTTTCTTGTTGAAAATAATATGATACTCTTCCTCCAGCCACTGTGGGCGGAATGCCTCTGGTTCCGTATCATCATTAAGCGGATTATTCCAGCAGGCCAGCCCGTTGTGTTCAAAATACCCCTGCTCATTCAATCTGTTCAAAATCTTATTCTGGGCTAATTCAAACTGTCGCTTATTTTCCACATAATGCATCTGCTGTGCGTTGCCCATAGGTCATCGTCCTTTCATATTATAACTCACACATCTAATATGAAAGAATTTTCCTGTCCCGTGTCTGTGGCATATAAAGCAAAAAGCCATGCGTTTATACGCACAGCTCTCATTTGATTGCAAACGGAATTCCGCTCAGTTCATCTTATTAGACCAGCAGTTCCGTTTCTTGCAGCCACCCCATTAGGGTAGTCCCAATTATTGTTGCAAATTGTTCATCAGCAGGAAAAGGGAACTCATTTCCATTGCCGTTCACTACCCTATTGGGGTAGTCTCTCTGAGTTCCGCAACGGAATTGTCCTTTTCAAATTGGAACTGTTTTGACCACCCTGATGGGTGGTATGACTCAATTCTTTTTCCTATACTCTCCTAAAAATCGGAACTCAGTTCCGTTTGCTCAAACCACCCTGACAGGGTAGTTTTACATAGTGCGAAATCAATCGTTTCAATAATATTATTTATTATAAGTGCTGATGGCAGGAATATGATAATATGTATCCTACATCCTCTTGCATACAGCTCCAGAATGGAATATAATAATATGCACGTTCTGACTGAAAGAACTCCATGCACAACGTCAGATGTTGCAACGAACAATCAATCTCCTTCCTTGGGTGTTCTGCATATGGGAAAAATTGCAGGTACACTCTTTTAGAGCTTTTCCCCACCCTGTGTGTTACCTTATGGGGAAATCCAGCTTCAAAAAGTTACTTTATGGGACAGCCTTTTCAACCATCAGAAACCATCAGATATATGAACGGAATTTCCATGCGCCAGACTGCTTTGTTACGGTAGTCTGGCGCTTTACATTTTTGCATACCACTGTGCGCAAAATACTTCCCTTTTCCCGTTATATAGGATATGATGTAATTGGATAATTAGATTCTTTAATGAATTATTATGATATGTATACATGAGATGCTGACCTACAAATTTGGGAGGGCGAACCGATATGAGTGTTCAAAATCAGTTTGATTGGGTGAATTTTTATAAGGAATTCGCTCAAAAGCTCTTAAATTATAAGGATAACAGAGACGCGCTCATAGAAAAGGTAAAGGCCATCTATACCATGACGGGCACGAATATGCCTACACTGGAACGGGATAATAGCCTGATTGACATTGACCCGTTTACCGTGTTCGGCCTTTTCAACAAGAAACTGAAAGACGATAACCGTATCAAAATTTTGACCGCAATTGCGGAACTATTCGATATAAAAACAGCGGTTCCAACATCCTTTGAAAGTCTGCCAGTCCTCAATCCTCAAAACGCTACTTTTTATTACTTTATTGGTGAGCGCGGCAAGGATGATATTGATGATTTGTGGGGACTGTTTACATCTGCTCTGGCTTATGCGCAGAACCCAACTGCCGAAAACAGAGCAGCTATTTCACATTATTTTGATTTAACCATCAATAAAAAAGGAAACGGAAACAGCAAAATCACAATGGCGCTGTATTGGATTTCACCAAACTCCTTCTTAAACCTGGATAGTCGGAACGAATGGTATATCCTTAAATCTGGAAAGGTACCTGCTGACGTCGTCAATGCGCTTCCTCCCGTTGAGCCAAAGATTTCCGCAGCTAAATACTTCCTGCTAGTGGAGTCACTGCGCAACTATCTGCAAAGTTCCAAGAGTAGGCTGAAAGACTTTAAGGAACTTTCGTTTGAGGCATGGCGATATTCGGAACAGGTGAATCGAGAGCGAGCCGCAGAGAAAAAGGCTGCGTCGAAAGCAGCCTCTTCTCTCGCTGACGATGTTGATACGGTTCATTATTGGATTTATGCTCCCGGTGAGGGCTCCTCTATGTGGGATGAATTCTATCATACGGGCATTATGGCTATTGGCTGGGGCGAGATTGGCGACCTTCGAGACTTCGATACAAAGGACGCAATGAAGGCAAAAATGAAAGAAGTGTTTGACGCCAAGCTCTCCTACAAAAATGCAGCGTATGCAACCTGGCAGTTCGCTAATGATATGAAAATTGGCGACGTTATTTTTGTCAAAAAGGGTATGCATCAGTTGGTAGGACGCGGCATTGTCACATCTAATTATGAATTTGATGGAGACCGCCCTGATGAATACAGAAATATCCGCCATGTAAATTGGACTCATAAAGGTACATGGCCTCATCCAGGACAGGCAGTTATGAAAACACTCACGGATATTACTGCTTATACGGATTATGTAGAGAAGCTCAATTCCATTTTTGAAGATGAATCCGAAGATGATATCGAAGAAGTGGAACAGTCCTATCCGGCATATACAAAGGAAGATTTCCTGTCAGAGGTCTATATGCCAGAGGAAGAATATGAAAAGTTGGCGGGTATTCTTCGTATCAAGAAAAACATTATTTTACAGGGAGCTCCTGGCGTTGGAAAGACTTTCACTGCAAAGAGACTGGCATTCTCTATGATGGGAATGAAAGACGTAGAAAGAGTTATGATGGTGCAATTCCATCAGAGCTATTCATACGAAGATTTCATCATGGGTTTCAGACCTTCTACGGATGGCTTCGAGCTAAAACGAGGAGCATTTTATAATTTCTGTAAAAAGGCAGAAATCGATGGAGAAAATGATTATTTCTTTATTATTGATGAAATCAACAGAGGCAATTTAAGTAGAATATTCGGCGAATTATTCATGCTGATTGAAAATGACAAGAGAGGCGTTTCTTTGCAGCTCCTGTACTCGGATGAAAAATTCTCTGTTCCAAAGAATGTCTATATCATTGGCATGATGAACACGGCAGACCGCAGTTTGGCTATGCTGGATTACGCGCTGAGAAGAAGATTTGCGTTCTTCGAGCTTGAGCCCGGATTCGAAACGACAGGATTCAGGGAATATAAAATGGGCTTGGGAAGCGAGAAATTTGATAAGCTGATTGCTTGTGTTGAAAGCCTGAACCATGTGATTTCCAATGCCGAATCTCTGGGCGATGGCTTCCGTATTGGTCACAGTTATTTCTGTAATTTGTCACCAGATACAATTGATGACCAAGTGCTGTCCGGTATTGTCGAATATGAGCTGATTCCACTCTTAAAGGAATATTGGTTTGATGAGCCGTCAAAAGTGAAGGATTGGAGCAATAATTTAAGGAGTGCGATTAAGTGATACCGGTCCAAAACGTCTATTATATGCTGTCATATGCCTTCAAAGTTTTGAATGAACAGGGCTACAAAAGATTAGCCACGGAAGAATTCAGTAATATCGCAGAGCTGATGGCAGCAATACTAGAAAAAGGTATCGCCGTCCAGCTGAAGCGTGGGCTTGGAAAAGAGTATATAGCTCAAACAGAGGAACTCTCCTCTCTTAGAGGCAAAATTGATATTGCAGAGTCACTTAAGACACAGAGTATGCTCCGGAAAAAGTTGATTTGTTCCTATGATGATTTTTCGGTCAACAGTACGGTGAACCGAATCATCAAATCAACCGTGGAGCTGCTCCTCAAGTCAGATATATCCAGAAGCAGGAAGAAAGAGCTGCGCAAGTTAATGATATTCTTTGCGGATGTGACTCCAATAGATTTACATTCCGTGAATTGGAATCTGCAATACAATCGAAACAACCAGTCCTATCAGATGTTGATATCAATATGCTATCTGGTGGTAAAGGGGTTGCTGCAGACAAATACAGATGGAATGACAAAGTTGATGAATTTCTTCGATGAGCAGAGAATGTGCCGTCTGTATGAGAAATTTATTCTTGAATACTACAAAAAGCACTATCCGGAGCTCTCCGTCAGCGCCTCACAGATACCATGGTTTCTGGATGACGGCATCGGGGATATGCTTCCGATAATGCAGAGCGACATCCATCTTCAAAGAGCCAACACAGTTCTGATTATTGATGCCAAGTATTATGCAAGCACAACACAGTTCCAATTCGACAAATATACATTACACTCCAATAATCTATACCTGATATTCACATATGTAAAAAATCGAGAATACCAATTTGGTAATGTGGAGAATAAAGTCTCTGGAATGCTGCTGTATGCAAAGACAGACGCTGCAATTCAGCCCGATAATGTGTACCAAATGCACGGCAATCAGATAAGCGTCAAAACATTGGATTTAAATCTTCCGTTCGAGCAGATTGCGGGGCAGCTGGACAGCATTGTGGAAGCGCACTTTGAGGACATAAGGAAAAGGCAAGTGTAATAACTTGCTGCTATGACACGAGTATGAAATGTACGATTTGAGAGACGGAGGCCACTCATATGATAACAGGCGCGATAAAGACGAAGGTCGACAAGATTTGGACGGATATCTGGGCGGGCGGCATTGCCAATCCGCTGACGGTCATTGAACAGCTCACCTATCTGATGTTCATCCGCTCTCTGGATGAGAAGGAGCTGGAAAATGAAGAGTTTGAGAACATGACCGGCGAGCCCATGCCCAGAATCTTCCCCCAGACGCCCAGCGGACAGTCCATGCGCTGGAGCAAGTTCAAAAACGACGACCCGCGCCGTATTTTTGACATCATGTCCCAGCGGGTCTTTCCCGCCATCAAGAGCATGAAATATGGCCGCCTGCCCGACTTTAACGAAAAGGGCGAGCTGGTGGAAATCGAGGACGAGCCCGGCAAGACCGACGAGACCACCACCGCCTTCGCCCGGTACATGAGCAACGCCATGTTCCTGATCCCCACGCCCCAGCTGCTGCAAAAAATCATCACCGGGCTGGAGGATTTGTATGAGCACGACATCGCCGAGCTGGATATGCAGGGCGACCTCTACGAATATATGCTGGGCAAGCTGGCCAGCGCGGGCCAGAACGGCCAGTTCCGCACCCCCAAGCACATCCGGGAGATGATGGTGGAGCTGCTGCAGCCCACGCCGGACGACACCATCTGCGACCCAGCCTGCGGCACCGCCGGTTTCCTCGTCTCCGCCTCCGAGTACATCCGCCGCCACTACGAGGACACCATGACCACCGAGCAGTGGGAGCACTTTGCGGGCCCCGCCTTCACCGGCTTCGACACCGACTTTACCATGCTCCGCATTTCCGCCATGAACCTGATGCTGCACTCCATCAGCACCCCGGAAATCGACTACATGGACAGCGTGTCCAAGCAGAATGAAATCAGCGACCGCTTCAGCATGTGCCTGGCCAATCCGCCCTTCAAGGGCACGGTGGACGCCGAAAGCATCAACGACAATCTGAAAGCAGTCACCAACACCAAGAAAACAGAGCTGCTGTTCCTCGCCCTGTTCCTACGGATGCTGAAGAAGGGCGGCCAGTGCGCCTGCATCGTCCCGGACGGCGTGCTGTTCGGCTCCTCCTCCGCTCACAAGGCCATCCGCAAGGAGCTGGTGGAAAACCATCAGCTGAGAGCGGTCATCTCCATGCCCTCCGGCGTGTTCAAACCCTATGCCGGAGTGTCCACGGCGGTGCTCGTCTTTACCAAGACCGGCGCGGGCGGAACGGATAACGTCTGGTTCTACGACATGAAGGCCGACGGCTTCTCGCTGGACGATAAGCGTTCGGAAATCGCGGACAACGATATTCCCGACATCATCGAGCGCTTCCACCACCTCGAAAATGAGGCCAGCCGCGAGCGCACGGAGCAGAGCTTCCTCGTGCCGAAGCAGGAAATCGTGGAAAACGGCTATGACCTGTCCATCAACAAATACAAGAAAATCGAGTATGTGCCGGTGGAGTACCCGCCGACCAGCGAAATCATGGCCGAACTGCGGCAGTTGGAGACGGAAATCAATTCCGCAATGGATGAGCTGGAGAAAATGCTGGAACTGTGACCACTGGTCACGGTTTGGCCGATGCGGCCACTAAACGTTCAACTGCTGACAAATTGTCAGCAGTTGAAAATAGGGTTAATACAAATTCGGATTTGTGGGGATGAAGGATGGACATAAAGAAGCTCGGAGAAATATGTACTATTGTTTCTGGCGGAACTCCGTCGAGAACAAATACAGAATTTTGGGATGGTGGCACCATCCCTTGGATAAAAATAGGAAATATAAAGGAAAAGCATGTCAGTAAGGCAGATGAATATATTACGCAAGCAGGGCTTGACGGATCGTCCGCAAAAATGCTTTCCAAAGGAACAATACTATATACCATTTTTGCAACACTAGGCGAAGCGGGAATTCTTACTATTGATGCCTGTACAAACCAGGCAATCGCAGGAATCACAATCAGAAATCAGAATGAAGTATTAACAGACTATCTATACTACTATCTTAAATCAAAGAAATCGTATGTAAACAATTTAGGCCGAGGCGTAGCGCAAAATAATATTAATTTATCTATACTTCGTAACCTTGAAGTTCCGCTACCTGATATACCGGCGCAACAGCAAACTGTGGATGTGCTTGATGAAACCGTAAAAGTCATTAAATACCGCCAACAGCAGCTCCAAAAACTGGACGAGCTGGTCAAAGCCCGATTTGTCGAGATGTTTGGGGACTACATCAAAGGCCGCGGAAAACAGCTATCCGAACTTGCAACTATTACTGGCGGACTTACCAAAAGCTCCAAAAGAGATACATTCAAATTGAAAATGCCGTATCTTCGTGTTGCAAATGTTTTCTTTAATAGATTAGATTTGAATGAGATTTTGGAGATCGGCGTAAGGGAAGAAGAGGTTGAAAAGACACTATTACAGACAGGAGATTTGCTTTTTGTAGAAGGAAATGGAAGCATTGAACAGATTGGAAGAGTGGCCATTTGGGATGGAAGCATTTCTCCGATACTGCATCAGAACCATTTGATTAAAGCTCGTTTTGATGACAGAACAATAATACCCGAGTTTGCTTTGTTCTATTTTATGTCCGAAGAAGGGCGGCAGCAAATAATAAGTAAATCTGTGTCAACATCAGGCTTAAACACTTTAAGTGTAAATAAAATCGGCAGTTTAATTCTTCCCGTGCCCCCTATCCCTTTACAAGAGCAATTTTCTGCCTTTGTCAAACAGACCGACAAATCAAAAGCTGTCATCCAGAAGGCTTTGGATGAGGCACAGGTGTTGTTTGACAGCCTGATGCAGAAATATTTTGGATGACCTTGAAAATACATTGGAATTGGTAAAATACAGCGCTGAATACCAAAAGAAATTAGCAACCCAGTCTGATGATTCAAACGAATGAGGTGGTCTCATGCCCAACTTCGATTTTCTAAATGAAAACAAGGAATACGCACTGTTTGCCTCCGCCGCGATCGAGGCGGAGAAGGTGTATGCCTCCGCTCCTGCCATGTGTGCCGTCGGATGCCGGAAGGCGCTGGAGCTGGCGGTGAAGTGGGTCTACTCCGCGGACAACACGATGAAGATGCCCTACAAGGACAACCTGCAATCGCTCATCCACGAGCCGAGCTTTCGTTTCGCAGTGGATTACAACACCTGGGGCAAGCTGCCGTTCATCATCAAGCTGGGCAATCTGGCGGTACACACCGAGCGCAGTGTGCGCCCCGGCGACGCGCTGGCCGCTCTGCGGGGACTGTTCGAGTTCATCGAGTGGGTGGACTACTGCTATGGCCGCGACTATGTGGAGCGAAAGTTTGATGAAACGCTGATCCCCACCGAGCGGGTGCAGGTGGATGTGCAGAAAATCAAGGAGCAGGAGAGCCTGCTGGGCGAAAAGGATGCGGAGATCGAGGCTCTGCGCAGACAAATCGAGCAGATGTCCGGCCAGTTGACCGCCGCCAAGGAGCAGCACCAGCAGGAGCGCGTCTTTGCAGCGGAGGACCTCTCCGAATTTGCGACCCGCAAAATCTACATTGATGTGGACATGAAGCAGGTGGGCTGGCGGTTCGACGGCGCGGACGCGGACGTGCAGGAGGAATACCCCGTTGAGGGCATGGCCGGAGTGGTGGGCCAGATGGGCTATGCCGACTATGTGCTCTTCGGCAAGGACGGCCTGCCGCTGGCCGTTGTCGAGGCCAAGCGCTCCAGCAAGGACCCGAACATCGGCCGCAAGCAGGCGGTGCTGTACGCCGACTGTCTGGAGCGGAAATTTGGCCGCCGCCCCATGATGTTCACCACCAACGGGTTCGAGACGTACTTCTGGGATGACCAGTCCGGCCCCCAGCGAAAGGTCAGCGGCATTTTCAGCCGGGATGATTTGCAGAAGCTGATGAACCGCAGGACGGAGCGGCTGGATTTGCCGAGCGTACCCATCGACGACAAAATCACAGACCGCTACTATCAGAAGGCGGCCATCCGCGCGGTGTGTGAGCAGATAGGGCTGGGCTTCCGCAAGCACCTGCTGGTCATGGCCACCGGCACCGGCAAGACCCGGACGGCGTCCAGTCTGGCCGACGTGCTCAGCCGTGGGCGCTATGTCACCAATATTCTGTTTCTGGCCGACCGAACGGCGCTGGTCAAGCAGGCGAAGGATGATTTCAAAACTTATCTGCCCGATATGTCGCTGTGCAACCTCTGTTCCAACAAGGACGAGCGGGACGCCAGAATCGTCTTTTCCACCTATCCGACCATGCTCAACGCCATTGACGACACCAAGTCCAAGGACGGGCGTCAGCTCTTCACCCCGGCGCACTTTGACCTCATCATCATCGACGAGAGCCACCGGAGCATTTTCAAGAAATACCGGGCGATTTTTGAGTATTTTGACGCCATTCTGGTGGGCCTGACCGCCACACCCAAGACGGATGTTGACCGCAATACATATGACTTTTTCGAGATGGAGCACGGCGTGCCGACCTACGCCTATGACTACGAGACGGCGGTCTATCAGGACCATAAGCTGGTGCCCTACTACAATTACGAGGTCAAAACTGAATTTCTGGAGAATGGCATCACCTACGATGACCTCTCCGACGCGGACAAGGAGCGCTACGAGGATGACTTCGCAGAGGACGAGCTGCTCCCGGATTTCATCCCCTCCGCCGCGCTGAATAAGTTTATTTTCAACGAGCTGACCGTGGACACGGTGCTTCAGGACCTGATGGAGCGCGGCATCCGGGTCGCAGGCGGTGACCGGCTGGGCAAGACCATTATTTTTGCCCAGAACAAGCGCCACGCGGAGTTTATTCTGGAACGGTTCAATGCGCTGTATCCCCAGTACCACGGCTCCTTTGCCCAGCGCGTCATCTGCGACGACTCCTACGCCCAGACGGTCATTGACGACTTCAAAATCCCCGAGAAAGAGCCGCACATCGCCGTTTCCGTCGACATGATGGACACCGGCATTGATGTACCCCAGTGCGTCAATCTGGTGTTTTTCAAGAAGGTGCGCAGTAAGGCGAAATTCTGGCAGATGATTGGACGCGGCACCCGCCTGTGCAAGGGACTGACCTGCGTCGACCAGATAGACGGCGAGTATACCGACAAGCGACGCTTCCTGATTTTCGATTACTGCGGCAATTTTGAATACTTCCGCGCCTACAAGGAGGGCTACGAGACCAAGGAGACGAAATCGCTGACGGAGAATATCTTCGGCAAGCGGATTCGGCTGGCTGTCCTCCTACAGGAAAGCGCCTATGCAGAGGACGATTATCAGGTCTGGCGCACCGACCTGGTCAACACCTGCGCCGAACAGGTGCAGAATTTGAATGCAGAATTGATTTCTGTACGCCTGCGGCTGCAATATGTGGAGAAGTACAAGAAGCCCGGCGCATTCCACTACCTCGGCGAGGGCGACAAGGCCGAGCTGCTCCAGCAAATCGCGCCCATCGTCCAAATGGATGATGCCGACGAATTTGCAAAGCGGTTTGACAATTTCATGTACGGACTCATGCTCGCCTCCATGGAGCAGATGCCCTCTTTCAAATTTGCGCAGAAGCAGCTGCGGGACATCGGTACTCTGCTGGAACGGAAAATCAGCATTCCTCAGGTCAAAGCCAAGCTGCCCATCATCAAAGAACTGAACACTGATGAATTCTGGGTCGCAAACAATATGCTGGCCTTTGAGCGCGTGCGCGTGGAGCTGCGGGGGCTCATCAAGTTCCTGTATGAGGGCTCCGGCGGCCAGCGCACCATCATCACCCGCCTCACTGACCCCATCATTGAGCAGAAGGAGGGTGAACAGCTGGAAGCTGCCTATGATTTTGAGGACTACCGTGCCAAGGTGAACCGCTATATCAACGAAAACGGCAATACGTTGGCCATTTACAAACTGACGCACAACATTCCGCTCTCCTCGGGTGATTATGAGGAATTGGAGCGCGTGCTGACCAGTGAGCTGGGCAGTAAAGAGGACTATACCCGCGAGTTCGGTGACACGCCCTTCGGTCTGCTCATCCGCAAAATCGCAAAACTGGACCACGACGCCGCTATGGAGGCGTTTTCGCAGTTCATCAATGACCAGTCGCTGAATCAGCGGCAAATCGCATTTGTCCACAAAATCATCAATCACATCGAGCAGAACGGCTATATGGAGAGCGTCGCCATGCTGACCAAGCCGCCCTTTGATAAGCCATTGCCCTTCACGCGCCTGTTCGATAAAAAGACCCAGATGCAGCTGATGGCCGCAATCAATAAGGTCAAGGACAACGCAACTACGATTGCATAAATCCAAAAAGGAACTGAGTTCCATAATGAGCGAGCCACCCTATCAGGGCGGCTCGCTCTGTTTTTCTATGCGCAAAATACTTCACATTTTCATTCATCCGGTGATAAGGTATAATAAGGGACCTGTTGACAAAGTGGCGCGCAGATCCTTTCTGTGGTAAAATAGTTATAGGAGGGATACCAAAACTGGAATGGCATGTTTTGCAAATGCTTTATTCTTAAACATATTGTCAGGTCCCTTCATATTTTATTACCAGCTTCGACTGGACTCGTAGTTTTGCTCAGGTGTGATAACGACCGCATTGACTGGGCATTCATAGTAGCATGCGATACAACATCCGCAGTCATCTGGATATTTCACCACTGCTTTATGCTTTTCTGTGTCCAGACGCAGCACATCCACTGGACAGGCATTTACACAATTGCCGCACCCGATGCACCGGGCTTCGTTGATACTCTTGATAGCCATAATACTGCCCCCTTAAGATAAGTCATCCCACATTCCCTCGGGAACGGGAATTTTATCAACTGTCATTCGATCATTGTCCGCTCTGATCACTGTCCAGGCACGCCAGTTCTTTTCGTCGGCCTTGGGGTAGTCCTCCCGGAAATGAACGCCCCGGCTTTCGGTTCTGAACAGAGAGGCTCTCAGCATCATTTCAGCATTCAGCACCATATTCTCTGTTTCCAACGCCATCTTTAATTCATGCGTATTTTTTGCGAATAATTTAGGAACCAAATGATTTTTTAAGAACATAACCAAATTGAGCGCAGATTCCAGACGTACGCCATCTTTGATTAGGCTTACATAGTAAGGCGTCATAATGCTGCGAAGCTGTCTGGTGATATAGTTATATGTAAACCCTGATTTTCGTTGAAGGATATTTATTACTCTGGAGTTGATAGCGTCGATGCTCTCCGCATCTGGCGTTTCCAGCTGAAGCCCTGCAATATATTTCGCGGCCCCCACACCGGCATGTCGACCAGTGACGGCGGCGGGAGCAGTCCCAAGGCCGGGACACATATTGTAGCAGCCATTATGCAAGGTTCCACCGGCATCTCCGGCCGCAAATAGTCCGGGGAGAGTGGTCTGTCCGTCCAGATTGATCACTCTTGTACCGCTGCATCCTACAGAACTGAATCCAACTGCGTATCCGCCTGCCACCTCAAACCGGCCTCTGCGGCAGAGATTCATGTATTGGTCTGCCCACTCGTATTCAACTGCATTATGGGTGTCATGTTGCCATTTTCGAATAAAATCCAACTCTTTGTCGGTTGCTTTGGTAGTATCCCAATAGATTGGCCCGCGCCCCTCGTGTATTGCCTTTTCCACATTTAGCCCCCACTCATTTTCGATACTATCGGAATTATGGACCGCATCGAGAGGTTCCCCGGCTCCGTCTGAAAAAACTGCATAGGCGGGATTTACCATGCCGTGTGCTGTTCGAGACCAGGTAAAATACTTTGCCATGGATGGAAAAGTTGAGCTGCCAAACTCCTTTCCTGTTATTTCTGCACCGGCTCGGTACGCCATGGCATCCGAATCTCCAGAGATACCGCAGTTTTCGCCGCCGGCCCGAAAACTATTGCTGCCGGCACTGAGTATAGTAGCTTTTGCCAAAAAGATGTAAATGGTCTCATCATCCAAAGAAAAGCCCATGGCACCGACGACTTTTTCTCCTCGCTTCAACAGATCTACGATTTCGATTCTGTCATAAAACCGCGCACCGACCCTTTCTGCCTGCCGACGAATACCTGGGGCGAGTTTTCGGTGCTTGATCCGAACGTGCGGAATTGGCGGAAAGTACATTCTGTATGCCTCCTCGTCTGGCGGAAACTCAATGCCCCAGGAAAGCATATCGTGATAGTTCTTCTTGCTTTCATTAAGAATGGCCTCACACCAGGGGCGATTGCTGATCCACTTGCCTGCTTCCCCCATGGCTTTCAGACATGCTTGGTAATCTCCACCCCACTCGGGATCAAATACAGCCATACCGATATCGGGATGTATACTGGCTCCCGATTTTCCTGCATACCCCTTATCGGCGACAACTACATCTGCTGCATTTTCTCTAGCAGCAATTGCAGCCATACTTCCTGCGATTCCACCGCCGATGACTAAAATGTCTGATTTTACTATCTGCTTTTTCCACATTCAAATCTCACCTTTCTTGCGCACATTGTACAAAATTCTGCGCTGTAGTTGACAAAAGTTTAGCTGCCAGTATAATTAACGTAGAGAATCACCAAATTTTACATCAGGGGGGACGACGATGGAGCTAACACAACTGAAGTACTTCCTATCTGTTGCTAACAGTCTTCATTTTTCAAAGACAGCAGAAATTCTCCATGTGTCTCAGTCCACACTGAGCATGGCTATCAGCCGCATGGAACAGGAATTGGGCGTCAAACTGTTTGACCGAGGCAAGAGAAGTATTACCCTGACCTACGCAGGACAGCGTTTTGCCGCCCGACTGACCCCGGCTATGGCAGAGATTGAAAATGCATGTGTTGATATACAAGCTCTGTCGAAGGTATCCCCAGAACGCATTGAGATATCGATTGAGGTAATGGATTTTGCTGGTGAATTCCTAATGCACTTTTTGCGACAATACCCAATGTTTCGATTTCGTCAAACCATTGACACTACGGAGGTTGCCATAGAACGGCTGCTATGCCACAAGGCAGATTTCTGTTTTTCTTATGAGCCGTTTGAATATCCGAACGTGACCTCGATATTGCTCCAGACAGATCCTGTTTTACTAATCGTCCATAAGGATCACCCCCTTGCAAAACGAAGCGGTGTTTTTGTAGAGGAAATTTCCAATGAACCGTTGGCGACAATAGGGGCGGCCTATGGATTCCGTCATTGGACAGATCAGATGTGCATCCGAGCAGGATTTCGCCCCAATGTCTGTTATGAGATGTGCGACCTGCAAAATATAACTCGTACAGTGGAGAACAGGCAGGCTGTGGCATTTATCAGCAAAAGTACGTGGGAACAAAATGGACTGTTTATTACTGCGTTAGAATCTGAGCACGCACCAATTCGGGCGATTCCTATCCTGAATCAACATTGTGTCCGAACGGTATATCTGTGTTGGACAAATGACCGTGCCCTTCCGCCAAATGCCGCGCAATTCTTGGCGTATGCAAAAAATCAGTGCACTTGATTTGATGTGCCGCACAACAATGAGGCACAGAAATGGGATGATTTTGTTGGACAACACAATATCATGCGGCTGATAAAAAGTCCAATTGGTAATTTTGCTTCATGAAATCAATTTGTTTGATGATTGCTTGCGACACACAGAAAAGGGAAGTATCCCATATTGCGCAGGTGCTGAACGAAGATTTTTCGTTCAGCACCTTTTTTTGCCCCCGCAGATAGCTGGTCGGCGGCACGTCGTCCGGCTACTCGCTGCCCCGGGGGCCGGATAATGTACAATAACGGACCTGTTGACAAAAGCAAAAAATCTGCTGGAACCCATAGTGGTTCCAGCAGAATAATAAATTGGGAGATAGCGAAAGATGGCATTTTGCCATCCGCTTAAGATTTAGGGCCATGGCAGCAAGGAGGCATTCTTCCGTAGCTGCAAGAATGCCCCTTTTTCGAATCTTTGAAATGCAGTGTTCTCGTTTCAAGACGGAGAAACTGCCCTCGGCCCAGATTTTGCGAAGCCGCATCATGGACAGGTATTCAGGAGTTCCCACGCGCTGATGCCCTCTGAAAAATGCCGGATAGCAACTGCTGGCCAGCACTCTGCGCCGAATTCCAGCCTTGTCAAAACAGCTCGGCCGTTTTGGACAGTGCATACAGACATCGCCCTCGACTTGGTAGCAACGCAGATATTTGCCCGTCGATTTGCTGCAATTTAGCCTGTGGTATGTGAGAGGAACTCCTTCCGGACAGATGAATGCGTCGAGCTGTGGATCGTAGGAGAATCCATATTTCTCAGGTGGATTGGAGAACTGAATTGCGGGGATATATCCGGTAATGCCCAGAAGCTCCAGTCCTCGGTGAACAGCGTCCCGTCTCATATCCGCGATCCAGAGCAGGCCGGCTCATTGGGATACCAAGATTGATTTGTCGTTCCAAATGCCGCAAGACCAGAAGACTTTCCTTCTCATTAGCAGGATATACATCAACGCCTGTTAAAATGCCGTGTTTGCAGTCCACAGTTGCTTCCATCAGATACCCGATGCCGCGTTTGCTGCCGTGATTGATATAACCGCTGTCTGGATCTGTTTGGCTGGTGGTACGGCACTTCCTTACAATTTTTGTTGGCGGCTTTTTGAAGCCCGGCTGATTCACACCCACTCTCCCAAATATGTTATAATAGCAATGTGGTCAGGGTCTCCCTCTGCCCGCCTCCATTATTTTTTGATTCTGGCATTAGGCTCCGCTCATTGTGAGTGGAGCCTTTTGTCATGTATACCAATCAGTTCAGGAGCAAAATGCACCACCGCACACTTAAGGTCATAATGTATATCTCGATTGATTTCATCTGCCATTCAGTGTAAAATATAGATAAGATAACGTACCATTTAGGACAGGAGGATGCTTAAAATGATTTTATACCACGGCAGTAATGTTATCGTTGAGCATCCAAAGCTCATCAAACAGAATCGCTATCTGGATTTCGGTTTTGGGTTCTATACCACCACGAACCGAGACCAGGCAATCAATTTTGCACAGAAGGTCACAGTTCGCCGGAAAACTGGCGAAGCCACATTGAATATCTACTCCGTCGATGAGTCAGTCGCTTTCCAGGAGTGCAGTCTGCTCCGCTTTGACAGCCCAGATGAGGCATGGCTGGATTTCGTGGCCGAAAACCGCCAGGGTACTTATCAAGGAATACTGCACGATTTGATTTATGGTGCTGTCGCTAATGACGATGTATACCGCACCATCACTTTGTACATGACCGGCGTGCTGGATAAAGAGCAGACACTCGCTGCACTCAAAATCCGAAAACTGTTTAATCAGCTGGTATTTGCAACGGAGAAATCTCTGCAATACCTGCATTTTGAGGGGAGGGAGCTTGTATGAATGATGACCAGTTCAGTGCAATGCTGGCAATTATCGTTCCACCCGTTATTGAGCAAATCACCAAAAACAGTAATGTGGATGATGCGAAAGTGATTTCCCAATTCTACCAGTCCAAGCTCTATCAGGAACTTTCAGATGAATCATCCAAACTGTGGCATTATAGTCCAATGACCCTGTACACCATGTATCAGGATGAACTTCTGACCGGCTCCTATGATTACCCGGAGGAGGCTTGAGCATGAGTAAAGAATTGAATTTCTTGATTTATTGTATGGAACGCTACCGTCATTTCAGAGGACTTTCCGGTGCGGAAGTGGCGAAGACGTTTGACAAGTACGGCATCTACAGCTATATCACGAAATATTTCGAGGCTCTGCATACGATGGGAGACAACTACATCGTGCAGGATATTGATGATTATATCAGCAGCGGCTCCAGCACGGTGAAAGCATAATTGAAAGCGGAACTGAATTCCAAAGAGAGGGACTACCCCGGTGGGGTAGTCCCTCTCTTCTGTTTACCTCATCAAAAAATCGTCAAAGGTCAACTTATCGAATACATTGTGCGCCATCACTTTATACCCCTTATCGTAGGGCGAAAGATGATAGAGCGTAATCATGACCCAAGGAACAATCGGCAAGTGGAGCACTTCCTTGAGCCTCCGGCATTCTTCCAGACTCCATTCCGTTTTTCCAGTCAACCTGCCGTACAACGTGCTCTGGCTCATCTGCATTGCGTCGGCCAAAGCATTAACGCCATCATAACCGTAACACAGTCCCCTTTCCAGAATGTACTGTTCGTAATCTGAGACATTTTTCATAGTAAATCAGTCCTTTTCTTGAAAATAGTGCCAAGTTTTCTCGGCCTACATTTAATATGTAATATTTTTCAAGAGATAATTTTATATGTCTTCTCAAGGTGCATACAGCAAAGGAAAGCGGGTAGTTCGACACAAGAGTGTGGAACTACCCGCGCACGCATATGTAACGGTCAAAAATTTCTTTTTCCAAATTCACTCATATTTTTAATGAAGTGAAATAAAAGGAGGAATGCAATGTGTACCGCCCATACGCACGCGGCAGGCCACCACTGTGGTGGCCTGCTCAAAGAAGAGCACTGGAGGTTGGCCTTGCCCCAAAGAAAAGGCATCTGAGTTTACACATGGCAGAGTGTGGCTGAGATTACGGATTCGCGGACGCCACCTATAGGAGAAAAGAATCCGCGCCTGCCCGATTAACAGCTCCGTATCAACGGAGGGGCGCAAGTGCTGCGTAAAAGTACACATTTCTAATGAAGGAAGGGAACAGAGATGTCCAGACGGGATAAATTTGCAGGCCGGAAAAATGCTGGAGCGATTGGTGGTATCATGCGCAGTCGCGTCAAGGCTCATACGCACACTATGAGCAGCAAAACTCGTCGCAACTATTTGCGTGCCTGCGCTGCGTTTGACACCTGGAGAAAAAACGAATCTTATTCAAATAAGGCTGTTGCAAAGAATCCACTATTTTATGTTCAGGAATGGCGCGACTATTTGCTGCAAACAGGTTACTCTACCGGCACGGTACATACCTATATAGCCGGTGTATGTTGCGGTCTTGGCATGCCAATGTCTGGCATTATCCGCGCTGGTACATCTGCGGATAAACGGAAATCTCTGGGTGCCTGCGCCCGCGCCCAGAAAGCATTAGCACGCAAAGAAAATGCTGATATTGTTGCGTTTCAAAAAATGATAGGCGGCCGGAGAGCTGCACTGCAACGGCTGACGGGTTCTGACCTGGTACAAGATGAAAGCGGTCAATGGTGTGTTCGCTTTTTACGCGACAAAGGGGGAAAATCTCAGCTTCAACGCATCGCGCCGCAGGATTTAGAAAAAGTCCGAGCCTATTTTGAACACGTCGCACCGACTGAACTGCTGTTTCCCGAAAAAATCGACCACAATCTTGATTTACATGGACTGCGCGCAGAACACGCTCGGAATGAATATGAACGCTATGCCAAAATCTGTGCTACCCCGGAAGGCCGCGCCGAGATGCGCCGCCAACTGTGGGCGCGGTTCAAATCCCAGACCTACGGCTGCAAGGCATGGTTAGTTGCTAAGCAGCGCAACGACACAGCAGGAATGCGCCGCGCGGAAGCGGCATTCCAAAGCGAGATGGCCGACGGAACTTATTACCTGCAACGAGCAAATCGCAGAGTTGCGATTCAACGTGGCCGTCCCGTAGGCTATAACCGGCTGGCATTATGCTGCGTCAGCGTATTTGCTTTGAGCCATTGGCGCAACGAAGTAACAGTTAAACACTATATGTTGTAACTATGAATAATGAGGAGAATATATATATCTGTCGGCATTTTTAAGGCAATGCCATCAATTACTATGGTGTTAGAATCTATCCAGTAAAACTCTTGTGGAGAATAGTCAAATTTGTCAAAAAAGACAAGCCGGCTATTTTTACTATTCCAGTGTTTTACACCCAAAGTATCAATTAATAAAAAGTATATATACTTGAGAAGGGTGAAATTATGAGTACAAAAGTGAATGGAAGTGCAGGAAAAGCGAGCGATGAGTGTTATACCCCTCCGCTGATTTATGAAGCTGTCAAAGATTGGGCCTGCCAGGAATATAACATTGCCCCGGAGACGATAGTGCGGCCGTTCTTTCCAGATGGAGACTATGAACACTACAATTATCCGAAAAATTGTACTGTATTAGATAATCCGCCCTTCTCCAAACTTGGCAGGATATGCAGTTTTTATCTGGAGCGGGAAATCAAATTCTTCCTGTTTGCTCCGACGTTGACCATATTTGGCCAACGTCGAAATGCGATGAAAATGAACCATATCATCTGTGGAAACGAAGTAATTTATGAGAATGGCACGAAGTTGACCACCTCATTTGTCACGTCCTATGGAGATGGGGTTATTATTCAGACTGCGCCGGAACTCTATGATAGAATCGAGGCGGCTATGGAGGCAACATATGGCCCTCGTAAACCAGCGCTGCCGCAGTTTCAATATCCGGATAATGTTGTAACAACGGCGATGTTTAAAAAGTATGCCTCATATGGCGTTGATTTAAAAATTCACAGAGATGACTGTATGCCGATTCGGAAGTTGGAAGCTCAGACACCCCTTGGAAAAGAAATCTTTGGCGGTGGGCTGCTTCTCTCAAATAAGGCTGCCGCTGACCGTGCTGAGGCCGAGCGTATTGTGGCAGAAAAGACAGCGCCGCATATTTTTGAGTTGTCACCCAAAGAAAAAGTGCTGGTCGTAAAATTAGATGAGCAAAGCCAAAAGCGGAACTGAGTTCCGAAACGGAAGAGGCTTTAAAACATCTATTTGGATTAAGCAGATAACCCAATCAAAGTTTGCATCTATAGCGCTCTATTACTCGCAGATAGGAGTGTTTTCTTAACCTAATGCATAAAGGGAGAGACCGCTCGATGAGCGGCCTCTTTTTGAAAGTTACTGTTCAATCATCCCAAAATGTTTAAATGCCTGGACAATAGCGACTTCTTTCTCAGGGGGACAAGTCGGAACGTGAGCAAGGTTTGAACCCTTATTATAGTTCTCTCGTTCTTTGATACCATATTTACCCTTAATCTGTGCGATGTATAAGTCGGAAACATGTAAACCGGTTTGCTCTTTCACATAGGACTGGATTTCAGCATAGGTGGCGGAAGCGCCTACATTGCTTTGAAGAGAGGATACATCCAAATCTATGTTGATATATCCATCAATATTTTTCCGACCTAATAAAACAACCGTCTCAACTTGCTGTTCATTAGTTCTGACAAATAACGCTCCGCTTTCACCATCGTAGGTAACAGGGAAGGTGAAATGTATCGTCTTTATCAGATGCTTGTCATCCCGCTTTTCCGGATACAGCTCTATAAACG
>OGCO01002021.1_pt1 | contig 28193 bp, 22 predicted proteins | sample 1570171 | NCBI WGS metagenome assembly OGCO01 (sample SAMEA4370583, study PRJEB24528) | human gut metagenome
CTGTGTAAGCTTCTGTCATATTTTCGATTTCTTTACCATCTTTTGCAATAACCTGGATGATTGGGATGTTGAACTTGGTTGCAAATTCAAAGTCACGGTCGTCATGAGCCGGTACACACATGATGGCTCCTGTACCATAATCAGCCAGTACATAATCAGAAAGCCAGATCGGTACCTTTGCTCCGTTCAGAGGGTTGATCGCGTAAGTTCCTGTAAATACACCTGTTTTTTCTTTGTCCTGCAGACGGTCTACATTAGACTTCATAGAAGAATCGAAGATATATTTTTCTACTTCTTCTTTGTGTTCCGGTGTTGCAAGCTCTGCTGCAAGCTTATGTTCCGGTGCAAGTACCATGAAGGTTGCTCCATGAAGCGTATCTGGTCTTGTTGTGTATACAGTGATCTTATCTTCTCTTCCTTCAACCGGGAAATCTACTTCTGCACCGTAAGATTTACCGATCCAGTCTGTCTGCATCTTTTTAACTTTTTCCGGCCAGTCAAGCTTATCCAGGTCATTTAACAGACGGTCTGCATATTTTGTGATACGCAGCATCCACTGACGAAGGTTCTTCTTTGTAACTTCAGCACCGCAGCGTTCGCATTTTCCGCCTACAACCTCTTCGTTTGCAAGACCTGTCTTACAAGACGGGCACCAGTTGATCGGGAATTCTTTTTCGTATGCAAGTCCTTCTTTGAACATCTTTACAAAGATCCACTGTGTCCATTTGTAGAAATCAGGATCTGTTGTATTAACTTCCATATCCCAGTCATAAAGCGCTGAGATCTCATTGATCTGACGTTTGATATTCGCGATGTTTGCTGCTGTCGATTTTGCAGGATGAGTTCCCATCTTGATCGCATAGTTTTCAGCCGGAAGGCCGAATGCATCCCATCCCATCGGATGAATGATGTAATATCCCTGAAGCAGTTTGTAACGGCTCCACACATCGGAGATAACATAGCCTCTCCAGTGTCCTACATGAAGACCGTTTCCTGACGGATACGGGAACATGTCCAGACAATAATATTTCTTTTTCGGGTTGCCGTTTTCATCCACTTTCGGATTAACCGGATTCTCAGCCCATTTTTCTTTCCATTTCTTTTCGATTGCCTTATGATTGTAAGGTACTGCCATTTTTCTTTCCTCCTGGTATTGTTTCAGTATGAAAAAAAGTGTCTTAACCTTTCATTTAATAGGAAATTTCATCAGGATTTCCTGTTAAATAAAAATCTTTCGCCTCTTTTGATAAATTCAAAGAGACGAAAGATTAAATTCCGTGGTACCACTCTTCTTCGCCGCATCCCGGTAACATAACTTACGGTGCAGCGCACTTGTGATTCTATAACGGGAATTCCCGCTTCTGCCTATCTGAAAACCGTTCAGCAGAAGAACTCAAAGGCGAGTTCAAAGATCTGATCTGCTGCCTTGCACCGCCCGGCAGTTCTCTGTACAGACTCTAATCTTTTACTGATCCTTATCCTTGTTTTTTTCATATACCTTGTTATTATAAAAATAAATACAAGTTCCGTCAAGAGATTCTTGATTGTTTTTTACGAATTCTTGATTATTTTTACCATTTAAAATTGATTTCCGTTATCTCTCAGCCATTTTCTATATTTTTTATAGTCCGGCATCCACGTCGCCACGACCTTCCAGAATGCAGCGGAATGATTCATTTCTCTACGATGTGCCAGCTCATGCACCACAACATAATCCAGAACTCCCGGCGGCATCAACACCAGCTTCCAGTTGTAATTGAGATTCCCTACGCTGCTGCAGCTTCCCCACCTGGTCTTCTGCTCCCGGATGGAAATACGCCCATAGGTCACACCCATTTTCCGGGCATAGTATCCGGTCCTTGCACCTAATACTTCTCTTGCAAGATTCCGGTAATATTTCTTTTCTGCTTCCGGCATCTCTCTCTTTTCCTGCCGCTTCATTGCATTTTCCTTCTGAAGCTTTACCTTCTGTCGGATCCAGTTCTCTTTTTCCAGAAGAAACCGGTCAATCCGCTTTTTCTCACAGGAATAGGGTGCACGGACCGTCACCTTTCCTTCCCGGTCAACTTCGATTCCAATACTGCGCCTGTCTGACCGGATCAGATGATATTCTATGTCCACGACCGGATCACCTCCAGAAAGCGTTCTCCATATTTTTCAAACTTGAACTCTCCCACACCGGAAACTTTCAGCATAGCATTCTTATTTGTCGGTTTTTCGATACACATCTGCACAAGGGTCTTATCGGAAAATACAATATAAGGCGGAACTTTTTCTTCTCTCGCTATCTCTGCCCGCAGAGCGCGCAGGATTTCAAAAGACTCTTCCTGCTCTTTATTCAGAACCAGTCCGGCCGTTTTCTTCACTTTTTTCTTCGGTGTTGTCTTCGCCTCTTTCTCCGGTTCTTTTGCCATCTTCATTGTAAATGTCTCCTGCCCTGCAATCAGTGCTTCCGACTTTTCAGTCAGCTTCACAATCATATAAGAATCCGGCGTGGTCTTCAGATATCCTTCTGCCAGAAGCTGGTTGAATATCTGCCTGAGCTTCCACGATGGCGTCTTAGAAAGTACCCCGTAAGCCGGACTGGCACCCATGCCATACTGCCGGATCTTCGCATTATTTGCTCCATGCACCGTATCCAGAATCACATTAATTCCATAACGCTGATGACTTTCTTTTACACACATGGCAAGTATCCTTGCCTCTGCCGTCATATCCACGGTATCAAACTGCGTCTTACAGTTTGAACAGTTCCCACAGTAATTGCTTCCGTATTCCCCAAAATACCGCAGAATATAATCACGCAGACATTCCTTTGTAAAACAATAATAAGTCATCTTTTTCAAGCGCTCCTGATCCCGCTCTATCACGATCCGGCGCGTCAGTTCATCCAGTTCCTGATTGTCGCGGTTGTTCTCAATGAACATCTGGTTTGTGATCACATCCTGTCCGCTATATAAAAGCAGGCACTCCCCCGGCTCACCGTCTCGGGCGCAGCGTCCCACTTCCTGATAATAGGATTCCAAATTCTTCGGCATATTGTAATGTACGACAAAGCGGACATTGGATTTATCAATTCCCATCCCGAATGCATTCGTCGCCACCATGATCTGCTTCCGGTCATAAATGAAATCATCCTGATTATCACGCCGCTCCTGGTCTGTCAGTCCCGCATGATACCTGGTCACGGAAAACCCATCCATTTCCAGGAGTGCGCAATTTTCCTCCACCTGCTTTCTGGTCAGGCAGTAGACGATCCCGCATTGATCCGGATGCTCCTCAATAAATGCTTTGAGTGCGGCATATTTATTCTTTGGGAACTGTACCGCAAGGAACAGATTCGGTCTGTCGTAACCTGTCATTACTACTTCCGGATCCTCCAGCATCAGGATATCGATCATATCCTCTCTTACTTCTTTCGTCGCTGTTGCAGTAAATGCACTCACAACCGGCCGCTTTGGAAGATACTCTACAAACTCTGTGATCTTTAAATAACTTGGCCGGAAATCCTGTCCCCACTGGGAAACACAGTGTGCTTCATCGACTGCGATCATAGAAATATCCACGCTCATAGCAAAATCCATAAACTCTGCAGTTTCCAGCCGCTCCGGTGCCACATAGATAATCTTATATCTTCCTTCTTTTGCAAAAGCAAGTGCCTTCCGGTACTGCCCCATAGTCAGGGAACTGTTCAGATAGGCTGCATGAACCCCTGCCTGGTTGAGGGATGCCACCTGATCCTTCATAAGAGAAATAAGGGGAGATATCACAAGTGTAATACCTCCCATCATCAGCGCCGGAATCTGAAAACAGATGGACTTTCCGGCTCCCGTTGGCAGTATGCCGAGTACATCCCGGCCGGACAGGATCGCATCGATCAGTTTCTCCTGTCCCGGTCGGAATCCGTCATAGCCAAAAAATTGCTTTAATACTTGAAATTTATCCAAGATATACTACCTCTTCTTCCGGTTTTTCTGCGGATTCCATCTCCAGCATATAAAGAACCGGCTGCTTTGGAACCATCGGACGGTACGCTTCGTACTCGAACTTGACGGTTACTTTTTTCCAGCTTCTCTGTGTAATCTGCGCTGCCCTTCCAAGATTACATGGATATCCATAGAAACGGATATCATCTGCGCAGCAGGTCATGATCTGTCTTCCCGGAATCAGCATATTTGCCGGCATTCCCTTCGGACGGAAAAGCTGTGCAAGGAAGGTGATCTTCTTGTGCTCGTAGCGCTCCGGATGCTCATATGCATCCACATACCAGGTACCAAAGTCCACATCATCAATGAAGATATGGTCTGCTTTCAGATCATATGGCAGATCCTCTTCTGTCTGCGGGATAATATTGCCATCCACGCCTTCAAAGATCAGCTGTGCCTGTGGGTTCTGGATCTTAAGGGCACGTCTGAACGCACTTCGGTCTGTATTTTCCCCACAACGGTTGATGATGATCAACTCAGATTCTGTAAGCTGGTTCATCAGCATATTCCGCATATTCTTCAGGTACATGTCCAGCGTCTCACCGCTAACCGTTGAGTACACACCCTGAATCTCCCAGTTACGTGGAAAATCTTCATCCAGGATTTCCTGGAGATCCCAGGTTCCATTGTACTCAATGATCACCTGGACCGGATGATAGATCTTCTCACAGTTTTCAAAGAAAGTTTTATTTAACTTTTCTCTTTCTTCTATATTGAAGAGGAACAGTCCGTTCTCATCCAGATATTTTTCCGAGTACTCTTCCTCTCCCTCTTCACACTGCAAAAGCAATGTCGGACCTTCTTCGATCCATTCCTGCTTCATCAGTGTGTCCTTGATAAATGTTGTTTTTCCACTGTCCAGAAATCCTGTACAGATATATACCGGTGTTGTCATCGCCGCTTGCTCCTCCTAGATATGGAATAACTTAATCAGATCCTCTTCTTTGAGATCTGTTCCGATCACGCATACACGTCCTGTGTAATCAGCCTGTCCCTCACGGACTTCATATTCTTCCGGAACCATATCAAACTGCTTCCAGGAACCGTCTGCCATCTGGATAATTCCTTTGGAACGAAGTACGGTTCCGTAAGCATCTGTCTCAGATAATGCTTTCAGCAGGTAATCCAGTTCTTCTTCTGTATACTTATGAGCAGTCTCCTTGCCCCAGCTTGTAAATACTTCATCTGCATGATGATGTCCTTCGTGTCCGTGGTGATGGTCATGGCATCCGCAGGTGCAGTTCTCATCATGATGGTGTTCATGGTCATGATCGTGGCATCCGCAGGTGCAGTTCTCATCATGTTCGTGATGATGCTCATGCTCTTCGTGATCGTGATGATGCTCGTGATCATGACCGCAGCCACATTCGTCATCATGATGATAATGATGTTCGTGGTCGTCATGCTCATGTGCATGTTCTTCCAGGATACCTTCGATCTCAGCGCCATGCTGCAGGGCATGCAAAACGGCATCTTTTCCAAGTTCTTCCCAAGGTGTGGAAATAATGGTTGCCTCTGCATTTTTCTCACGCAGCATATGCACGCACTCTTCTACCTTTTCATCTGTCATCATCTGGGTACGGCTGATAACGATCGTAGATGCATGCTCTACCTGGTTATTGAAGAATTCTCCGAAGTTCTTGAGATAGATCTTTGCTTTCTTACCGTCAACAACTGTGATTCTTCCGTCAATCTCAATATCTGCCTCATCTTTGACACCCTCGATTGCTTTTACAACATCAGAAAGCTTTCCAACTCCTGAAGGTTCGATGATGACACGATCCGGTGTATAATCTACAAGTACTTTCTGAAGTGCTTTGCTAAAATCCCCCACCAGTGTACAGCAGATACATCCTGAGTTCATCTCTGTGATCTCAACGCCGGCATCTTTTAAGAATCCGCCATCAATACCGATCTCCCCAAATTCGTTCTCGATCAGGACCAGTCTTTCTCCCGGAAATACATCCTCGATCAGTTTCTTGATGAATGTTGTCTTTCCTGCTCCCAGGAAACCAGAAATAATATCAACTTTCGTCATTTTTCGTTCCTCTTTTCTTATTATTATAATTTCATAAATTAGCCTTTTCTAACTGTAAATTGTTTCCGAGCTATATCGTATCACATTTCTTTAAAAGATGCAAATAAATAGCTTGTTAATGCATTGTGATTAGTGTATAATAGTTTTATAAAATCTCGTACTTTTTTAGTACAAATTCATAAACAAAGGAGACTTGATAATATGGTTAATTTATTGACAGGCCCAAAAGGAAGCGGAAAAACCCAGCAAATGATCGAACGTGCTAACGAAGCTGTAAAGACATGTGAAGGAAACGTATTCTTCATCAAGAAGAGCCACAGAGATACATACAGCTTATCTTTCAACATCAGAGCGATCTGCATGGATGACTATGATGTAATCACCAATACCGATGAATATCTTGGATTTATTTACGGTATGTTAAGCGCAGACCATGATATCAAAGCAATCTTTATCGACGGTATTTTAAAGCACGCCGACATCACACTTGAGAACATTCCTTCTTTCATCGAAACACTGAAAAAGATCTCCAAAGAAAATGATGTAGATTTTTATGTCAGCATCAGTGCAACGAATGAACAGCTTGGTAATGTAGATTTTGAAGATTGTACACTCCTTAACTAAGATAGACATTATCCAAAAGGAGGGATGAAGATTTTCTGTAAATCTTCATCCCTCCTTTTATGGTTTTCCAAATGTGGCAGAGCACATTCTTTTTATGCTATGATACCAGGGTCAAAAGGTCAGAAAGCCGATGCAAGCTTGCTTGCAAGAGGATTTTTGACCTCTTGACCCGCCAAAAACATGAGTAAGTAGCCATTTTTCAAAGAAAAATGAGCGGATTACGAATGTTTTTGAGGATTGCGAGAGTGCAAAGCACGTAGCAATCTGGTATCAAAGGGGTCAAAATACCTTTTGACTCCAACATCATTGCTATGTAAAAGAGGGAACAGAAATTATCACATCTATCCTGTTTCCTCTTTACATGTTCTCCTACTCAATCAGTCCGATTGCCTCGTTAATGCTTTTCACTCCAATGATTTTGATCCCACCAATACTCTTCACGCTATCCAGAGATACTTCCGGCACAATACACGTCTCAAATCCAAGCTTCTTCGCCTCTGCCACCCGCTGTTCCGGCATATTTACCGCACGGACTTCTCCACTTAATCCAACTTCTCCAAACACAATCGTCCGTTCATCAAATGGTCTGTTCTTATAGCTTGATACAATCGCCATCACGATTCCAAGGTCTATCGCGGGTTCATTGATCTTGATACCTCCGGCAATATTCACATAGGCATCATAATTTCCAAGATGATATCCAATCCTTTTTTCCAAAACCGCCATCAGAAGGTTCACCCTGTTGTAATCTGTTCCTGCTGCTGTTCTTCTTGGCATTCCAAAATTGCTTTCGCATACCAGCGCCTGGATTTCCAGCAAGATCGGACGTGTTCCTTCCATAGAACATGCCACAACAGATCCAGATGCATTTTCCGGGCGCCCATTCAGCATAAATTCTGACGGATTTTCCACCTCCCGAAGACCATCTCTTCGCATTTCAAATACACCAATCTCATTCGTCGAACCAAAACGATTTTTCACTCCTCGAAGAATCCGGTAAGATGCATGCCTGTCTCCTTCAAAATACAGAACCGTATCTACCATATGTTCCAATACTCTTGGACCGGCGACAGTTCCTTCTTTTGTAACATGTCCGACAATAAAAATCGAAATCCCAAGCCCTTTTGCAAGCTGCATCAGCGTATTTGTTGCCTCTCTGACCTGCGACACACTTCCCGGTGCGGAACCGACTTCTTCACTGTACATTGTCTGAATCGAATCAATGATCACGGTATCTGGTTTTTCCTTTTCAATCACATTGCGGATCAGTTCCAGATTAGTCTCACAAAGCAAAAGCAGATGATCATTAAATTCTCCCATCCTCTGTGCACGCAATTTAATCTGGCGAAGCGATTCTTCCCCTGATATGTACAAAACCTTTCGTTCTTTTTTTGCCAGTTTCTGACACACCTGCAGGAGCAGCGTTGACTTACCGATTCCCGGATCACCGCCTACCAGAATCAGGGAACCCGGTACGATTCCGCCTCCCAGTACACGATCCAGTTCTTTAATCTCGGTTGTCACCCGCTCTTCATTCTCTGTCTTTACTTCTGACAATGGTACAATACGAATCTCTTTTGCCGCTTTAACTGCTGCCGTATTCGACGTTGTCACACACTCTTCCACGAAAGAGTTCCATTCCTTGCACATTGGGCACTGTCCCAGCCATTTTGATTCTTCATGCCCACAATTCTGGCAGAAAAAAACCGACTTTTTTGCCTTCGCCATATTCCATCTCCTTATATATCTTAAAAAATTACCAACTGCTTCTCTTGCCTGTTCCCAGTTTATATACTTTCGGTAAAGAAAGAGCCTGCCGAAGCAGACTCTTTTACTTTTCTTAAATACCTATGTACTTCAAACAACTCTTGCTGTAATCATTGTCCTACTTTCTTACAACCTTGATCTCAACGCTTTCTTTTCCAAGTTCCGCACTTACACTAAGCTTTGCGCTTAAGTTTGTCTTCATATCACCAACATTCATATCATTCATATATACGATATAATCTGTATCCGGTTCAAGTTCCAGTGTGATCTGTGCATCTCCTGTCCCTGATACCTTGAATGAGATCACATCTTCTGATACTTCAAAATGCTCTACTGCAGTTCCCGGAACAGATTCATATACGAACATTCCATTCTTTTCAAGCTTTGTAATCTCTTTAAATGTCTTTACTTTATATATATCTCCCTGAAATTCAAATCCATCCTTTTTTGTCTTTGTATCCAGAGTGTAATCACCGAAACTGAGTGTTCCGTCTAATTCACTTCTGATAAGCTCTTTGACTACTGTCATTGTTCAAATCCTCCTAATGGTCTTTCTCTTTCGACTTGTGGACTGTGAATTTTCCACATCCGAACCGTTTTTCTTATTATATAATAAAACTTCTTCTTTTGCTAGCTGTTTATCTCTCTGACTGTAAATTTTATTTCCTTTTTAGAAATACCGGCTTCCACATGGTCTCCACGTTTGATCTCACCATTCAAAAGTGCTTCCGCAAGTTTGTCTTCCAACTGGCTCTGTACTGCCCTTCTCAGCGGTCTTGCACCATACTTCTTGTCACTTCCGGTCTCAACGATATGCTTCTTCACAGAATCACGCACAACCAGTATAATTTCAAGCTGCTCTTTTGCTCTCTGCACAACTTCTTTACACATCAGCCCTACGATTTTCTTCATATTGTCCTCATTCAGCGGATGGAATACGATGATCTCATCAATACGGTTCAGGAACTCTGGGCGGAATAACTGCTTTACTTCGTCCATCACATTTGCTTTCATACGCTTGTAATCCGCCTTCTGGTCTTCCTGCTGGGTAAATCCAAGCTTCTTCGGTTCAATGATTGCCTTGGCACCTGCATTGGACGTCATAATGATAACCGTATTGCGGAAATCTACTTTTCTTCCCTGCGAATCCGTAATATGTCCGTCATCCAGTACCTGAAGTAAAATATTAAACACATCCGGATGTGCTTTCTCAATCTCATCAAACAAAATGACAGAATATGGATTTCTGCGTACTTTTTCGCTGAGCTGTCCGCCATCCTCATGTCCCACATACCCCGGAGGCGATCCGATCATCTTGGATACACTGTGCTTCTCCATATATTCGGACATATCTACCCGGATCATATCCTCTTCATTGCCAAAGAGTGCTTCTGCAAGAGCTTTGGAAAGCTCTGTCTTTCCGACACCTGTAGGACCAAGGAATAAGAATGAACCAATCGGACGTGCCGGATCTTTCAATCCCACTCTTCCTCGTTTTACCGCTTTGGAAAGTGCCTGGATTGCCTCTTCCTGACCAATCACACGCTTCTCCAGTGTTTTATCCAGCTTTTTCAGGCGTTCGCTCTCAGATTCATTCAGTCTTGTTACCGGGATTCGTGTCCACATGGAAATTACATCCGCAACATCTTCTTCAGTTACCGGAACTTTTTTCTTTTCATTCTTTTTATTGAAACGCTTTTTCGCCTGCTCTAATTTCTTTTCTGCTTCCTTCTGTTCTCTATGGAGCTCCGATGCTTTTTCAATATCTCCTGCTTTCAGCGCCGCTTCTTTTTCCTGCTCCAGCTTTCCACAGCGGATTTCTGTCCCAACAATATTCTCCGGCACTTTAAATCCACGAAGTTTTACTTTTGAACAGCTTTCATCCAACACATCAATTGCCTTATCCGGAAGGAAACGGTCATTGATATAACGGCATGACATATGTACTGCCGCTTTCAACGCCTCCTCTTCGATCTCTACATCATGATGAGCCTCATATTTTTCTTTCAGGCCTTCCAGGATCCGGATACACTCGTCTTCTGTCGGTTCTTCAACCGTAACCGGCTGGAATCTTCTTTCCAGAGCTGCATCCTTCTCAATATACTTGCGGTATTCCGTAAGAGTTGTTGCACCGATCAGCTGCATCTCCCCTCTTGCCAGAGATGGTTTCAGAATATTGGATGCATCAATCGCGCCCTCTGCACCACCGGCACCGATAATGGTATGAAGTTCATCTAAGAAAAGGATAATATTACCCGCCGTCTTTACCTCACGGATCAGTTTTTTCATGCGCTCTTCAAATTCACCACGATACTTGGAGCCTGCAATCATCCCCGGAAGATCCAGCACCATGATCCGCTTATCTTTCATGCTTTCCGGAACAATTCCTTCCGCGATCTGTCTTGCAAGTCCTTCCACGATTGCTGTCTTACCGACTCCAGGCTCTCCCACAAGGCACGGATTATTCTTGGTCCGTCTGCTCAGGATCTCCATGATACGTGCAATTTCTTTTTCACGTCCAATAACCGGATCCAGCTTTCCTTCTCTTGCTTCCTGTGTCAGATCCGTACTGTACTGGTCTATAATTCCGCCAACAGTTTCCCCATCCTTCTGATTTTCCATATACTCTTTCGGATCAATTCCCGCCGCAAGCAGAAGATCCTGAAAAAGTTTTTGAATATTTACATTCAGGGTCATCAACATACGGGTAGCCACACAATCTCCATCTTTGAGCATTGTAAGCAGAAGATGTTCGGTTCCGACTTTTTCAGATGCAAGCTGCACTGCCTCATTCTGGCTTTCTTCCAGAATATATCGAAGTCTCGGACTGTACTCCAGATGCTTTCTTTCCTTCTTAGCTGCCTCAGGAGCAGATACAAGGATATCCATTGCTTTTTCCATCTGTTCTTCATCGACTTTATTCTTATCAAGCACCTGCCCTGCAACTCCGGTAAAAACCCTCTTAAGCCCGAAAAGAAGATGTTCTGTCCCAACATATGGATGCTTCAGTTCGGCTGCAATCTTCCGTGCCATATTCAGCGCTTCCTGCGCCTGCCTTGTATATTGCTTTTCTGCCATATAATTTTAGTCTCCTTTTTTCAATCTATCTCTGTTCATAATCTGCATAGATCTCGTCTACCAGTTCATGAACTTCTTCTTTCGTAATGTTTTTGCAACTTCCTTTTGCCAGAAGTACCCGAAGCTGCTCTTTCAGATCCTGCAAAGCTTCCAGCTTATCTTCATCAATACAGATCACCGCACCTCTTCGTCTGTCAAGCTGAAGGAAACCTTCCTGCCGCAGGACATTGTATGCCTTATTCACTGTATGCATATTGATTCCGATATTATCTGCCAGCTGTCTCACAGACGGCAAAGTATCTCCTTCATGAATCGTCGAAGTGGCAATTCCCATAATGATCTGATTCCTGAGCTGTATATAAATCGCCTCATCACTGTTAAAATCAATTTCAATCAGCATAAAACGCACTCCTTTTTCTATTGTACCGGCATCGCCATTGTTATATTTATGTTAGCACAGACGACACTTTTTGTAAAGGAAACAGTATGTAAAAAAGCACTACCTCTTCTTACTCACACTTTTTTGTGCTTTCCGTTTCAGAAGTAATGCTTTTCATTTCTTATTTCCGATTTCTTTCTCTCACGTTCAAACCTCTTCAACCTAAAATTTTCTTCAGATCCTCATCTACTGTACTGATCGGGGTAATCTGATACTCTTGTACCAGATAATTCAGAACATTCGGTGACACAAACGCCGGAAGCGTCGGACCCAGGTAAATATTTTTGATTCCGAGCGCCAGAAGTGTCAGCAGAATCGCAACCGCTTTCTGTTCATACCATGACAGGATCATAGACAGTGGAAGTTCATTTACCTCACACTCAAACGCTTCTGCAAGAGCAATTGCAACTTTAATCGCACTGTACGCATCATTACACTGTCCCATATCCAAAATTCTTGGAATCCCCTCAATTTCTCCGAGCCTCAGATCATTCAATCTGTATTTTCCACATGCCAGCGTCAGGATGATCGTATCCATCGGTGTTTTTTTCGCAAATTCCGTATAGTAGCTCCGTCCTGGTGCTGCGCCATCACAGCCTCCGATCAGAAAGAAATGCCTGATTTTCCCCTGCTTTACCAAATCCACGATCTTTCCTGCATTTTCCAGAACTGCGTTGTGTGCAAATCCGGTCATCACGGTTGTTCCTCCATTAATCCCTGTCATCGGATGATCTTCCGGATATCCACCGCATTCCAATGCTTTTGCAATAACCGGCGTAAAATCTTTGTCCGCACCAATATGAACCATCTCCGGATAAGACACCACCGAAGTTGTAAACACCCGGTCTGCATAGCTCTGTCTGACCGGCATCAGACAATTTGTCGTAAATAAAATTGGCGCAGGAATATTATGGAACTCAAATTGCTGACTCTGCCAGGCCGTTCCGAAATTGCCTTTCAAATGCGGATATTCCTTTAATTTTGGATATCCGTGTGCCGGAAGCATTTCACTGTGCGTATAAATATTGATTCCTTTATCTTTGGTCTGCTCCAGAAGCAGCTTCATATCATGCAGATCATGACCACTGACTACAATAAACGGTCCCTTTTCTATCGTAAGCGGAACTTCTGTCGGAATTGGATTTCCATAGCTTTCCGTGTTTGCTTTATCCAGAAGTTCCATGCAGTGCAGGTTGATTTTACCTGTTTCTATGACTACCGGAAGCAGTTCTTCCATCCCTTTTTCTTCTCCCAGAATCCTCATTCCCTTATAAAAGAAATTCATAATCTCCGCATCCACATATCCCAGTGCCCATGCATGATAAGCATATGCCGCAGTCCCTCGTAAGCCAAACAAGATCAATGACTTTAACGAACGGATATCTTCCGATGCCTCCCAGATCTTCTGTACATTATAAGCATCTTTTCCTGGTTTTCTGTTTTCTGCTTCTTCTCTGATCTCATCTGACAGTTTTTTCACTGTATCACTGTTGAAATTTACATTTGTAATCGTGGTAAACAGACCTTTTAACATCAGTTCATCCGAAGATCTGCTTCTTTCATTTTCTGTAACTGCCCTTGCCAGCCGGATCAGTTCACCAGTCAGTTCATCTTGAAGATTTGCTGTATCCGACTTTTTCCCACATACACCTGTATGTCCTTCGCAGCCCGTGTTATGAGCGGTCTGCTGGCATTGAAAACAAAACATTTCCTCCATTTCTTTTTCCTCCATGTTTTTTTAATAGCATGTCAAAATATAGAAAATCTATACCGGCAGAACATTTTTCTTTATTATTCAAATAATATTTTTCAAACATCCAGACTATGGTTCGCAAACTAAAAAAGGATGGCCCACAGACTTTCATCTGCAAGCTATCCTTTTCTGCACGATTCTATTTCAGATTTTTTATTCTACGATGAGTCCTTCTTTTTCAATCACATCGATTACCTGAGTCACATACTTTTCGCAAAGCTCGTCCGTCGCCGCTTCAACCATGACACGGATTACCGGTTCCGTTCCACTTTCACGGACAAGGATTCTTCCGTCATCTCCAAGTGCTTCTGCAACTGCATCGACTGCTTTGACCACTTCCGGATTCTCCCTTGCTGTCTTCTTATCTGCCACACGCACATTTTTCAGAAGCTGTGGATAGATCTTCACTTCTTCTGTCAGCTGTCCGAGGGACTGTTTGGTCTCCATGATAACTTCCATCAGCATCAGAGAAGTCAGAATACCATCTCCTGTCGTTGCATGCTTACTGAAAATAATATGTCCGGACTGTTCACCGCCCAGCATGAATCCATTCTTGACCATGTTCTCATAGACATATTTGTCGCCGACCTGTGTCTTTTCGTACTTCATGCCAATCTTGTCGCATGCTTTATAAAGTCCAAGATTCGACATGATAGTAGTAACGATGGTATCGTCTTTTAACTGACCATGTTCTTTCATATATTTGCCACACACATAAAGGATCAGATCCCCGTCAACAACATTTCCATTCTCATCAACAGCGATGCAGCGATCCGCATCTCCATCGTATGCAAATCCGACATCCAGACCATTTTCTTTTACATATTCCTGGAGCACGTTAATATGTGTAGAGCCGCAGTTTGTGTTGATATTGGTTCCATCCGGCTCATTATTGATCACATAAGTTTTTGCTCCAAGTGCATCAAATACGCTTTTGGCAATACTTGAAGAACTTCCGTTGGAACAATCCAGTCCGACTTTCACCTCTTTAAAAGAACGGGTTGCCAGACTGATCAAATGTCCGATATAACGGTTTCTTCCTGCTGCATAATCTACGGTTCTTCCGATCGCCTCTTTTTTAGCAAGCGGAATTTCTCCGGATTCCCCATCAATATAAGCTTCCACTTTGGCTTCTACTTCTGCTTCCAGCTTCTGACCTTTACTGTTGATCACTTTGATTCCATTATCATAGTACGGGTTATGGCTTGCGGAAATCATGATTCCGCAGTCAAAATCTTCGGTTCTTACCACGTAAGACACACTTGGAGTTGTCGTCACATGAAGAAGATATGCATCTGCTCCTGACGCAGTAAGTCCTGCCGCCAGTGCATATTCAAACATATAGCTGCTTCTTCTGGTATCTTTACCGATCACGATTCTTGCCTTGTGTTCCTGTCCGTAATACCAGCCAAGATAACGTCCTACCTTAAACGCATGCTCTACTGTCAGTACTACATTAGCTTCTCCACGGAATCCATCTGTTCCGAAATATTTACCCATAATTATTATCTCTCCTCCGGCTTAAAGCCTTTCTTTATTCTGCAAATCTTGCTGCCTGTTCCCGGATCAGCTGCTGATCTTCAAAATAGTTGATCTTCATCGCATCTTTTACTTCTTTTAAAGTCTGTGCTGCCACTTTTTCAGCTTCAATACTTCCTTTATGAAGGATCTCGTAGATCTCCGGAATCTTCTTCTCCAGTTCTTTTCTTCTTGCACGGATCGGTGCAAGCTCTTCCTGCATAACCGCATTCAGGAATTTCTTAACCTTAACGTCACCAAGTCCACCACGTCTGTAATGATCCTTCAATTCATCCAGATTCTTATAATCCGGCAGATATTTTTCAAAATGTTCATCTGTACAGAATGCATCCAGATAAGTGAAAACGGAATTTCCTTCTACCTGTCCCGGATCAGATACCTTCAAATGATTCGGATCTGTATACATTCCCATGATCTTCTGTCTTACTTCTTCCTCGGAATCAGACAGATAAATACAGTTACCAAGGGATTTACTCATCTTTGCTTTTCCATCCGTTCCAGGAAGACGGCAACAGCTTTCGTTCTCCGGAATCAGCGCTTTCGGCATAACCAATGCTTCTCCATATACACTGTTGAATTTGTGTACGATCTCACGGCACTGTTCGATCATCGGAAGCTGATCCTCACCTACCGGTACAGTCGTTGCCTTAAATGCTGTGATATCTGCTGCCTGGCTGATCGGATAAGTAAAGAATCCTACCGGAATACTTGCTTCAAAATTACGCATCTGGATCTCCGATTTAACCGTTGGGTTTCTCTGAAGACGGGATACCGTAACCAGATTCATATAATAAAAAGAAAGTTCTGTCAGTTCCGGTACCTGTGACTGGATGAAAATCGTGGATTTCTCCGGATCCAGTCCGCATGACAGATAATCCAGTGCAACCTCAATAATATTCTGACGTACCTTTTCCGGGTTATCTGCATTATCAGTCAGTGCCTGTGCATCTGCGATCATGATAAAGATCTTGTCATATTCTCCGGAATTCTGCAGTTCTACTCTTCGCTTTAAGGATCCAACATAATGTCCGACATGAAGCCGTCCGGTTGGTCTGTCACCTGTTAAAATAATTTTCTCCATTGTTTTTATGTTCCTCTCTGTCGTATTATTCCTGTCTTTTCTTTATTCTTCTTTGTCCGTATCCTCAGCCGGAAGCTCAGATGTACAGTATGCACATCTGGTTGCCGCGATCGGGATTTCTGACATGCAGTACGGGCAGATCTTCGTAGCCGGTGCTGCCGGTGCTTCTTCCTCCTTCTTAAGCAGCTTTTCTGTTCTTGAAGCAAGATTGTTCATCACTTTTACAAAACAAAAAATAACAAGTGCCATCAGAAGAAAGTTGATCACCGCTGTAATAAAATTGCCATATTTGATCGTGTCATTCTCACCAGATCCGATCCGGATCACCCAGTTGGAAAAATTGACCCCACCAGTCAGAAGACTGATCACCGGCATGATCATATCATTTACAAGAGAATTCACAATCGACTGGAATGCACCACCAATAATAACGCCGACTGCAAGATCCATTACATTTCCCCTTGCAATAAACTCTTTGAATTCTGCAATAAATCCTTTTTTAGCCATCTCAAATCCACTTCTTTCGTTCCTTTTAGGCTTCTGCGGCATATAAGGATATTGTACTACATTCCAAACAGGATTTCCACTATAATTCCGCACACTACACTGATTCCGTAAAGTGTTGTGACGATCATCACATTCTTCTTCCAACTATGGTTCGTCTTAAAAAGTACGATCAGTCCGATTCCGGCACATGACAAAAGTCCGGCAAACATACTGCCGACATTTAAGACTCCCTCAAGATAAAATTTCGTAATTGTAATAGAAGCTGCGCAGTTCGGAATCAGACCGACAAGACCAGCCAGAAAAATTCCGGCAATTGGATAATGCGTCACCACGTTCATGACCTCTTCCATTCCAATCCACTCCACAACTGCATTTAACGCAAAAGAAATTACATATATAAATACCAGAATCTGTACCGAATGGATGAGTGCTGATTTTACAATGCTTCCTTCTTCACAGTGACAGTGGTCATGCTCACAGATATCATGAATGTGCAGCCCTCTCTGGTATCCTTTGCCTAGCACCCGCACTCCGATATCAACCAGAATCCCTGCAACAATACCAACGATAATCTTTCCGATTAAAATTGCCATGATCTTACGGACATCCGCCTGCTCTGAGATCAGAATCGGAAGCATCTCATCTGATGTAGACAGAAAAACAGCGATCATCGTTCCAACTGTGATGACTCCGCCGGAATACAGATTTGCTGCTGCTGCCGAAAATCCGCACTGCGGAACAACGCCCAGTATCCCACCGATCACAGGTCCTTTTTTCCCTGCTCCAAGAAGCATCCGCACCGTCTTCTGACCGGCTTTATTCTCCAGATATTCCATCGCAAAGTATGTCAGAAAAAGGAAAGGTATCAGTTTCACAGTGTCAATTGTTGTATCTTTTAGTATATCTATAAACAGTTCCATCTTGTATCTCCCTTCTTGGTTTCACTATTCTAATCCGTTTTGTCATTTTACACTGTCGCTGACAAAAAAGCAAGTAGAATAAATTAGTGTGGCAAAGCAGCAGAAATAAATGGGATAAATTCAAGTTGTGCAAACCATTCCGATGAACCTCTTAGGGCGAAAATCGTGTTCAGCAGAGGCTTCCACGATTTTTGAGTTTCATCTCCATTGCACAAAATTAGAATTTGAAACAGTTCTTTTGCGTAATTCGTCCATCAAGGTTATCGATAATAATCTTCGATCCCATACTCTTATAAGCAAATTATACCTTGTCCCTCCAGTACATGCAATAAGATTATGTAATCGATATCATGTTTTTTCAGTTTTCTTTCGCTTAAATCAGGTTCAATTTTTTCAGAACGTTGTAGATGGTTCCTTCTTTGAATGGGTCGCTTAAGTTTCCGATTCTGAGGAGTTCGTGGTAGCCTTTGCTTCCACCCTGGCTACAGAGGGCGTAGTAATCTTTCCATGCGCCTTCCAGGTCTTCCTGCATTTTTCCGTAGTATTCGAGGGCTCCTACACGGGATACGGCGTAATCAATATAATAGAACGGGCACATGAATAGGTGCTGTTTCTGCATCCAGAATCCGCCCTGTCCCAGGAATTCATTGCCATCATAATCTCTCCATGGGAGATAGATTTTTTCCAGTTCGTGCCATACTTTTCTTCTTTCCATTGCATCGGTCAGATTTTCAGCGTATACACGGTGCTGGAATTCATCTACGCATGCCATGTATGGCATTGCTTCCAGCGAATCCCACAGGTATGCTTTTTTCTGTTTTTCTGCATTTTCTCCGAAGAACAGATGCATCCACGGCAGTGTGAAATATTCCATCGCCATTGAATGGATCTCACTGATCTCTGCGGTACTGAATGTCTGCGATAATACCGGAATATTGCGTGACGCTGTGTATGCTTCAAAGGCATGTCCTGCTTCATGGGTAAGGACATTGACATCTGCATTGGTTCCATTAAAGTTTGCAAAAATGAACGGTGCCTTATATTCTTCCATAAAGTCACAGTAGCCACCCTGCTGTTTTCCCTGCCTTCCTTCCAGATCAAACAGACAGTATTCCATCATAAAATCAAAGAATTCTCCTGTCTCTTTGGAAAGTTCATGATACATGGTTCTCGCCTTTTCCAGAAGTTCTTCTTCCGTTCCCTCCGGAACTGCATTTCCATCCGGATAGGTAAGACTTTCGTCATAATATTTTAATTCTTCGATACCGAGTCTTTCTTTCTGTTCCTCATAAAGTTTCTGACAAAGCGGTACGATATGCTCCCTGATCTGCTTACGGAATATTGCTACATCTTCCGGCGTATATTCAAATCTTTCCATCTTCTGATACATCATCTCGGCATATCCATTAAATCCAAGGTTCTTTGCCATCTGCTGACGGATTCCGATCAGTTCCGTATAAAGGGAATCCAGTTCATCCGAAATCGATTTATACAGCTCTGCCCACTTTTCAAAAGCTTCTTTACGGATGCTTCTGTCGGTATCCTCCATCATCTTTAACAGACCATAGAATCCAAGCTGTTCTCCGTGAAAATCTGTAACCGGTGCCGCTGCAACCTGGAAATACTTCTGAACCAGTTTGTTCTCCTGGATCTGCAGATCGGCATTACACGGATCGGTAAGCCGGACTTTGTTCTCTGCCTGTCTGGAATAAACTTCTCCGAACTCTTTTTCAAGCTCTGTTCTGTAAGAAGACTTCAGATAACTTTCATAGAATTTTTTCATTTCTACATCAATCTGTGGCTCGATCTCGAAAATATATTCCATCTCTTTTCGATAGAATTCATCATTGGTATCCTGGCTGTTGCGGATACTTGCCATGACGCGTGTCGTATTAAAGTGGCTGTTTGCATTCAGGATTGCGACAAACGCCTGATGCGCGCCTTCAAAATCTGCAGCCTCGTTAAAGTTCTTTGTTTCTTTCTGGATGGTCTGAATATACGCTTCCCCATCTGGACGTACATATTTCATCTCTGAAAATTTTTCCATCATCTTTTCCTTCTTTCCAATCTTTTTCCTCTGCCCGTCAGAATCATATTCTTTTCCCCAAAAGCAGTTCTATCCCGATTTTATCACAACTCATCCTGTGATTCCATCACCTTTTCGTACAATGTTACGAAAGAATAAAAAATCTCTTCTGACACAGCCGGATTCTTCAATCCACATCTGTATCAAAAGAGATTCTTATCTTCAGACATACAAAAATCGGAGTGACAGGATTTGAACCTGCGACCTCTACGTCCCGAACGTAGCGCTCTACCAAACTGAGCCACACTCCGATAAAATAGGGAACTTGCCGAAGCAAATTCCCAGCTACGGAAAAGGGACTTGAACCCCTACTAACAGAGTCAGAGTCTGCTGTGCTGCCAATTACACCATTCCGCATTACTTGAGTTTTGTTTGTTGCTCGTTTCAAACAACATGGTTATTATATCAAAGCTACAGAAAAATGCAACCCCTTTTTTGATATTTTTGCGTTAGACTTTTTAAAGAAATTGTCTTAAATGTCAGAAAATTAAGATAATTCATTTCGCCAAACGAAAAAGGGTATCGACGGTAGCGAAAAAAGCATCAATGGCAGAAAAAAGGGCATCGACAGTTACTAAAATCTATAAGATCACTCTACAAGAAAAGCTCTGCAATAAATACAACTGCGCAGCAAAGAACTGCGACCGGCAGCAGTCCGGCACCACACCATGCGGCTACAACTCCAACAACGAGAGCGAGAACTCCGGAGATTGGAGACTGTGTGGCATGAAGGATCGCCGGGAATGTCATCACTGCTAGTGTGACATAAGGTACATAGTATAGAAAGGACTGAAGAAACTGGTTCTTCAAAGGTTTTCGAATCAAGGTCATCGGCAGTACGCGGATTAAATAAGAGATACCGCCCATGATAAGAATATAAATATAAATATTGTGTGTCATAATTTTTATTCCTTCTGAGTAACTGAACAGTTACGTTTTTATTATTGCTTAGTTGAAGCTGAAGTTTCATCTTCTGTCGGTATAGGGAAGAAGAATGCTGCTCCGGCTGAAAGTATGACGGTCAGTATAATTGTTCTGGTACCATCCGACAGAGTGGAGATCCAAGGCAGGCAAGTTGCTGCGAAGCTTGAGATAAATGCAAGAGTAACCAGTCCCGCAACAACTTTATTCTGCTTCGAAGGAGGAATGATGATAGCGATAAACATTCCAAAGAGGGCAACACTAAATGCACTGACCATACGCGGTGACATGATATTTCCGGCAATGACACCGAGCATAGTTCCAAAAGCCCAGCCCGGGAGCGGAGTTACCATCGCGCCATAGGTATAATAAGGGTTTAAAGTACCGGGTCTGCTGATCGCAATTCCAAAAAGTTCGTCTGTGATATCATAACTCATCAGCAGACGGTGTCCTAACGAAAGGTCGGGACTTAAACGCTGACTCATGGCACAGCTCATCAGAAGATAACGTGCATTCGTGATCAATGTGACAATTGCGACCTCAATATAAGGAGAGTTTGCAGCAATTACAGTCAGTCCGGCATACTCTCCGGCAGATGCATTATTTAACAGACTCATAAGGAATCCCTGAAATGCATTCAGGCCGATATTTCTTGCGGCAATACCGATTGAAAAGGAGACCGCAAGATATCCAAGTCCGATCGGAATTCCATCGCGAAAACCACGACGAAATGCCTGGCTATTAGATTCTTTCATAATAATAAACCACCTTAGTTACAAATTTTGTCTCTGAGGGATATTGTATCATTTTTGCTGAGGAAATCAAAGTCGGAAATGAGGCCAAATCCTCCAATTTATAACATTTCTTGACGCATTTGTGTAAGTGTGATAGAATGACCCCGTTGTAACATATAATTTAATACAGATGCGTGAGGTGTCAGTCAGATGGATGATGGCGTCCTGCTTATGAATGATCAGAGGAACGACGTGGGAAATCTGGACTGGTGAAAAGGGAAACAGGTGAGAATCCTGTACGAACTCGTCACCGTATTTCGTGAGCTTGTGTTTTGAGACCACTGGGAGACCGGGAAGGTGAAGCAGAAGCATTTGAACGATCAGCCGGGAGACCTGCCTTTCGCAGTACAGGAATGAAGAATTCATGCCACGAGGAATTGGCCGTACGAAAGAAAATGATTTAGACTGCAGTAATTATTTACAGATAGATTGTAAATGATCACCGGTTTTTCTTTGCGTACCCTCGTTTGATTCGAGGGTGTTTTCATTTCTGAGAATAAGAAATCAGGAGGATGACAATGAAAAAGAAAGTATTAATGGTTTTACTGGCAGCAACACTTAGTGTGTCCATGATTGCAGGATGTGGATCAAAGGGCGACAACAACACTGACACAACAAAGACAGAGTCTAAACAGGACAGTGATCAGGAAGCAGCAGATAAAGTTGCGAAGCTGATCGATGACATTTATGTTCAGGAAAGAACAGACAAGACAGATGAGCAGTGTACAGCAGCGAAAGAAGCATGGGATGCACTGACAGATGCACAGAAAGAACTTGTTGAGGGAGAGAATGCGGATCCGGATTATTTCGGAAGAGATACAGGAGATGCATCCAAGGATGATCCGCTCAATGCTGATGAGATCGGTGAAAATGAAATCCTTGTAGTAAGTTTTGGAACATCCTTCAATGACAGCCGTGCGACAGATATCGGTGGTATTGAGAAGGCAGTTCAGGCAGCTTATCCGGACTGGTCTGTAAGAAGAGCATTTACAGCACAGATCATCATCAATCACGTACAGGCCCGTGATGGCGAGAAGATCGACAATGTGGATCAGGCATTGCAGAGAGCTGTAGACAATGGAGTGAAGAACCTTGTTGTACAGCCGACACATCTGATGCATGGAGCAGAATATGATGAACTTACAGCAGCATTAGAGGGATATAAAGATAAGTTTGAATCTGTTAAGATTGCAGAGCCACTTCTTGGAGAAGTAGGAGCTGATGCAACTGTTATCAATGCAGACAAGGCAGCAGTAGCGGAAGCAATCACAGCAGAGGCTGTTAAAGATGCAGGATTTGACAGTCTGGATGCAGTAAAAGAAGACGGAACAGCATTTGTATTCATGGGACATGGTACATCTCATACTGCAAAGGTAAGTTATTCTCAGATGCAGACACAGATGGAACAGCTTGGATATGACAATGTATTTATCGGAACTGTAGAGGGTGAGCCGGAAGATACATCTTGCGAGGCAGTGATCGAGAAACTGAAAGAAGCAGGATATAAGAAAGTAATCCTTCGTCCGCTGATGGTTGTTGCAGGAGACCATGCGAACAACGATATGGCCGGAGATGACGATGATTCCTGGAAGAGCCAGTTTGAGGCATCAGGAGCATTTGACAGCATTGATACTCAGATTGCAGGTTTAGGAGAGATCCAGGCAATCCAGCAGCTGTATGTAGCACATACACAGGCTGCAATTGATGCAGAGTAATTTGTAAGAAGATATTGAGAAGGTCATGCTTGTTCAGAGAAAAGGGAATGGCATGACCTTTTTTGAATTAATGAAAGGAAGGATTTAGATGAAAAAGAAGCTATTAATGGTATTAATTTCTGTTTCTATGATCGCATCTGTATTTACAGGATGTGGAAATAGCACAGAGGCTAAAGACAGTGGAAAAGCACAGACAGAACAGGCGGATACAAAAGAGGATTCTGCAGATAAGGCAGATGAGGAGCAGACAGCACTGGAAGACGGAACATATACAGCAGAATTTCAGACGGACAGTTCTATGTTCCATGTGAATGAAGCAATGGATGGAAAAGGAACACTGACAGTAGAGGATGGGAAAATGACAATTCATATCAGTCTGGTGTCTAAAAATATTGTCAATCTGTTCGAAGGAACTGCCGAGGATGCACAGAAGGACGGCGCAGAACTGCTTCAGCCTACAACAGATACTATTAATTACAGCGATGGAACATCTGAAGAGGTCTATGGATTCGACGTTCCGGTTCCGGCACTGGACAAAGAATTTGATCTTGCATTGATCGGAAAAAAGGGAACATGGTATGATCACAAGGTCAGTGTGACAAATCCGGTGGAAGTAGAAGAATAAAATGCATTTGTAACCTTTACAAAGCGGCAAAGAAGAGATAAGATACTTTTATAAAACAATTTATAAAAGGAGCCTTGGATATGGCTGGAGCGGAAAAGAGAAATATCACAAAATCAAAAATAGTAAATTATATTATAAATCACGAAGCAACGTCTAAAGTGGAATTGTCGAAGGATCTCAATCTTAGTATGCCGACTGTATTGTCGAATGTGAATGAGCTTTTGGCTAATGGAATTGCGGTTGAAACCGGAGAATATGAATCTACAGGCGGGCGAAAAGCAAAACGAATCAGTATTAATCCAGCGTACCGTTATGCGGTTGGGATAAGGATCACTGCTAAGCATGCAGGATTTGTACTTGTGAATTTGAGCTATGAGATAGAGAAATATGAAAGGATCCGCTTAGAATTTTCAACAGAGGCCGCTTACTACTTACAATTGAGCGAAGCATTGGAAAGATTTCTTTCAGATGTAGAACACAGAGAACGAATCTTGGGAATCGGAATTTCAATTCCGGGAATTGTTAATTCGAAAGAACGAATGCTGATCAAATCTCATGCACTCCAATTGGAGAATTATAGTTTAAGCTTTTGGGAACAGATCTTTTCACTTCCGGTTTATTTTGAAAATGATGCCAATGCGGCAATGATGGCAGAGGATTTAAATAACTATAGAAATGCATTGTATCTTTCATTGAATAACACACTCGGAGGAGCATTTTGTATTGACGGGAAATTGATTCCGGGAGCGAATCAGAAAGCCGGAGAATTTGGACATATGATCCTTGTTCCGGGCGGAAAGAAATGTTATTGCGGAAAACAAGGCTGTGCGGATGCTTACTGTGCGGCAAGCGTGCTGACAGATGATACCAAAGAGACACTGGAACAGTTTATGAAGAAGGTGGAAGAGCAGGACGGACAGGCTGTGAAGGTTTGGAAAGAGTATCTTAATAATCTGGCAATCCTTATTTCAAATCTGAGAATGGCATATGATATGGATATTATTCTTGGAGGAGAAGTAGGGGGATATCTTGCAGATCATATGATAGCTTTAGGGAAAAAAGTAATGGAATATAATGGATTTGAGCATGATGCGAGATACCTGAAAGTTTGTTCATATAAGAGAGAAGCCTCGGCAGTTGGTGTGGCAAAACATTATTTACAGGCTTTTATTAAAACATTATAACGATCAGAATGATGGAAAGTTAGAAAATCCAGAGAAGAAACATTTTTAATACATGTTTCTTCCCTGGATTTTTTTGCGCAAAGTGCATAAAAATTATAGCGAAATCTTGTGCAATAGGCAGAATTGAACAATAACATATTGACAAAATACATTTCCTGAACAATAATGTAATTACTTTAATAAAACATTTAATAAAAGATATTCAATAAAGGAGGAAAACATTATGTTACAGCAGGTAATGACAAACCCGGGAGAAATTATTTTCAGAGAGGTACCGGTTCCGGAAGTGAAAGATGATCAGGTACTGGTTAAGATTATGAATATTGGAATCTGTGGATCTGATATTCACGTATATCATGGAAAACATCCATTTACAAAATACCCGGTGACTCAGGGACATGAGGTATCCGGTGAGATTGCCAAGGTCGGAAAAGATGTTACAGAATTTCATGAAGGACAGAAAGTTACGATCGAGCCACAGGTTTACTGCGGACAGTGTTATCCGTGCCGCCATGGAAAATATAACCTTTGTGAGGAACTTAAGGTTATGGGATTCCAGACAACAGGAACAGCTTCAGAATATTTTGCAGTAGATGCCTCTAAAGTAACACCGATTCCGGAAGATATGTCTTATGAAGAAGGTGCCATGATCGAGCCTCTGGCAGTTGCAGTGCATGGAGTGAAGCAGGTAGGAGATGTAAAGGGATTGAATATTGCAGTTCTTGGTGCAGGACCGATCGGTAACCTGGTTGCACAGGCAGCAAAAGGAATGGGCGCCGCAAAGGTAATGATCACAGATGTCAGCGACCTTCGTCTGGATAAGGCAAAAGAATGTGGTATTGATGTATGCGTTAATACTATGGAGAAGGACTTTGGAGAGGCAATGGTTGAAGCCTTCGGTCCTGACAAGGCAGATGTGATCTATGATTGCGCAGGAAATAATATCACAATGGGACAGGCAATTAAATACGCAAGAAAAGGAAGTATCATCGTTCTTGTTGCCGTATTTGCAGGAATGGCAACAGTAGACCTTGCAGTTGCAAATGATCACGAACTGGATATCAAGAGCACAATGATGTATCGTCATGATGATTATGTAGATGGTATAGAACTTGTAAATGAAGGAAAGGTTCATTTAAGACCATTGATTTCTAAGACATTTGCATTCAAAGATTATCTGAAAGCATATCAGTATATTGATGATAACCGCGAGACAACGATGAAAGTAATCATCAATGTGCAGGAGAAATAGGTGATCGAATCAAGAGAGAACAGAGTTTTATCAGAAACTCTGACAAGGAGGTATTAATGGAAAACGAGAGCAATAATGGAAAAGTGCCTCTGATCAGCAAGATTGCATATGGTTTCGGAGATGTAGGATGTAACTTTAGCTGGATGTTTGTCAGTAACTTTTTAATGATTTTCTATACAGATGTATTTGGAATCAGTATGGCGGCAGTATCAGCATTGATGCTTTTCTCAAGATTCTGGGATGCGATCAATGATCCGATCGTAGGTGGATTAACAGATAAAACAAACACAAGATGGGGAAGATACCGTCCATGGCTGTTGGTGGCAGCACCGATCACATCAGTGCTTTTGATCCTTTCTTTCTGGGCACACCCAGATTGGTCAAATACATCGAAAATAGTTTACATGGTAATTACATACTGTCTTCTCGTCTTAGGATACACCTGTGTAAACATTCCATATGGAACACTTTGCGGTGCTATGACACAGGATATTGATGAGCGTGCCAAGATCAATACATCTCGTTCTGTAGCGGCAATGATCGCAATCGGAATCATCAATATCGTAACAGTGCCACTGATCAGCAGGCTTGGAAGCAACAGTGTAAAGAACGGTTATCTGTTTGTTGCAATTATTTACGGATGCATCTTTGCTGCATGTCATTTCTTCTGTTTTGCAAAGACAAAAGAGCAGGTGACAATTCCGGAGAAAGAAAAAATCTCCATTAAAGTACAACTGAAGGCCGTTATGCAGAATAGACCATATCTGCTTGCATTAGTTGGACAGGTGCTGTTTGGATTCACATTATATGGAAGAAATGCAGATATTTTATATTATTTCACTTATGTAGAAGGAGATGCCTCCTATTATACAACATATTCCATGTGTATTATTATTCCTTCAATTATCGGTGCAGCTTGCTTCCAGCCGGTATTCCGCAAGTTGAATAATAAAGGAAGAACAGCATCTGTTTTTGCATTACTTACAGGAATCGCTATGCTTGCAATGTTCTTCTTTAATGTAAAAGAATCTCCAATTGTATTCTATGCATTGGCAGGTATTACACAGTTTTTCTTTTCAGGATTTAACACTGCAATCTATGCAATCATTCCGGATTGTGTGGAATACGGCGAGTGGAAAACAGGACTTAGAAATGATGGATTCCAGTATGCATTTGTTTCTCTTGGAAATAAAATCGGAATGGCTATAGGAACTGCACTCCTTGCAGCTCTGCTTGGTAAATACGGATATGTGGCAAATCAGGTACAGAATCCGGAAGTAATTGCAGTTATGAAACATTCATTTTCAACAATTCCAGGAATTTTGTGGATTGTCACAGCAGTTGTTCTGTTCTTCTATCGTTTGAATAAAAAACGTTACAATGAAATCGTGGAAGATCTGAAAAATGGAAAAAGAGGTTAAGAAAATATAATAACAAAAACGTGGCCCGGTGCACTGCACCGGGCCATTATCTATATAAACTATTCGTAATTTTTGGTCGAAGTCCGGCAATCATAAAAGATCTGTCGCTAATACAATCACCGTCTTCTTTTCTATGTATGATACTTTTGTAATTCATTTGTATCAACTTGATGATGTTATTATACGGAAGAATTGTGAACACCTCGTGTCACGAAAGCTAAAGAAAAGTAAAATTTATTAAGAGTATATAATCTAAAACGGAAGAATTGTTTAATCCAGATTATAGACGAAATGTCGATAATTTTGTTAAGGGAAGACTGGAAATTTTTCACGATACATGATATGATGATGTAAGTGTCAAAATTTACTTTTGACACTCGCATCATATGATAGAAGCCAGTAAAAAAGTTACTGTTCACTCCCGTGTCAATCACTCCGCTGATTGACACGGAGGATGCATGTT
>OGCO01002022.1_pt1 | contig 28191 bp, 34 predicted proteins | sample 1570171 | NCBI WGS metagenome assembly OGCO01 (sample SAMEA4370583, study PRJEB24528) | human gut metagenome
CAGGAGAGGATGAAAGATGCAAATAAAGCAATCCGACTGAAAGATACCGAAAAGGGAAATGAAGAACTTCTGAATATGGGATATTCAGAAGAGCAGATCCAGAATCTTCGTGAGCCGGATTGGTGCGGTAGAGTTGATTATCCATCCTATATGTTGCAGAACAAAAATGCGAATATTCATAGAGTAGAGGGAAGACTCAAACAGCTGAGAGACGCCAAAGAAAAAGGAACCCAGGAAACAGAATTTGAGATGTTCAAGGTAGTAGAGAATGCAGAGATTATGAGATTGCAGATCATTTTTGAGGGAAAACCAGACTCGGAAGTGAGAGATGTTCTGAAAAAGAATGGGTTTAAATGGGCGCCATCTCAGGGGGCATGGCAGAGATTATTGAACACATCTGCAAGATACGCACTGAATTGTGTGAGAAAGGAACTGGAGGGATATCATGACAAATGGAGATTGGATCCGTTCGATGAACGATGAAGAGCTGGCTACATGGTTACATAATATATGCCATTATGAGTATGGAAAAGACGATGCTCCGTATGTATCGGTGATGAATATGAATGACAAAGATGTTGAGTTGCATGATTCATATGGTGATTTGCTGAATTGGTTGATAAGGGAAACTCCATAATGGCAGAGCTACTGACAGCGGAAATCGTAGCAGATTTTCGGCATAGAGCAGCAGAGCTTTTGGATAACGGAAATCAGGATATTGGAGCTAGAAGAAAACTTCGACAGGAGCTTCAAGAGCGATGCGGACTATCAGAACTGCAGGCAATCAATATTTTGAATGGTTTTCATGTCAAAGACTACATAGCAACAAAAGAAAGGGAGTATGCAGAGAATGAGCGAAGAAAAGCAGAAAGAGATCAAGACACTTAAAGGGTGGGAAGAAAGTGGGAAAAACTGGGATGATTTTTGCAAGCCTGGGGAACTGGTGGACGAAGATGTCTACTGGTACTTCTTGAATATTTTGCCACCGAGAAATATGGGAGCAGGATATCTGCAGGTAGGAGGACCTTACGACAGTAGATTGAACCCGAAGGCAGGAAAATATATGGCAACCTATTCTACATTCGTGAGAGTAGAGGATAAGGTGTGGAAGTATTGCGGAAATTGTTTCCCTGGAGAAAGCGTTGATATTGAAAGCGAGGACAAGAGATGATTGTTGGTTATTGCATCCTTAATGGAAAAAAGTGGGTCATGTTCGAGGACAAACAGTGTACGGCTGGAGAAGTAAAGCTGACTGATGGCTTCAAAGATAAGCTGATTCGTTGGAACAGTGATAAGCTGATCGGAATGGAAAGTATCAGCAAGGAAGATGTTGATTTAAGAAAAATTGTGAATCGCATGAGAGGAGCCAGACCTTGGCACCCTCTCATGCAGGCTTTAAGAAAGGAGCTGGAGAGATGAACGGAATTAAGATCACACCAGAAGAAATCGGAAAGGCAGCAGAGCTTATCCGAAAAGTAGCAGAGGGAACAACGCAGCCCGCAGAGCCGCTTACAAGCTGGCAGATTGCAGAGATTTTCCAGAGTACGCATATGAGAATATTCAATAGAATTTCTCGGTTCTATAACGCAGAAGCAACCGAAGAGGAAAAGAAAGAGTTTGAAATTGCACAGCGACCATACAACGGAAACCGGAGAAAACACCCTATCTGGAAATTGAGCGAAAAAGGTTGCCAGATTTATATTGAGAAGATATGCGCCGAGGAAAAACGCAGCAAGGCTTTCACAGAAGGACTCGAAAAGTTTAATACCTTAATCACGCAGCACTTTCATGGAGTTGAAATGCAGAAAAGCATTCTGATGAAGGGGAGATCAAGAACAGAGTGTGGTTACATAAAGAGTTTATTCGATCAGTTCATCGAAGGTCCGGCAATCGAGAATAGAGAAATCGAAGAGCTGGGAGTGAAATACGAAGAATTTTATAAGGCGATGGGAAGACTGAACGATGATGCAGAGGCCAAAAGAAAAGTCGAGGACTCAGTAATGGGGGTTGCAATAGAAGCGGAGATGCAGGGGTTTATTTATGGATTCAAGGTATTTGAAGTACTTTTGAATAGAGAGCTGTCAGTAGCATAGAAGAATTGAAGGAGGATAAAAGATGAATGCAGCAAGGAATTTCAGTAATGGTTCAAAATATTTACTGCGCAGAGAAGATTACAAGCGAGTGAAGAAAATGGACAGGCAGGAGTTTGAAAGCTTCTGCCGTAACTTGTATGAAAATGCGTTTCGTGATGGAAGAGAATCTGTTCCCGGGGTTGAAATCTCGCAGATCAAGGCGGCAATTGCTGAGACAAAAGGAATCGGAGAGACTAGATTAAATGCGATCATGGAAAACATCGACAGAAAGTTTGGAGCAGGAAAGGACGCGAGATGAAGTTATACTTTTACATTGCAGAACCTGATTATTTTGTAGAAAAATTCAAATTCAGATGTGAAGAATGCGAAGTTATTGAAAAGCCTAAAAGCTATGTGCCAGTAACTCACTGGCCGGACGGTGTAAGCCGAGTAAATAAGAGCATGATTGGCGGATTTATCAGCATTTATAGCGATATTGTAGTTCTGGATTCAAAAGACTATAAGAAAGCAAAAGAACTGTTTTTCATAAGATATAACCGGGTAATCAACGATGCTCAGAAGAAGATTAATAGAGCAGTTGCAATTAAATTTGCAGTAGAAAATTTGGAGGAGGACGCATGAATCATATCAAAGACAGGTTAAAACAGTATAAGGATGAGTATTCAAAGTACGACAAACACGATGGAGTGTGCGTTAAGGATGTTCTGGTTATGCTTGAACAGCTTCAGGAAGATCTGAAGCGAGATGAAAGACCTAAACTTACAAAAAATGAAAAAAGCTTTCTTGAAGCGCTAGATTCTTCGTGGAGTTACATTCTGAGAAACGGAAGGGGGCAACTATACCTTGGTAGAAAAGTTGAGTCTATGTACGGAAGTACATACAAATATTTGTGTTTAGAGGGTATAACAAATGCAAAGTTTGATTTTATTGAAGCAGAAGATAGAAGTTGGCTGATTTCCGATTTAAAAGAATGTGAGGTAGAAACATGAGCGATGTAATGGAACTTATCCGGAATGAAGACGGCACATTTAGTGCATACGATGATACCTATGATGTTGTAATACATTGCGAGACAGAAGAAGAGCAGAAGAAAGTTATTGAACGTTTAAAAGACATCAAATGTGGAGCAAAACCAACAAGTTGTCCAGCACAGCTTGCAAAAAGTTTACAAGAGCATGCTAAATAAGTGCTCTTTTTTTGTTTCTTTCATAAAATAAAATGGTGGTGTTATGTTAATTAGAATCAAAAAAATGCAGTTTCTAGTAGGGATTTGTTTGATTTTGCAAATTATTTTGTCTTCGTTATTTTTACCTTTTCATTTTATAGCGATGTTTTTATCTATTGTCATTATCATTTGGCAAAGAAGATTTTGTGTTTTACAGATTCGTTATCATTACTATACAGTTATTTTATATATCTATAGGTTGTTTGTTATGCTTGTTTTAACGTATTCTTTTTTTGAAATGTTGTATTTATTTTTAACTTTATATGTTGGTTTGATTTTAATTTTATTATCTTTGAAAACATTTTTGTAATTCTTTTAATCAAGGATGATTTAGCGTATAATATGGAAAAAGGCGGTGGCAACATGATTGGTGAATTGAATATCTATAGTTGTTATAGTTTTCAAAATAGTACGATTTTGATTCAAGATTTATGTAAAAGAGCGAAAGAATTGCATATGGAAGCATTGGCTTTAACAGATATCAATAATATGTATGGTGCGATTGAATTTTCTAATGCTTGTCATCATTATGACATCAAACCTATTTTTGGAATGCAAGGGGATGTACTTATTGATCAAGAAGTTTATCCTTTTTTATTCTATGCAAAAGATCAAATTGGTTATCATGATTTAATGAAAATATGTAGTGATATTAATTTAAGTGAACGTAAAGCGATTGAATTAGATAGATTATCTTTATATCGTGAACATCTTTTTATTCTTTCTGGATGTAAAGAAGGAATTATTGAAAGGCTTGTTTTAAAAGAGTTAGAATCTGAGGCTTTAAAATATATTGCGTTGTTTAAAAAGATGTTTAAAGATAATTATTATATTTGTATTCAAGATCATCATTTAAAAATGCAATCATTTTTAAATGAACGTTTAAAAGCACTTGCTACTTTACAAGAAGTGAAGGTTTGTGCTTCGAATGAAGTACGTTATTTATATCCACAAGATGCTATAGCGGTTGATTTAATGCAAGCAAGTATCCATGGCGAAAAAATTGATCGAAATTATAAAGTACAAACAAATCAGATGTATTTAAAAGATGCTTATGAGATGTCTTTATTGTTTGATCGCGAAATTATAGAAAATACAAATGATTTGTTAAGAAGATGCAATGTCACTATTGAAACCAATCAAATGCATTTACCACACTATCCTTTACCTGAAAATGTGACGAGCCAAAATTATTTACAGCAACTTTGTATTGTTGGTTTAAAGAAAAGATTTAAAGGAAAAGAAGTTCCTAGAACTTATATAGAACGTTTAAAAAAAGAGTTAAAAGTCATTGCTAAAATGGGATTCAATGATTATTTTTTGATTGTTTTTGATTATGTAAGATTTGCGAAAACACATGATATTCAAGTCGGTCCAGGAAGAGGAAGTGCTGCTGGAAGTTTAGTGAGTTATGTTTTAGGAATCACGAATATTGATCCTTTAAAATATGATTTATTATTTGAACGTTTTTTAAATGAAGAGCGTGTTTCAATGCCTGATATTGATATTGATTTTCAAGATGATAAAAGAGATGAAGTTGTTAAATATGTTACAGAAAAGTATGGACAAGAACATGTTGGACAAATTGTTACTTTTGCTACCTATGGGCCTAAGGTTGCTTTAAGAGATTTAGGAAAAGTCGTTTCAGTTCCTTTACCTAAATTAGAAATGATGTCAAAGTATATTCCAACACAAGGAAAAAATCGAAAAACAGTAAAAGAAGTTTATGAATCTTCCTATGCTTTTGCAAGTATGGTCAATCAAGAAGAAATGTTACGAAAGATTTTACCGGCAATCTATCTTGTAGAACATTTACCACGTAATATTTCAATGCATGCTGCAGGGGTCGTTTTATCAGGAGATTGTTTAAATGAAGTGGTTCCTCTAACAAAAGGTCCTAATCAAAATGTATTGACACAGTATTCTAAAAATTATATTGAAAGTGTTGGTTTATTAAAAATGGATTTTTTAGGATTGAAGAATTTAACTGTAATTTCTGATATTTTAAAAAATATTGAAAAGTATGAAGGTGTTCATTTAAATTTAAATACGATTCCTTTAAATGATGAAAAAACATTTAAGATGTTATCAAATGGAGATACGTTAGGTGTTTTTCAATTAGAATCACCAGGGATGAAGAATTTATTTAGAAAATTAAAGCCAAGCAGTATTGAAGATATTGGAGCTGCCAATGCTTTATATAGACCAGGACCTATGTCACAAATTCCTCATTATATTGCTCGAAAATTTCATCAAGAAAAAGTGGAATACCCACATGATGATTTAAAAGATATTTTAAAATCAACGTATGGTATTATTATTTATCAAGAACAATTAATGCAAGTAGCACAAAAAATTGCTGGTTTTTCACTTGCTAAAGCAGATATATTAAGACAAGCAACTTCTAAAAAGACACTTGGGTTAATGGAATCAATGAAAGAGGAATTTATAAGTGGTGCTTTAAAAAATGGTTATGAAAAAAATCAGGCGGAATATATCTTTGGATTAATTGAAAAGTTTGCGGATTATGGCTTTAATAAAGCTCATGCAATTGCGTATGGTTTAATTGGTTATCAACTTGCGTATTTAAAAGCTAATTATCCCTTATCTTTTTATGGAGCAATTCTTTCTAATGAACAAAATAGTGATGTTCATAAAATGGAATATATTGCAGAAGCTAAAAAATATCAAATTAGAATTTTACCGCCATCCATTAATTATTCTGAACATTATTTTAAACAAGTAGAAGGTGATTTACGTTTTTCTTTATTAGCTATTAAAAATGTAGGACAGGCAGGTTATCTAGCAATTGTTGAAGAAAGACAAAAGAATGGCTTGTTTAAAGATATTTTTGATTTTGTTTCGCGAATGGAAGGAAAGAAAATCACGAGTTTAATGTTAGAAAGTTTAATTGATGCGGGTGCTTTTGATGAATTTGGACTTAATCGTGCGACTTTAAAAGCTAATTTAGAAAAGATTACAGAGTATGCACATTTAAAAAATATGATTGGTATTGATGAACCACCTATTTTAGAAATTATTAAAGAAAATAAAATGGTGCGTTTAGAATTAGAAAAGAAAGCGATAGGTGTGTATTTAACACAACATCCTTTAGCTTATATGAAACAAAAAATCAATCAACCAATTCTTGCAGTCGCAAATTTAAATGAGTATGTCTCAAAAAATGTGAGAGTATTATTATCTTTATTAAGGGTCAAAGTGATCGTTGATAAAAAAGGAAATGAAATGTGTTTTATTGAAGGATTTGATGAAACAGGAAATGTTGAGGGAGTCGTTTTTTCTTCAACGTATCAAAGATATAAGACATTATTAGAAAAAAATAAGATTGTATGTATTGAAGGAAAGATGAATTATCGAGATAAGCTTTCTTTAGTGGTACAAAATGTTAAAGAAGTAAATGAGGTATAAAATGGAAAAATTAGTTGTAATAGATGGGAATTTTTGGTTATTTAGTTGTTATTATGCAACAGCTGCTATGGGGAATTTAATGGTCAATAAAGATGGTGTACCAACCAATGCAGTTTATGGTTTTGCTAATAGATTAGAAAGTTTATTGAAACAAAATCCTGAGTATATTGTGGTTGCTTTTGATGCAAAAGGGAAGACTTTTAGAAGTGAGCTATTGGAAGAATATAAAGGGACAAGAAAGCCAACACCGGATGAACTTGTTTGTCAGTTTTCAATGATTAGAGAATATTTAGAAGCTCATCATATTCCTTATATTGAAAAAGAAGGATATGAAGGTGATGATATTATTGGAACGATTTCTAAAAAAGCGTCAAGTCAAGGCATGGAAGTAGCTGTTTATACAAATGATAAAGATATGATGCAATTGATTGATTCAAATGTTAAACAATACAAAAAGCCTCAAAAGACCAATGATTATGAAGTTATTACAGTTGAAAGTTTTAAAGAAAAATATAATTTAGAACCTAATCAAATGAGAGATCTTTTAGGTCTTATGGGAGACAGTGCTGATAATATTCCAGGAATTCCAGGAATTGGTGAAAAAACGGCTTTGAAGTTATTAAATCAATATGGGACAATAGAAAATCTAAAGGAACATATGGATGAATTAAAAGGTAAAATGGGTGAGAAAGTTAGAACGAATATTGAATTGGGCCTTTTATCTAAAAAGATTGCCACAATTATAACAGATGCACCTGTTGAATTAGATTTAGATGCTTGGAAATATGAAGGACAAGAATATAATGATGATCTTGCAGAGTTTTACAGACGTTATGATATGAATTCTTTACTTAAAAGAATGTCTCTTTCTACAGAAACAAAACAAAGTAAACCTTTAGAATATAAAATTGTTGAAACTTTGCCAAATATTAAAAAGAATACAGCTTTAATTGTAGGAGTCTATGATACGAATTATCATAAATCGGCTATTTTGGGATTTGGTCTTTATAATAAAGATGAAGCCTATTATATTTCTTTAGAGAATGCTATGCATGATGAAAACTTTAAGTCTTTCTTAAAAGATGAAAAGATTGAAAAATATGGTTATGATATAAAAAAATGTATCAATGCTTGTCGTTGGCATGGATTAGAAGTTAAAGGGTATACTTTTGATTTACAGCTTGCTTCTTATATTTTAAATCCTTCTTTAAAAGATGAAATTAAAATCGTTTGTGATTATTATCAATATTTTGATTTACAATTTGATGAGGAGGTTTTTGGAAAAGGTGCTAAAAAACATGTTCCTGAAGAAGATGTCTTATCGAAACATTATGTTTTACAAGCTAAAGCAATTTATGAATTAAAAAATGAAGCAGAACAAAGATTGAAAAAAGATCAACAATTTGATTTATACAAAAATGTTGAAATGCCTGTAGCGTATATTTTAGCGGATATGGAATTTCAAGGAGCTAAAATGGATAAAGATGTTTTAAAACAATTAGGAGATACTTTTAAAGGACAAATTGATCAATTAGAAAAAGAAATTTATTTATTGGCACATAAAGAATTTAATATTTCATCTCCTAAACAATTAGGAGAAGTTCTTTTTGAGGATTTAGGATTACCTAATGGTAAGAAAACAAAAACAGGTTATTCCACATCAGTAGATGTTTTAAATAAATTAAAAAATGTTCATCCAATTATTGATAAAGTTCTAAATTATCGTACATTAAGTAAACTTTATTCAACTTATATTATTGGGTTACAAGAACAAATCTTTATTGATGGAAAGACACATACTATTTATAATCAAGCTTTAACTCAAACAGGACGTTTATCATCAACAGATCCTAACTTACAAAATATACCAGTCAAAACAGAAGCAGGAAAACTTATTAGAAAAGCGTTTGTTCCTGAATATGATTATTTAATATCTTTTGATTATTCGCAAATTGAATTACGTGTACTTGCTCATCTAGCCAATGTCGCAAGTTTAATAGATGCCTTTAATCATGATAAAGATATTCATCGTCATACCGCAAGTGTTGTTTTTGGTGTAAGTGAAGAAGAGGTTACATCAACAATGAGACGAAATGCAAAAGCTGTTAACTTTGGAATTATTTATGGAATGTCTGATTATGGCTTGGCTGAACAATTAGGTGTCACTGTTAAAGAAGCTAAATCATTTATTGAAAAATATTTTGAAAAATATGCTGAGATTAAAGACTATATGAATAAAAGCATTGCTTTTGGAAAAGAAAATGGTTATGTTTCAACTGTCTTAAATAGAAAAAGATATATTCCAGAAATCAATGAAAAGAATTATATGAGACAAGAATTTGGAAAAAGATTAGCGATGAATTCTCCAATTCAAGGATCAGCCGCTGATATTATCAAGCTTGCAATGATCAAAGTGGATCAATTATTAAAAGAAAATCATATGAAATCAAAAATGATTTTACAAGTACACGATGAGTTGATTTTTGATGTTTATCAAAATGAATTGGATAAAATGATGAAACTTGTAAAAGAAGGAATGGAAAGTGCTTATCAAATGAAAGTGGAATTAAAAGCGGAAGGAACTTACGCTAAAAATTGGTATGAGTTAAAGTAGGTGAAAAAATGCCAGAATTACCAGAAGTTGAAACGGTTCGACGAACATTAGAAAATTTTATTTTAAATAAAAAAATTGAAGATATAAAAATTTTATATCCTAAAATCATTGATGATGATCAAGAAGAATTTGTGCAAACTTTAAAAAATAAGACTTTTAAAGAGATTGATCGTGTAGGGAAGTATTTGATTTTTAAATTGGAGGATGTTGCCTTTATTTCTCATCTTAGAATGGAAGGAAAGTATCAAATATGTAAAAAAGGAGATATACTTTCTAAACATGACCATGTTATCTTTGTATTAGATGAGGGCATGGAGTTAAGATATAATGATGTTAGAAAGTTTGGAAGAATGAAGTTGGTGGATCATGATGATTATAAAAATCAACTGCCTTTAAGTAAATTAGGCCCTGAACCTTTTGAAATAGATTACTTAGAGCTTTATCAAAAACTTAAAAAGAAAAATAAAGCGATTAAAACAGTTCTTCTAGATCAAAGTATTATGACAGGGATAGGAAATATTTATGCAAATGAAATTTGTTATCAAATGCATTTAAATCCTTATACTAAAGCCAATGTTTTAAGTAAAAAGAGAGTTAAAGAATTAGTGGATGTTGCTTGTGAGATTTTAAATAAGGCTATTTTACAAGGTGGAACGACAATTCATTCTTTTAGTGCTAATGGAATTGATGGTTTGTTTCAAGTGCAATTAAAAGTGCATATGCAAAAGCATTGCCCATTAGGACATGAGATAAAAAAAGTAATGATTAATGAAAGAGGAACATATTATTGTCCAATATGTCAAAAGGCAAAACGATGAAAGTATACGGAATAACAGGAAGTATTGCATGTGGGAAATCGACAGTCACACATTATTTAATAGAAAGAGGTTATCTTGTTGTTGATGCGGATTTGATTTCAAGAAATGCTCTAACAATTGATCAAGAATGTATTTTGAAGGTTCAAGAGTTATTTGGATGTGTTAAAGATGGAATTGTTGATCGAAAGGCATTAGGAAGAATTGTTTTTCATGATAAAAATGCTAAAAAACAGTTAGAGGCTATTATACATCCTTATGTGATTTTAAAAATGAAGGAAGAAATTGAAAAAAATAAAGAGAGAGATTGTATCTTTTTAGATATTCCTTTATTATATGAGTCTCATTTAGAATATTTGTGTGATGAAATTATTGTTGTTTATTTAGATGAACAAAGACAAGTTCAAAGATTGATGGCAAGAGATCATATTGATGAAAGTTATGCTTATACAATTATCAATAACCAAATTTCTTCTTTAAAGAAAAGAGAAATGGCCGATATTGTTTTTGATAACAATCAAGGGATAGAAGAGTTATATAAACAAATTGATGAATTTATAGAAAGGATCAGTCATGAAGAAATTATTAACGAGTGATGTTTATCAAGTAAGAAGTAGTTATATGCTTGATTTAACAGGTTATAAAACAGTTTTACAACTTTATCAACCATTGATTGGGATGGAAGCTACTGCTCTTTATCTAACACTCAATAGTGAATTGGATCAAATGACACTTACAAAAAGTCCTTCTTTGATTTCTAGATTATGTAAATTATCAGGATTTTCATTAAATTCTTTACAGGAATCTTTTGATAAGTTAGAAGCTGTAGGACTTGTATGTTCATATGTTAAACAAACGAATGATAATCGTTATCTTTTTGATTTGAAAATGCCGTTATCACCTCAAGAATTTATTAATCATCAAATTCTTAATCGTTTATTGAAAGATAGATTGAAAGATGAATATGAAAAAACAATAGCGATTTTTCAAACGTATAATGTTAATTTAAATGATTATCAAGAAATGACAGCATCGTTTACAGATGTTTTTGAAATTCATCATCATGAAAAAAATATATTAAAAGAAAAAAAATATAAACAAAAAATACATAATTCTATTGAAAATAGTTATGATCTAACGTTGTTTTATCAAGGTATTGAAAATTTACAATTATCTAAGAAAATGTTTGATCAAGAAGATGAAAAAATAATTCAACAATTAGGAATCTTATATCATATCAATGCTTTAGATATGCAAGATCTTGTCAAACAATCAATGATTGAAAATCATTTAAATAGTCGGTTATTGGCTCAAAACTGCCGAAACTATTATGATTTAAAAATGCCAGAAAAATTTACAGAGGTATTTCATAAGCAATCACCTTTGCTTCAAAGTGAAAAACAGGGAGAATCTTCTTTACAAAAACATATTTATTATTTAGAAAATATTTCACCTTATGATTTATTAAAAGATAAAATGGGTGGTAAAGAACCATTAAAAAGAGATCTTCAAGTTGTCGAATCTGTTTTAACAACGTTACAATTAGAGCCAGGAGTTGTCAATGTCTTAATAGAAACAACACTTCAAAAGTGTAATCAATCATTACCTAAAAATTTTATAGAAGCTTTAGGAAGTCAATGGAAAAGAAAAAAAATAAAAACAGTTCAAGAAGCGATAGAAGAAGGAAAAGTTTATTTGAAATATCAAAATCAACAACATCATGACTGGGATGATTTTACAAAAGATATTCAAATTGTTTCTCAAGAAAAATCAACAGCTGATAATATTGATGAAGATGCTCTTGCAATGTTAGAAAAATATGACTAGGAGGAGAAAAAATGCAAAGTTTACAAGATTTACATTTATTTGATGATGATCAAAATTTTCAAAAACAAAAAGAAGAAAGTATCAATGAACTTATAAAGGATCCTTACATAATGAAAGTTTTATCTGATGGACAAGTAGGACGAGATTTTATAGAAGAAAATTGGGTTGAATTTTTAGATTTTCAAGAAGATGTGCAAAAATGTAAAGATTGTATGGGGCTTTATCAATGTCATAAAGTTTCTAAAGGAATGAAGCAAGCGGTTCATGTTGAAAATCATCATTTAAAAACAGTACTTGTCCCTTGTAAGTATGGAAAAGAAATATTAGAAAAGCAAAATATTTTAAGTCATATTACTGTTTCAAATGTGAGTGATGATTTATTATTATCTGATTTAAAATCAATTAAAGATATTATGAACAAAGAACTTGCAAGTACAATTGATCATTTTTTATCGAATACGTCAAAAAAAGGTTTATTTATTTGTGGGCCATCTGGTTGTGGAAAATCAACATTAGCTGGTTTTTTAACAAGATCACTTGCTAAACAAGGATATCATTTAGGATATGTGCATTTTCCTACATATTTAATCGATTTAAAGAATTCTTTTAATGAATTTGGAAATGATAATAATATAGAGGAACTTCGTAATGTAGATTATTTAGTGATTGATGATCTAGGTGGAGAAAATGTAACAGGCTGGTCAAGAGATGAAGTTTTAGCAGCTGTATTGACATATCGTAATCAAAATAAAAAGATAACGTTATTTACCAGTCAATACACCCAAGATGATTTAATTAAAATCTATACTTTGAAAAAAGATGCTCGCGAAAAAATAAAAGTAGAGCGCTTACTTAACACAATATTTACAATGAGTATGCCAATTATGATAAAACAATAAGATTTAGCATAATAAATGTGTAAAAATTCTTGTAGAAAAGTCATGATTTGTGCTAAAATCACTATGTATGAAATGTTATGAAATAGGGAGTGAACATTATGGTTAAATGTATAGGAGTTTTAACTTCTGGAGGAGATGCTCCAGGAATGAACGCTGCTGTAAGAGCAGTAGCGCGTACATGCTTAAATAAAGGAATTGAAGTATATGGTGTAAAACTTGGTTATAAAGGATTACACGATGGAGAATTTATTAAGTTTGATCGTCATAGCACACGTAACATTATTAATATTGGTGGTACTATGTTAAAATCAGCAAGATTCCCTGAATTCAAAGATCCTGAAGTAAGAAAAGAAGCAATTGAAAAAATGAAAGAAGTAGGAATGGAAGCTTTAGTTGTTATCGGTGGTGACGGAAGTTACAATGGTGCATTAAAGTTAACTGAAATGGGTATCAACTGTATCGGTATTCCAGGAACAATTGATAATGATATTCCTGATACTGATCATACAATTGGATTTGATACTGCATTAAATACAATTGTTGATGCATTAGACAAATTAAGAGATACATCAAGTTCTCATCAAAGATGTACTATTCTTGAAGTTATGGGACGTAGATGTGGAGATTTAGCTATCAATGCTGGTATCGCTGATGGTGCTGAAATGGTAATCACTAGTGAAATTGGTTTTGATGAAAATAAAGTAATTGAAGTATTAAAAGCTTCAAAAGCATCTGATAAAAAACATGCAATCGTTGTTATTACAGAACATATTACAGATGTACATGAATTAGCTAAAAAAGTTGAAGCTGCAACTGGTTTTGAAACTCGTGCAAACGTTTTAGGACATATGCAACGTGGTGGTAGACCATCAGCAAGAGATAGAGTTCTTGCTTCAAGAATGGGTGTTTATGCCGTTGAATTACTTGAAGCTGGAAAAGGTGGTTTATGTGTAAGTGAAGTAAATGGTCAAATCAAAGGATTACCAATTACTGAAGTATTAGGACATAAACGTGAAACTGACTTTAGTATTTACGAAGATGCTATTAAACTTCGTTAATATAAACTTAAATGAAAATATGATTGTGAGGATATTAGGATGGTATTAGAAAAAGAAAGAAAAAAGAAAACACGTATTGTGTGTACAATTGGGCCAGCTTCTGAAGATAAAAAAGTCTTAACTAAATTAGTTCAAGCTGGTATGAACGTAATGAGATTAAACTTCTCTCATGGTGATTTCGAAGAACATGGGGGAAGAATTAAAACTTTAAGAGAAATCAACAAAGAATTAAACAAAAACGTAGCTATCTTATTAGATACTAAAGGACCTGAAATTAGAACTGGTGATTTCGTTGGTGGAAAAACTGAATTCAAAAAAGGTCAAGTTTCTACTATCTGTGTAGAAGATATTGAAGGAACAAGTGAAAGATTTACAATCACTTATAAAGATTTATATAAAGATGTTAAACCAGGTGGTTTCATCTTAGTAAACGATGGTCAAGTAGAATTATTAGTTGATCATGTTGATGGTACTGATATCGTATGTATCTGTGCTAACGATGGTGTTGTTAAAAACAAACGTGGAATCAACGTTCCAGGAATCAAATTAGGATTCGATTACTTATCAGAAAAAGATATCGGAGATTTAACTTTTGGTTGTCAACAAGGTGTTGATTTCATCGCTGCATCATTCGTAAGACGTCCACAAGATGTTTTAGATGTTAAAAAATTATTAATTGAAAACGGTCGTCCTGAAATTCAAATCATCGCTAAAATCGAAAACAGCGAAGGTGTTGAAAACATGGATGAAATCTTAAAAGTTGCTGATGGTATCATGGTTGCTCGTGGTGACTTAGGTGTAGAAATTCCTGCTGAAGATGTACCATTAATTCAAAAAGAATTAATCAATAAATGTCGTGCTGCAGGTAAAATCGTTATCACTGCTACTCAAATGTTAGATAGTATGCAAGAAAACCCAAGACCAACACGTGCTGAAGTATCTGACGTTGCTAACGCAATCTATGATGGTACTGATGCAATCATGTTATCTGGTGAATCTGCTCAAGGTAAATATCCAGTAGAAGCTGTTGAAACTATGACTAAAATTGCTTTAAAAACTGAAGGAACTTTAGATTATGCTTCATTACAAAGAAAAGCAATCAGAACTGCTTCATTAGATCAAAGTGAAGCTATCTGTATGTCAGTTGCTGAAATCGCATCTAAATTCAACGTTGCTGCAATCGTTGCATTCACTGATTCAGGATTTACAGCTAGAAAAATGTCTAGATATCGTACAAAATCTATGATTATTGCTGCTACTCCAAATGAACAAACTACAAGAGCATTAGCTATTAACTGGGGTGTTAAATCAGTATTATGTAAACAAATGGATACAAGAGCTGCTATGATTGAATATGCTCAAGTTATCGCTAAAGAAAACTTAGTTGAACCAGGTGAACAAATCATTGTTACTGCTGGTACACCAGGTGTTGCTGGAACTACTTCTTACTTAGAATTAATTACAGTAAAATAATTAAAATTAATAAAAAAAGCTCCGTTTCATTTGAAACGGAGTTTTAATTTTAGTTTCTTTTAGAAATAACAAGGGCAAGTTTTCCAATGATTTTAAATTCATGATAATTATATTCATTAATAATAATTGGAGAATATTTATCATTTGCAGGTTGTAAAATAATACAATTTTGTTTAGAATCATTAAAATATTTTTTACATGTTGCAATATTATCTTCAATGCCAAAACATCCCACATCACCATTATTAAGTTGCTGTGTCTTTTCAAAAATAATAAGATCCCCAGATTGAATATTTTCATCAATCATACTATCTCCATCAGCATATTGACAAAAGTAATCCTTTCGAGAACTTAATAGAGATTCAGGTAAAGAAATATATTCTTCAATATTGTCTTCAACAAAAATACCATCTCCACAACAAACATCACTATATAAGGGAATATCTATATTATGACTATGTCCATGATAGGCTGGCTCATCAATACCTAATAAATAATTAGGAGTAACATTAAATATTTCTGCAAGTCGGGAAAGTGTTTCCTTTTTTAAATTTGGAACACGTCCGTTTTCATATTTTGCAATTGCTGATTTTTGAACACCGAGCATTTCTCCTAGTTGTTGTTGAGTTAAACCCTTTTCTTTTCTTAATTTTTTAATACGTTCACCTGTCATCTAATCACTCCTTGTGTCTTAATATTACCATATTATAGACTATGTAGTAAACAAAATATCTAAAAAAGACACAAAAGTATTGACGAAACTTAGAGATGGAGTTATATTATAAGTGTCTTAAAAAGATACATTAATAAAAATAAATTTTAAAAGTTGAAATTAAAGAAACAAAAGGAGGAACTATTATGGAAAAATTATCAAATAAGGGATTAGTTACAATCATTTTAGGAGCATTAATGATGGGATCGGTAGTAGTTCAATGTGTTTCGCATATCATTGATGCGATACTTATTTTTTAAAAATCTTGCTTTTTATATACAAATAGTTATAATAAGTTCCATTAGTATGAAGTTCAAAATAATTTTAAGGAGATACAAATGGAAAAAATTGCAATTATAACAGATTCATGTAGTGATATAAAAAAAGAATATAGAGAGTTATATGATATACATGTTTTACCAATACAAATTCAATATGATGGAAAGAGTTATAGAGATGGTGTAGATATTACTTCTAATGATATTTATGCGATTCAAGATGAAAAAGTAATTAAAACTTCTTCACCAGTTGGAGAAGATTTGTTTAATTTATTAGATCAACTAAAAGATAAAGGATGTACTCATGTTATTGGTTTATTTTTATCTAGTGGTATATCTGGGACAGGTAATCAAATGAGGTTATTTTGTCAAACTTATGAGAAATTAAAATGTCATATTGTTGATAGTCAAAGTGCATCAGTGGGATTAGGAGTTATTGCTATTAGTCTTGCTAAATATAGAGAAGAAGGAAAGTCTTTTGATGAATTAATTGAAATTGCAGATTTCTTGTGCCATCAAAATTATGCTTATTTTTCAATAGATGATTTAAATTATTTACAAAAAGGTGGACGTATTGGTAAGGCTTCGGCATTTTTAGGAACAACACTAAAGATCAAACCAATTCTTTCTTTTGAAAAAGAAAATGGAGAAATTTATGTTCCAGCTAAAGTGAGAGGTTCAAAGAAAGTAAAATCAAAATTGATAGATTTAATAGAAAGTCATCTTGAAGAAAATCCACATCAAAAATTTGCATTGGCTATTGCAGATGCTAATAATTTGGAAGAAAGAAATATTTTGGAAGGAATGTTAAAAGAAAGGTTTCCTCAATTTACATATATAATCGATGGTCATGTTGGTGCTGCTTTATCTTGTTATCTTGGTTCAGGACTTTTAGGAGTAGCAATTCAATTTTTACCAGAATAAAAAATATTCAGGGTGTCCTGAATATTTTTTATATTATTTCCATAATTTTCCGTTTTGATAAACTTTAACAATTAATTGAGCGATTTCATCAATTCCCATATCACTATTAATACATAAATCATAGTCTTTCATATTTGCCCATGTATTTGTTGTGTAATAATTATAATAACTCTTTCTTTGTTTATCTCTTTTTTGAACATATTTTTTAGTATTTTCGTGTTCTTCTTTATAATCTTTTTCAACACGTTCAATTCTAGATTCTAAAGGAGCATACACAAATATTCTTAAAACATGAGGATAGTCTTCTAAAATATAGTTTGCACATCCATTAACAATAATACAATCTTCTTTTTCAGCAAGATGTTTAATGATTTTGGCTTGTGTAGCATAAACTTGGTCATTAATTGGTAAAACAAGAGGACCATTATTAAGTGAATAAGCAAAACTTGATGATTTTTCTTGAGATGCTTTACGAATTGTATCAATATCAATACCTAATTGGCGCGCTGTTTCATCAATAAGTTCATTATCATAGAAAGCAATATTTAAAGCTTCAGCTACTTTTTTAGCAATCAATCTTCCTCCAGAACCATATTCTCTTGTAATAGTAATAATTTTTTGAGTCATAATAAGAACCTCCTTATATATAGTATATTATATCATATTTTTTAAATAACTCTAACTAAATAGTGTATAATAATAGATAGATGTATAAGGAGGCTTTTTATAATGTGGTTTAATGAAAGTGTATTTTATCAAATTTATACTCTTAATTTTTGTGGGGCTCCTCGTGATAATGATGGAATTGTGGAACACCGTATTTTAAGATTGAATGATTTTATGGATTATTTTGAAGATTTAGGAATAAATGCTATTTATTTTAATCCTGTGTTTTCAAGTGATCATCATGGTTATGATACAAGAGATTATTGTAAAATTGATGAACGTTTAGGAACAAATGAAGATTTTATTGAAATTTGTAAAAATTTACATGATAGAGGGATGCGTGTTGTTTTAGATGGTGTTTTTAATCATGTAGGAAGAGGCTTCTTTGCTTTTCAAGATGTTTTAAATAATAGAGAAAATAGTCAATATAAAGATTGGTTTAGAATTGATTTTAACGGCAATTCACCTTATGATGATGGTTTTTATTATGAGGGATGGGAAGGACATTATGAATTAGTTAAATTAAATTTAGATCATCCAGATGTTCAAAATTATTTATTAAGTGCTGTTGATTATTGGATTGATGCCTTTGATATTGATGGTATTCGTTTAGATGTTGCCTATAGTTTACCAAGATGGTTTATGGCAATGTTAAAAGATCATTGTAGACAAAAAAAGGCGGATTTTTTCTTGTTAGGTGAAGTTTTAGGTGATAATGCAGGATATATGTTTAGTGAAGCACATTTAGATAGTATTACAGATTATCCTGGTTTTAAAGGGCTTTGGTCTTCGTTTAATTCATTAAATATGTTTGAAATGGCTCATACAATAAAACGTAATTATGGAGAAATGTATAGAGGACAAACATTATTTAGTTTTGTTGATAATCATGATGTAGAAAGAATAGCATCTAAATTAACAGATTTAGAAAAATTACCACTTATTTATGGTATGTTATTTTCTTTACCAGGAATACCATGTATCTATTATGGAAGTGAATGGGGACAAACCGGAAAGAAAGAACAGGGAAGTGATGATTCTTTAAGACCAGAGTTTACCAAACCAATGCCTAACGATTTAACAAAATATATAAAAAAATTGATTTCTATTAGAAATCAATCATCTGCTTTACAAAAAGGTAAGTTTAAAGAATTGGTTTTAACAAATAAACAATTTGTTTTTGAAAGAAATGATCAACAAGAAAGAATTATTGTAGCATTAAATTTAGATGATCAAGAATTTACCATTTCTTTAAATGAAAATCTTATTTCTTTAATTGATCAACAAGAAATTGAAAATCAAGGACAAATAGTATTAAAGCCCAAAACAATTCATTATTTTAAAGTAAAATAAAAGGTTCGAAAGAACCTTTTATTCAATAACCATAGCATTTTCAATTGGTACTAATGGATATTCTTTATTAATATGATCATAATATAAAACACCATCAAAATGATCAAGTTCATGTTGTAAACAAATAGCTAAAAATCCTCGAGCAACAATTTTTACATCTTTGTTTGTAAGTACGTCAAATCCTTCAACAGTGATTTTAGCATGACGTGGAACATAACCTTTTACATCTTCAGGAACTGATAAACATGCTTCTCCAGTTTTTAAATAAGATTGTTTAGGTGTATAAGAAACAATCTTAGGATTCGCTAAAGCATAATCAGTAGATTTTGTTACATTTCCTTCTTCATCATAATCTAAAACATGGATGGCACACATTCTTTTTGGAATACCAAGTTGAATAGCTGCAATACCTACTGCAGGTCTTAAATCATATTTTTCAGAAAGTTCTTCATCTTGGCTTGCAACTAAAAATTCATGCATTTTCATGAGTAAATCATGATTTTCTTTGGATAGAGGAAGTTCAACCTCTTTTGACACTGTTCTAATTAATTCGTTTGAATCATCTATAATATCTTTCATTAATAACATTTTTTTCACCTCATTCGTGGTTATTATAACATATTTTGAGGTGATTGAAATATCTAAGGTCTAATTCTTGAATTACCACAAATGATTAATAATAAGAAAACAACTAAAACAATTGCAAACCAACTACATCCTGTATTGTTGCAACCAAAGCCACCCATAATAGGTGTATAGCCGCATGTGTTGCATCCACCACAGCCAAATGGATTATTGACATATCCATTGCAGTTATAATCACAGTTCATTGTTTATCCCTCCTTTACTATTACCATATTATGATTTCAAATAATTGTATGGGGGATTTATCATAAGTCATTTATTTTTATACTTTTTTAAGTTATAATATTTTACTGAAATGAGGTGTAAATAATGGACTATAATTATCCACTAGACTATACATGGTCAACAGAAGATATTATTGATGTTATGTCTTTATATAATGCAGTAGAAAAAGCATATGAAGAAGGAATAAGTAAAACAGATTTTTTAAATGCTTATAGAAAATTTAAAAATGTTGTTGGGACAAAGAGTGAAGAAAAGCAAATTGATAAAGAATTCCAAGATGTTTCTGGATATTCTATTTATAAAGTTTTTAAAGCAAGTCAAGAAAATGATTGGATCAAATTATAATGACAAAAAGAATAAAAGCTTTTTTTAGAAAAAAAGGGGCAGATAAGCCTATCTTTTTTGCAGTTTTTGTATTGATTTGTTTAGGAATTGTAATGATTGGTTCAGCATCAATTGGAGCGGTCTCTTCAAAAGGAACGGCATTTGCAATAAAAAATATGATTACACAATCTATTTATGTAGCAATAGGTGTTTTTATTATGATGGTTCTTACAAAGGGTTTTAAATTAAAAATGATTAATTACAGAAGTTCAATGGCTGTATATATTATGGGAATCATCTCAATGTGTGGCTGTGTTTTTTGGACGACCAAAGGTTCACATGCTTGGATTCATTTAGGTCCTTTTACAGTACAGCCAGCAGAATTTATGAAAATTGGTATGGTTCTTATTTTATCTTATATGCTTACTGAAACTGATTCAGCATTTGTAGTAAAAGGAAAATTTAGAACAGCTGAATTAAAAAGTAAATTTTATAAAGATAAATTTAACAAATGTGTTTTGTTCCCTTTAGCTCTTATGGTTTTTGCATTTGGAATAGGAGTTATTGTACAAAAGGATTTAGGAAGTTCTCTTATTCTAGCAGCAATTTGTTTTATTTGTTTTATGTCAACACCAAGAGATTATTATAAAAAATATAAAAAACTCGTTTGGATTGCTTTAGCTGTAGCGGTTATTATTTTAGGATTCTTAATTACAGCTGTTTTACAGGGATATCAATTACAACGTATTGATTCTTGGTTAAAACCATTAAAAATAGAAAATATTTATGATAGTTCATGGCAACTTGTCAATTCTTTGATTGCTTTTACAGATGGTGGTATTTTTGGACTTGGATTAGGAAATTCTATTCAAAAATATGATTATATTCCAGAGGCACATAATGATTTTATAGGGGCCATTATTTATGAAGAACTTGGTATTTTTGGATTGGCTTTAATGATTATTCCAACAGCTATTATTATTTTTAGATTATTAAAATATGCAGATCAAATTCAAAATAATAAATCAAGAGTTATTTTGATAGGAATAGCTTCTTATTTTATGTTACATTTATTTGTTAATTTAGGTGGCGTTTCAGGATTGATTCCAATGACAGGTGTTCCATTATTATTGGTATCATCTGGGGGATCTTCAACGATTGCTGCTTTAATAGCAATAGGTATTGCCCAAGCAATTATTTCCAAGTTCAACAAAGAACAACTAGAAAAAACAGACACACAATTATAAATGTTTCATATGATATATTAGGTGATTTGATGGATAATTTAAAAGAGTTTAAAGCTTTTTTAAAGACAATACCAAGTATTAAAGAAGATGTATTAAATCATCGCTATACTTGGCAAGAAATATATGAAATCTATACAATGTATGGAGAAGATGATCATTTTTTCAAACCGTATAAGGAACATCCAATAGAAAATATGAATGTTTTAGAAATTATCAAAAATGTCGATTTGGAAGCATTATCTTCTTCTTTGCAATCAATCGAAAAAGTTTTAGGAATTGTTTCTAATCTTTTAGATAAAAATAAAGAAGGTAAATAATGAAAGAAGAAGTTTTAGATTATATACGTAAGCATCCTGTTTGGTATGTTACATTATGTCATTATCCAGAAAAATATGATGATTTATTAGATGAAATACATCAAAAAAAACAAAGTACAGTTTTAGAAAAGCTAGAAAGAATATCAATACTAATGAGTATGTTGGAGATGTTACAATGAATGAAACAATATATGATTTAATAGATGCTATCAAAGAAGATAAGCGCTATCTACAATTTAAAGAGCAATCTTTAAAATTATTAAATCAAGAAACAAAAGAATTATTAGATAATTATCAAAATCTTTTACAAGAATTAGATGATTTGAAAAAGTTTGAAAAATATATTGATTTGACACAGAAAAGACAAGAATTAAATGAAGTAAGAAAAAGAATGTCACAAAATGAAAACATTCAAAAATATTATCAAAGTTATTATAAAATCAATGAATTACTCGATGAAGTAACAAAAATTGTTTTTAAAGATATTAGTGATTCATTAGATACATCAGGGTATAAATTATGAGAGTGATTGCAGGAAAGTATAAAAAAAGACAATTAAAAGTTCCTAAGAGTCAATTAACAAGACCGACAACAGATAAAAATAAGGAAAACCTTTTTAATATGATTGGACCATATTTTCAAGGAGGAACGGTATTAGATTTATTTGGAGGTAGTGGTGGACTTGGAATAGAAGCGATTTCTAGAGGGTGTGATACACTTTATAGTGTGGATCATCAATACGAAGCTTTTAAAACAATTAAAGAAAATTTTTCTCTTTTAAAATTGGAAAATTGTTTTCCCTTGAAAATGGATTATAAAAAAGCTTTAAAATATTTGTATGAAAAAGGTATAAAGTTTGATTATGTTTTTTTAGATCCACCTTATGGAAAAGGACTTGTTGATGATATTCTTCAATATTTAGTTGATTATCAAATGTTGAATCCACAAGCGTGTATTGTAGTAGAAGAATTAAAAGAAGTTGAGTTTAAAGGAATAGAAGGAATTGAGTTAAATAAAAGAAAAGAGTATGGAATTACAGCTCTTAATATTTTTTATTATGAGGATTAAATCATGAAGAAAATTGCTGTATATAATGGATCGTTTGATCCAGTTACAAATGGACATTTAGATATTATTGAACGTGCTGCAAAGATATTTGACATATTATATGTAACGGTAGCTATTCATCCAACAAAAGTAGGCTTGTTTACGATTGAACAAAGAAAAGAACTTTTAAAAAAAGCAACAGCTCATTTAAAAAATGTAATTGTTGATTCAACAGATGAACTTTTTATGGATTATGTCAAAAAAGTCAATGGACAAGTGCTTATCCGTGGCTTACGTTCAACAACAGATTTCGATTATGAATTACAATATGCACAATCTAATCAATATTTAAATAGTCAAATAGAAATAATGTATTTAATGACAAAGCCATCACATTCTTTTATCTCATCATCTGTCGTTAAAGAAATAGCTAGTTATCATAAGCCACTTACAGGCTTAGTGCCAGAGTGTGTTGAAGATGCATTAAAAAAAGTATATCAAAATCAATAAATCGCTTCGGCGATTTTTTTTAGTCCAATTTGTTCTAAAATCATAGAGTAGATTGTAAATAATATACACTGATAAAGAGGTGATCAAATGAATATTTTTATTGGAGAAAATAATTTAAAAGATTATGTTTTTTTAAAATCGATTATTGAAAAATGGGGTATAGAAAGACAACAAGAAATCTATTTTCATTGGTATAAACAGCTTTATTATCAATTACCAAAATGTTTAAAAAACTGTGATCTTGTATTTTTAGAATTAGATATGAAACATATCAATGGTTTTGAATTTGCAAAGATCTTAAGAAAAAAAGATTTATCAATACCGATTGTTTTTCAAACAAAAAATACACATTATGGGATATTAAGTTATCAAGTACAAGCGATGCACTACTTATTAAAGCCACTTGATCAACAAGAAATATATAAACTACTTGATCGCGTTTTATTACATCAACATTCTAAGACATTTATTTATCAGTTTAAAAAAGAAGTTCACAAAATACCTTATGAAGACATTATTTATATAGAAGCTTATCAACACCATGTTATGATTCATCAAAATGATATAGCAAAAAGAAATTATCTCAGTTTAAAAGAAATAGCTTTACAATTAGATGATTCTTTTTGTCGTTGTCATCGAAGCTATATTGTTAATTTAAAATATGTTGAGAGGATAGAAGGAATGAATTGTATCACTAAAAATAAACAAGTTATTCCTATTTCTAAGAAATACAAAAATGATTTTATTGAAAAAATCGTGAGACAAATGTGAAACAAATTTGAGACAAATGTGAAACAAATTCGAGACGAATTATTTTGTAAAATGTATTAAAATAGATGTGGGTGAAGAAGATGAAATGTTCGAGATGTCAAAATGAAGATGTTCAATATTTTTTTGAAAACAATGGGCGTATTTATTGTAGAAAATGTATTGCTTTTTCTACAAAGACAGTTAACTTAAAACCTGTTAAAAATGAAAAGAAAATATACTATCATTTAAATTATTCATTAAACTTAGAACAAGAAAGAACTTCAAGATTATTGATAGAAAGATATCAAAATCATCAAAATACAGTATTAAAAGCAGTAACAGGAGCAGGAAAGACGGAAATGATTTATGGTGTCATTGAATATGCATTGAATTTAGGACATCATGTTTGTTTGACGATGCCAAGAAAAGAATTGGTTATAGAATTAGCAAAGAGAATTCAAAAACAATTTTTTAATATTCAGCCCATTCTTGTTTATGGAGGACATACAGAGTGTTTAGAAGGACAATTTATTATTTGTACAACACATCAGCTGTACCGGTATCCACGAATGTTTGATTTATTGATTTTAGATGAGTATGATGCTTTTCCATATCGTGATAATGAAGTTTTGGAAAATATATTAATGAATAGTATAAAGGGAAATTATGTGTTTATGTCTGCAACGATTGAAAGTGGAGATGTACAAGTCTTACAAAGGTTTCATCATCAACCATTACCAATTCCTACTTGTAAGGTAATGGGAAACTTTATGATGTTGTGTCATCTTGTTTATCAATTAAAAAAGTATCAAAAAGATAAAAAACCGGTGTTTCTTTTTGTACCACGTATTGAAATGACAAGACAAGTACAAAAATTTCTTAAATTCTTTTCTATTAAAAGTCACTGTGCTACGTCAAAAGAAAAAAATATTCATCAATCATTAGAAATGATTAAATCCCATGAAATAGATGTTATTGTATGTACAACAGTTTTAGAAAGAGGAATGACTGTTGAAAATGTACAAGTTATTATTTTACATGGTGAACATCCCCTTTTTGATAAAGAAATACTTATTCAAATAGCAGGGCGAACAGGGCGAAAAGTACCCTATACAAATGGAGATATTATCATTTATACAAATAGACAAACGAAGGCTATTAAAGAATGTATCAAGGATCTTCAACAAAGCAATGCCTTATCTGCCATAAAGAGTTAAATCAACAACAAGATCTTTTTCACTTGGTGAATAATTCTTCTCTTTGTTTAAGCTGTATAAGAAAATTTAAAATAATAAATAGTGATATAAGGATTCAAGGATATCATGTCAAGGTTTTATATGAATATAATGATTTTTTTAGACAACTCCTTTTTCAATATAAAGCATTAGATGATTATGCTTTAAAAGATTGTTTTATAGAATCATTTCAAGAATTAAAAAGGACCTACAAAAATTATATCATTGTTGTTATTCCTAGTAGTCAAAAAGATAATAAAAGACGTGGCTTTTGTCCTAATGTTGAAATTGTTAAGACATTTTCTCGACATATTTTTACAGGTTTGTATAAAAAAGAAGACTACAAACAGACAAAACAAAAAGATCGAAGCCAAGTAAAGAAAATATTATCTATTAAAGAGGGAAATCTTCTTTATAAGAAGAATGTTTTAATATTTGATGATGTGATGACTTCATCAAATACTTTACAAGCAGCATTTCAACAAGTAGAAAAATATCACCCTAAACAAATAAAAGCATTAGTATTGGCTTGCCCTCATATTGATTATTTTAAAAAATAATCAATTCTATTGTAGACACTAAGAAAACCACTAACCAATAGTAAGGGTAAGCTTTATGCTTTTGCTAGAAATGTTTTTTATTACTTTTTCAACAAATATGTAAAATAGTGTGAACTATTTGACAATAGAGATGACATTTTTTTGTTATAAATGACACGTAAAATTTATTTGTCGAATGAAAATGATAACTTTTTTATAAAATATTAAATATACTGAAATAGACAAGGAAAGGATGATGAAAGTGCAAGGAAGAGTCAAATGGTTTAATGCCGAAAAGGGATTTGGATTTATTGATCGAGGAGAAGGAAAAGATGTCTTTGTTCATTATAGCCAAATTGTTCAAAATGGATATAAAACACTTAATGAAGGCGAATTAGTTGAGTTTGAATTATATCAAAGCGAACGCGGTATGCAGGCAAAACATGTCGTAAAAATCTAGAGATAATCTCTAGATTTTTATTTTAAGTAGGGATATTTAAATTTTGCTTTTAATAATCACAATTATTTGATATAATTAAACTCGATTACAAGCGTAAAAGGAGCGTGTATGTATGGCTAGTAGAAAGCAAGAAATAAGAAAAGAAATTAAAAAGAAAAACGCTAAATTAGGAATCGATGTTGAAGCAGCTAAAAATATTGTTGATTTACAAGATCAACAAGGTGAAGATATACATGTAGAAGATTTTAAAAATGAAGAATATAATGGAGAAGTTATTCCATTTTCTACAACACCTCAAAAAACAAAAAAAGGCTTTGTTTCAAAAATTAAAGGTGTTTTCGATGATGAAAGAAAACAACTTAAAAAATTAGATAAGATTGCTCAAGAAATTATTTCTTTAGAAGATAAGTATAGTGCTTTGTCTGATGAAGAATTAGCAAATCAAACAAATGTATTAAAAGAAAAATTAAATAACGGTAGTGAATTAGATGATATTTTAATTGATGCTTTTGCAGTTGCAAGAGAAGCTGCATGGCGTCAAATTCATTTAAAAGCTTTTAAAGTTCAATTAATGGGTGGTATTGCATTACATAATGGTGATATTGCTGAAATGAAAACAGGTGAAGGTAAAACATTAACTTCTATTTTCCCAGTTTATTTAAATGCATTAACTGGAAAAGGAGTTCACGTTATTACTGTTAATGACTATTTGGCTGAACGTGATGCTAGAAATAATGGTAAAGTATTAGAATTTTTAGGATTAACAGTTGGATTAAATAAAAGAGAATTAACACCTCAACAAAAACAAGAAGCACATGGTTGTGATGTTACTTATACAACAAATGCTGAATTAGGTTTTGACTATTTAAGAGATAATATGGTTACTTCAATGGAAGATAAAGTATTAGTTAAAGGACTTAACTATGCTTTGATCGACGAAGTTGACTCTATTTTAATTGATGAATCAAGAACACCATTGATTATTTCAGGTGGTAAGAAAAATACAGCTGCTTTATATTTACAAGCAGATCGTTTTGTTAAATCATTAATTGCTGAAAAAGATTATGAAGTTGATATTGAAACAAAAACTGTTTCATTAACTCCAAAAGGAATCGAAAAAGCAGAAAAAGGATTTAAGATTGATAACTTATATGATATTCAACATACTTCATTAGTTCATCATATCAATCAAGCATTAAAAGCAAACTATGCGATGACTCGTGATGTTGAATATATGATTGCGACAGAAGATGGTACAAGAGATATTCGTAATGCAAAAATTATGATCATTGATCAATTTACTGGACGTGTTATGCCAGGACGTGCTTATTCTGATGGGTTACATCAAGCAATTGAAGCTAAAGAAGGTGTTCCAATTAAAGAAGAAACAGAAACAAGAGCAACAATCACATATCAAAATTTCTTCAGACTATTTAATAAATTAGCAGGGATGACTGGTACTGCAAAAACAGAAGAAGAAGAATTTATGATGATCTATAACATGCGTGTTATTGAAATTCCAACAA
>OGCO01002027.1_pt1 | contig 28137 bp, 18 predicted proteins | sample 1570171 | NCBI WGS metagenome assembly OGCO01 (sample SAMEA4370583, study PRJEB24528) | human gut metagenome
TGACCGTCCATTTCAAAAGTTACGCCGTTACGAAATTCACCTGCGGTCATAATCGCTATGCCTCCAAATAATAGTATTTTTTACATCATTAAGCATCATTCGACTGTTCATACAAAACAGTGCTTGTATATAATACCCTATTTTCGCGTATTTTGCAAGAGGGTAACGCATATTTTCTTGAAAATTTTTATCGCGGGTTGAACCTGGCACTTTCCTGCACCGGTTGACCGGGGCACACGAACTGCCGCAGGCGGGTTCGGCCTGACGGTGCGGCTCACGGGCGGCTCCTTTTCCTGCACCGCCTGCGCGGTTCGCATTTCCTCAGTTGCCCTATGCCGAGAAAACGAAAAAGGCACCGCTCACGCGGTGCCTCTCCCTTCTGTGGATATGTCGGCCGCTTAGCAGCAGCAGTTGCCGCAATTACCGCAGCCGCCGCAGGTATTATCACCACAGGTACCGCAGGAACCGCAGCCGCCGCTGCCCTGACCGCAGCATACCCAGATCAGGATGATAAGGATGATGATCCACCACCAGGAATTTTCGCCCCAGAAGCTGTTAGAAGAACACATACTGTCATTTCCTCCTATCAAAGATTTCATTACATTCTATGGTAAGAGGCCGAAAATGGTTACACATTCTCAATTCTCAATTTTCGCCAATACGCCGTCCTTGTGCAGACCGATAACCTTTACGGTGACCGGATGATTTTTCTCCGCCTTATCCTCTATATATACAGAAAAGCCGTAGCGTCCGTGCGCCGCCCACAGGCCGCCGGTCGGGTGCTCGGGCAGCGCGTACAGCGTGCGGCCGACAAACTGCTTTCGATAGGCAGCGCTGAGTGTCTCCGCCACCTGCTTTGCCCGCTCGGCGCGGGCGGTTTTGGTCTGCTGATCGAGCTGACCCGGCATGGCGGCCGCCTTTGTGCCCTCGCGTACGGAATACGGGAATACATGCACGGACGCGAACGCACATCTCTCCAGAAAGGCCAGCGTCTGCGTAAACTCGTCCTCGGTCTCGCCCGGAAAGCCGACAATCAAATCGGTCGTAACCGAGCAGTCCGGAAACGCACGTCTCAGCCGCTCGACACACCGGTAAAATTCCTCGCTCGTGTAGTGGCGGTTCATGCGCCGGAGAACGGTATCGCAGCCGCTCTGCATGGACAAATGAAAATGCCGTGCGAGATTGGCAAAGCCGGCAAGCCGTTCACAAAACACATCGTCCACCGCCCGCGGGTCGAGGGAGCCGAGCCGGAACTGCACGTTCGGCTGCGCGGTCAGCAGCTTCTCCAGCAGCTCGGTGAGCGGCACCTGCGGCTCGAAGTCCTTGCCGTAGGACGCGATCTCGATGCCGGTCAGCACGATCTCGTGCACGCCCGCGTCAGCCAGCCGCGCCGTCTGCTCGAGCGCCTGCTCGACCGGCAGTGAGCGCACCCGCCCTCTCGCATACGGAATGATGCAGTAGGTGCAGAAGTTGTTGCAGCCGTCCTCGATCTTGAGCAGCGCGCGCGTGCGGCCGTGCGGGATACCGGCAGGCAGAGTCTCAAAGCCGCTGTCCTCGCTCTCATGTACCTGTACGGCCTGTCCGCTGACGGCCTGCTCGCACAGGCCGATCACCTGCGCCCTGTTCCTGGTACCGCAGATGAGGTCGATCTCGCCGGTGGCGCGGACACGCTCCGGGTCGGTCTGTGCAAAGCAGCCGCACGCCGCGATAACCGCGTTCGGATTGTCTCTCCGCAGCTTGTGGAACGCGCGGATATTCTTATGGTCGGACACCGATGTTACCGTACAGGTGTTGACGATCACGGCGTCCGCGCCCTTATCCACGATCTCATGTCCGCGCGCCTGCGCCAGCTGACTGAGCGCCTGCGTCTCAAATAAATTAACCTTGCAGCCCAAGGTGAAAAAAGCAAATTTCACAAATGTACATTCCTTTGCTCTCAGCGGCCCGCTGCGCGCTTGCGAATCCCCTATATATAATAATAAGGTGTTCGATTGGATTACAGCGTTTGTAACCTTACTCTCGCGCGCGTGCGGCCGCTGTGGATTTTCGCTGTCGATTCCTGCGTTTTTTTCGCGTTTGACAGGCTCTATTTTATCACAAAAATGCGAAATTTCAAAACAATGTTTGACAAACCTGTTCAAGCATGCTATACTGTAACCGTAATGTAACTTTGGAATGTAACCATTTTGTAACTATAAGGAGTGCAGATAATGCCTACCACCAAGAAGAATAACCTTCTGGAATACAAGGGTCACCCGCTGATGCGTAAGGAAAACATCATCTATTACGGCTCGATGAGTGACTCTCACATCATTATGATGCAGATCCTCGAATCTAGTGATTACAAGGGTCTGCCGGTTGCAAAGCGTGTATCCGTACAGCTTCAGCAGACCGATCCCAACGTACGTATGAAAGAGCGTATCGTCAAGAAAACCGAGAAGAACAGCATGTGGGCAGCGATGGATATTGCATCCATCTGGCTCGGCAGAGCACTGCACACGAAGTAAGACTTCACCGCAGCTTGCTGCGGCAGTGTAAAGGCTGTTTTCTCCCATTTTGAAACGGAGGCTTCAATTTCATGTCTTTTTCTAAAAAACTCGCTCGCTTCGCACTTTCCGGTGCACTTGCGATGTCGATGGTCCTGCCGAACTCGCTGGCAGTATTTCAGGCCAAGGTAAACGCAGATTCGCTTTACCTGCGTCAGTCCCCCGGCGGTGCAGTGATCACGACCCTCTCCAAGGGTACCACGGTTGCGGTACTGAATAACAGCTCCAGCTGGTACAAGGTATCCGTAAACGGCAAGGAAGGCTACGTCAGCGGCGAGTACCTGACCGGCACCACCGCAACCGACGTTGCACTCGGCACCGGCACTGTAAAGTGCTCGAGCAGTGTAAATTTCCGTTCGGCGCCGAACACCTCGTCCACCTCTTACGGTGAGCTGAAGAACGGCACCAAGGTAAATGTAGTCGGCGTAAGCAGCGGCTGGTACAAGGTTACATACAATGGCAAGACCGGCTATATCCATCCGGATTATATCACGCTCGCAAGCAGCTCCGCCGGCACCGCCATCGCTCCGTCGAACACCGTTACCTCTACGACCGGCACCGCCGGTACGGTGAAGTGTTCCTCGAGTGTAAACCTGCGTTCCGAGGCCAATACTTCCTCTTCCATTCTGGCAGAGCTGAAGAACGGCACCGCAGTTACCGTTGTCAGCACCGCAAACGGCTGGTGCAAGGTAACCTGCTCCGGCAAGACCGGCTACATCAAGCAGGATTATGTATCGACCACCGGTTCGGCATCCAATAACACGTCCGCGTCCACCGGTACGGCAGCAGTAGTTAAGTGCTCCTCTACCGTAAACTTCCGCTCTGCGGCAAGCACCTCTTCCACCATTCTCGGTGAGCTGAAGAACGGCACCGCTGTTACCGTGCTCAGCACGTCTAACGGCTGGAGCAAGGTATCCTACGCAGGCAAGACCGGCTACATCAGTGCGGACTATCTCGTAACTGCTTCGTCCGGTACGGCGATCAGCCCGTCGAACACCGCAGCTTCTGTCTCGATCAGCGCAAAGCGCCAGAGCGTGCTGAACTATGCTGCACAGTTCCTCGGTGTTCCGTATGTATACGGCGGCAGCACGCCGAGCGGCTTTGACTGCTCCGGCTTCACCTCCTATGTGTTCAAGAACACGGTCGGCTCCATCCCGCGTGTCGCTCAGGCACAGTATGATGCCACCACCCGTGTTTCCCGCGACGACCTTCTGCCGGGCGATCTGGTATTCTTCGGCAGCAGCACCTCGTCCATCAGCCATGTAGGCATTTATGTCGGCAGTAACCAGTTCATCCACGCACCCAGCACGGGCGATGTGGTTAAGTACTCGTCGCTGACCGGCAGCTATGCGACCCGCTATCAGGGCGCAGGCCGCGTAATTTTTGAGTAAGGTTACATACCAGAAATCCCTTCGGTTTTCCGAAGGGATTTTTCTTTTGCCTGTTGAGAGCGGTTATCCCAGCAGCACCGCTTCCCCGTCCTGCCACTGTATGGTCTGCGGCGTGAAGTCCCGCTGTTCCATGCGGGTATTCCACTGTGCGGCGAACGCATCGGAGAGTGCCTGAGCGGTCTGCTCGGGCAAGGTGAAGCCTTCCAGCTTGATGGTCCGGCAGGCAAGGCTGAGTTTGCCGTTTGAAACAGCTGCGCTCCACGCACCGTACAGCTTGCAGCGCTCCGGCAGAAACAGCAGCGCCGTGCGCAGCTTGCCGGGTACCAGATTGCTTTCCGTCAGCGCTTGACGGGTTACGGCTGCCGTCACGGCGATCGTGCCGTCGCGGCTGATTTTGACCGCCGTGTCCTCGACCGAAAACGGCAGTGCTTCGGTCAGCACAGACGCGATATCGTCCTCCGTGATGTGAAATTTCATTGCATCGCCCTCCTCGGGTGCGGCAGGCGCTGTGCCGGTATCCGCCCTGCCCATCAGCATATTTCCCAGCATCAGCAGGCACAGGAGCAGGCATACGCCTAAGATTACGGTATAGACTGCGCTTTTTTCCTCCTGCATGGCGGGTGCCTCCCTTTTTGCTTCTTGCAACAGCTTATGCGGGATTGGGGTTTATATGCGTGCTATCGGATGCGGAATTGGAGCCAGCCTTTGGCTGGGAGGTTCGCCGCACCCGCGGCGGTGAGCAAAAAGGAAAGGACACCTGCGGTTTGCCCGTAGGCTGCTAAACATCGTTCCCGCGCCGTGCGCGGATTAAATGAGTGCCCTTCCTCTTTGAACTCCTACCTTTCCCTTGTTTCCTAATCTGACGCATACCAGAGACCGGCGACCGCTTCGAAAAGGAGTACGGCAGAGGATTTTTTCTTCCGTAGGGGCGCACGCAACGCCCTATCAAACGTGTTTAGGGCGAACAATGTTCGCCCCTACGGTTATACACCTGCCAATTTGTTTGATGTGGTGCGCCGGGATCGGCGCACCCTACGGTGTACCGTGAAATCATTTGACAGCATATATCGTGTAGAGCGGCACAAGGTGAATTGCCCTAAGGGCAGGAGAAGCCACACTGAGGTGCCCCGCCGTGCAACCCACATGCGCATTGCTTCACCGCAGGGTCAATCTCCATTTTCAATTCTCAATTACTGCTTCGCATACGAAAAAAAGCACCGCTTTCGCGGTGCTTTTCGCATTTCTTTAGAAGAACTTATCCTTAATGCCGAGTGCAAAGATGATGAGCACGATAATCGGCAGGATATAGCTTACATAGAAGCGGATATTATCCTTAACCTTGAGTCCGCCGCCTTCGTTGGCCTCCTCCTTGAAGTTCTTCCAACCCCAGCCGCAGCGGGAGGTGCAGAACAACAGGTAAACCAGCGAGCCGAGCGGCAGCCAGATGTTGGACACGAGGAAGTCCTCGAGGTCGAGCACGTTCGAGCCTGCGCCGAACGGCTGGAAGCCGGACCAGACATTGAAACCGAGCACGCACGGCAGCGACAGCAGGATCATCAGCACGATGTTGATGGCTGCGGTCTTTTTGCGGCTCCAGCCGGTCAGGTCCATGCAGCAGGACATGATGTTCTCGAACACAGCGAGGACGGTCGAGAAGGCCGCAAACGCCATGAATACGAAGAACAGGCTGCCCCACAGGCGGCCGAGCGCCATGTGGTTAAAGATATTCGGCAGCGTGACGAAGATCAGGTTCGGACCGCTGTCCGGTGCCACGCCGAAGGCAAAGCACGCCGGGAAGATGATCAGACCGGCAGTAAATGCTACGAACGTATCCAGAATCGCAACATTGACGGCCTCGCCGAGCAGCGCACGGCCCTTGCCGATATAGCTGCCGAAGATAGCCATCGCGCCGATGCCGAGCGACAGCGTGAAGAACGCCTGATTCATCGCGGCAACGATAACATTGGCGATGCCGCACTCCTGCATACGGCCGAGATCCGGAATCAGATAGAAGCGCAGACCCTCGCCCGAGCCTTCGGTCACGATGCTGTTGATCGCCAGAATAACCATGATGGCCAGCAGAATGATCATCATCACCTTGGTAACGCGCTCCAGACCGCCCTGCAGACCGAACGAGTTGATCATAAAGCCGACGATAACGACCGCAACCATGCAGACCGTCATAACCACCGGCTTGCCGAGCATTTCCGGAAAGGCTGCCTGCACCTGCTCACTGGTCGCACCGACAAATCGGCCGCTGACCGTCAGGTAGAAGTAGTACAGCATCCAGCCGCACACGGTGGTGTAGAACATCATCAGCAGGTAGTTGCCGATCATCGCCAGATAGCCGTGGATGTGCCACTTGCTGCCCGGCTTCTCGAGCGCCTGATACGCCCGCACCGGACTTTTCTGGCTCGCACGGCCGATGGCAAATTCCATCGTCATGATCGGCAGACCGAGGATGAGCAGGAACAGCACATAGCACACGACGAACGCGCCGCCGCCGTACTGACCGACCATCCACGGGAACTTCCATACGTTGCCCACGCCGATGGCGCAGCCTGCGGAAAGCAGGATGAAGCCGAGACGTGAACCGAGTCTTTCTCTTGGCATTGTTTATTTTTCCCCTTTTTTCTGTGCCGCGTATTGAGCAAACTGCAATATCGGCACGACTTACATACTATAATCAAGCGTCATGATTGTTCTTCGACGCGTGATTTCTCAAATTTGCGGATCTCTTTCCGCTTTTTGCGCAGCTCGCGGAAGAAATTCCGCAGAATGTCCGCGCATTCCTGCTCCAGCACGCCGCTCACCAGCGCGGGCTGATGATTGTACGGCAGTGCGAACAGATTTATCAGCGAGCCGCACGAGCCGGCCTTCGGGTCCGGTGCGCCGTAGTACACGGTTTTCATGCGCGAGTTGATGAGCGCGCCTGCGCACATCGGGCACGGCTCGAGCGTAACGTACAGATCGCAGCGGTGCAGCCGCCAGCCGCCCAGCTTTTTGCACGCCTTCTCGATGGCCTCGATTTCTGCATGGTGCAGTGCGTTTTTCTTTGTTTCCCGGCGGTTGCGTCCGCGTCCGACAATTTTGCCGTCGCAGACAACCACCGCGCCGACCGGCACTTCGCCCTCGTCCGCCGCCTTTTGCGCCAGTTTGAGCGCGGCCTTCATGTATTTTTCCTGTTCGGTCATAAATTCCTCAGATTTTCCCGAGCAGACGCGCTTTCGCCTGCTCAAATTCTTCGCGCGTGACAAAGCCGCGCTCGCACAGCCCTGCCAGAACGGAAAGCTGCTCGACCGGTGTCGGTGTGCGGTCGCTCAGCGCCACCTCGTCAAATTTCTTTTCCGGAATGAGCGCGTCAAACGCCGCAAGGCTGTCCGGCGAAAACCGCAGGTCCACGCGCCGGTTTTCCCACTGCACCCGAAGCTGCACATATCGTTCATCGTGCTGCACCTGCTCGGTGCGGACCGGTTCGGACTGCACCGCCGCCTCGATGGCGCGTCCATGCGGATTGAACGAAAACGGATGTTCCCAGCCTGCCCAGTATGCCGCCGAGCGGTCAACGGTCACACCGCCGCCGGATACGCGCGTTTCCGTGCGCATGCCGCCGCACAGACGGTAAAACCGGATTGCCTGCACCGGCAGTTCGCCGCTGTACAGGTTGTCCTTGCCCGTGTAAAGGTTTCTATCCCGCCGGAAAAAGCACAGCGTATCGCCTTCGCGCCAGACCTCCAGCTTGCCCTTTGACAGCAGTTCACCGCCGTCCGCCACCCTCACCAGAAAGGACTTTTCGGGCGGGTTCTTCGGCTCTCCGGCACTGCGGCAGTCCAGTCCCCATTCCTGCAGCACCGCAAGGTTTTCCGCACGGTACGACACGGAAAGCGCCGCCTTTGTGCCGCACACATCGGTCAGCGTCAGCGCGATCGGACGCACCTTGTACACGCGGAGCAGACCCTGTATTTCGTCCGGCTCGGTCGGTGCCGCGTCCGCGGTAAGCGTGTACGCACCCTTGTCCAGCGTGAGCGGCAGCTGCCCGCTGCCCTCGTCGGTCGACATCAGCGTCCACGCCGCCGGCTCGGAAAATAAGTAATAGCGTCCCGCCGGTACGAACGGTGCGTCCTCTCGAATGGTTGCAACTACGTTTTTACTCATCAAGATTCACCTGCCCCACAATAAAGCCAATCTTAAAAATTTCAATTTGCTTGCAAATTGCATACAGGGGTATGGATACCCCCTATAAAGCGTCAGCGCGCTTTCATTTGTCTTTGCCGCGACAGATTCATCGTGCCGTCCTGCATTTTCGACAGGTTTTCCAGACAGTTGCCGGTACCGTATGCCACACACGAAACCGCTTCGTCCGCAACGCGCGTCGGAATGCCGGTCTTGGAGGCGATCAGCTTATCGAAGCCCCAGATCAGCGAACCGCCGCCTGTCATGGTGATGCCGTTGGCAGAAATGTCGCCAGTCAGCTCGGGAGGTGTGCGCTCGAGCACCCAGTGCACCGCCTCGACAATCGCTGAGGAGACCTCCTCGAGTGCATCGAGAATCTCACTCGAGCTTACGGTAAACGTGCGCGGCAGACCGGTCATCAGACAGCGTCCCCTGACCTCCATGATCGCTTCCTCGCTGCGCGGATACACACAGCCGACCGTGCGCTTGATCTCCTCTGCCGTGCGGTCGCCGATCAGTGCATTGTGCTTGCGGCGGACGTACTTGACAATGGCCTCGTCGAACTTATCGCCCGCGACCTTGATGGACGTGGATTCGACGATGCCGCCGAGCGAAATAACCGCCACATCGGTCGTGCCGCCGCCAATATCGACCACCAGATTGCCGTTGGCCCTGTTGATGTTGATGCCCGCGCCGATGGCCGCCGCGACCGGCTCCTCGACCAGAAAAACGCGCTTTGCGCCCGCCTGCGTGCCCGCATCAATGACGGCACGCTCCTCCACCTCGGTGATGATGGACGGCACACAAATGACCACATTCGGCTTGAACAGGTGGATGCCCTGCACCTTTGCGATGAATTCCTTGATCATGCGCTCGGTCATCTCGTAATCCGAAATAACGCCCTCGCGCAGCGGACGGATGGCGACAATGTTGCCCGGTGTACGGCCAAGCATGCTCTGCGCTTCCTCGCCCACGGCAAGGATTTTGCCGGAAACCTTGTCCACCGCCACAACGGACGGCTCGTTAAGTACAACGCCCTTGCCCTTGACATAGACCAACACGGTTGCCGTGCCGAGGTCGATGCCGATATCGCTCGAAAAAAGCGACATCTTTTTCGCGATTCTTTGCAGAAAAGAAGCCATATTTCATTCCTTTCTCCGCGCTCTGTTCGCGTGGATTGACAGTATTACTATTATACAGATTTTGTGCGCCATTTGCAAGACTCCGGGGCAAATACCGAAAATTCGACAGAGAAAACGGCATCACTCCGGCAGCGTGTTCTTATACGGCTGGAATCTTACATCGTTTTCCACCTGTTCTTTATAGGCTGCATACGCCTCCGCCAGCGTGTCATATTTCGTTCCTGTGGTATAATCCTTAAAGGTGTTGAAACTGTTGATATGGTCCGCAATCGCAACATAGCTTTTGCCCTTGTTGCTCCGGGCCGCGGTAATCGTTTCGGAGATGTAATAGCCGCCGCTCGCCGGGCTGACAATGACCGGTATCTGCTTTGTCGGACCGACGGCCTTTGTATCGACCGATGTCCAGAACAAATAGCGTTTTTCAGGTTTCGTGGAACTGCCGAGAAACGCCCATGTGCCCTTGTTCAGCAGGCTGTCGTTTCCGATCTGCTCCACCACCTTGGGAACCATACTTGAATTGGTGCACTTCGAGTCGATCTCAAAATTCTGATTATAGTTCAGTGTCGGCAAAATGCCGGTCCGATCGAGTATGTCGTGCAGCTTCTCGTTCCAGTTGATCGTGCTGTCCGCTGTGCTCTTGCCCTTCCAGTCAAACACGATCACAGCCGCTGCGCTGTCATAGTACACCTCGCATTCCCCGCCCGCGGTAGGGATTCCTTTCCAGTTTGCGGTATCTCCTTGCTCCTTACAATGGGTAATGCCTGCAATTGTAATGGGATCTCTCGACTGCCAGTCATCCTGCTTCTGCTTCAGCTTGACCGTCTTGCTCATGTTTTCGCTGTCCTGCTCCGTAACCGCAGCCAGCACATCAACATACGCCGCCCGCACCTCGATGAGGTCGGATGCCTCCAGACTTCTCTCGATATACTGTATCAGCGCCGGTATCATAAATGCCGCAAGGATCGCCAGAATGACCAGCACAACGATCAATTCCACCAGCGTAAATCCCTTGCGGGTATTTGTCTCTTTCTTCTGCATTTTATCAGCACCTTTTACCGAACTCCGGAAAAATATGAACTTTTCGCTAAAACCCCCGAAAAGCTATATACCGTCTATGTTTTTGCGTTTCGTCCATTGCTTTTCAAAATGAACGTTTCATCTATTTTGAACGTTTCATTTCGTTCATTATAACATGCCTTCGCTGTATTCTTCAAGCGCTATGCCAATCCGCTGATTAGAAAAAATGAATCTCTTTTATGCGCCTGCCATTGCAATAGGTGCATGCCGTGAAGCCGCGTTTCTGCTTCATCAATCTGTCCTTGATTGACATATAATACTTATGATTGCAGTCTGGACATTTCCACCATACCTTGAACATATTCGTGTCCAGCACAGCATTAGGGCGAATTCCAAGAAGCGTATTCTCCACAACTGACCATTCTGACAGCAAATCGGGATGCAAGGTCGCAAAGTCATTATATCCCTCTAAGGTTCTTATTCCTCTGCAATAGGGGCATGCATTATCTCCTACTTCTCGGTTTCGAATTCGTTCGCTATATTCGCCACCACAGCGTGGACAAATCCACAGTGCATCAACACTCATCATACGCAAATAACAGTCTGGTGATAGCAGATTATTGCTCGACCATTCTGCTGCCAGTTCCGGATTAGTCGTTGTAAGGTCATTAAACCCTCTCAATGCTTTCTTTCCCCTGCAGTATGGACACGCATCATCACCTACTTCTCGGTCTCGAATCTGGGCACGATAATCTCCACCACATTCAAAGCAATGCCACAAAACATATGCAGTTGCCGATTTATAATATTTATCTGCCGAATCCTCATTTTTCTCAGACCACTCTGCTGCTAAGTCAGGATGTGTCGTTATAAGATCGTTAAATCCCTTCCATACATGCAAGCCATTGCAATACGGGCACGCATCATCTCCAACTTGACGATTTTGTATTTTGGCACTATATTCACCTTTGCAGCGTGGACATATCCACAAAGCATAATCACCAGATATCTTTTGATGCAAGTCAGCTGTATCGCTATTGTTCGGTGACCATTCCTTAGCCAGTTCAGGATCTGTTGTAGTAAGATCGTTCACACCTTTCCGCACCCACAGACCGCGACAATATGGGCATGCACTTACGCCTTCCTCTCTATCACGAATCTTTGCACCGTACTCCTGATGGCATTCAGGACAAATCCAGAGTTTCCGATAGATATCCGTCTTTTTATAACATTCGGGGGAATCTTCGTTTCCGGGTGACCACTCTGCTGCCAGTCTCGGATGTGTCGTTGCCAAATCATTAAAGCCTTTTAATGTACGCCATCCTCTGCAGTAAGGACAGGAGTTATCCCCAATCTCTCGACTCTTGATTTCCGAGCTGTATTCGCCGTGACAGTTCGGGCAAATCCAAAGAGCATAGTCATGCGAACTTTTCATATAGTTCTCTGGACCAAGTTTGTTATTAGGTGACCACTCTTTCAGCAGATTGGGATGTGTAGCTGTGAGATCATTAAATCCTGCTAATCTTCGCTCACCTCGACAATAGGGGCAGGCCTTATCGCCGGCCTTTCGCCCCCGAATCATTGCACTGTATTCACCATGGCACTCAGGACATATCCAACGAGCATATTCACCCGATGTATTCCGATATTCTGTCGGCGAAGTGGTATTATTAGGCGACCATTCTTTTACCAATTCCGGATCAGTCACTGTCAAATCATTATATCCCACTAATCTTTTCCGGCCCTGGCAGTATGGGCACGAATCATCACCCACTTTTCGTTCTGCAATCGAATACCTGTATTCTCCGTTACATTTAGGGCATCTCCATAGCACATCCATTTTTGTAGTTTCCATAACGCTGTTGGCTGCTCTGGTGTTATTGGGAGACCATTCCGCTGCTAATTCTGGATTTGTATTTTGTAAAGAGATTTCTTCAGAAAACTTTACTCCCTTGCATATAAGACACTGATAATCATTATCGATCATTTGCTGCACTGAGGCAGAAAATCGGTGACCTTTATCACATGCAAAGCAGTAATACTTACTGCGTGCATCAAAGTAACCCTCCATCGGGCCATTTGCTTCAGCATCCCATAGCTTCTCCAATTCAGGAACCTGAGATTTTAAATCGTTGTCTCCTACGCTCAATACATGGCGCGAACAGATAGGACAGACATTCTTCCACTTGATTTGCATTGCAGGACTGCGACTATACGAATGACCATATTCGCACTTCCAAAACACTTTTTTTAATACATTTTTAGGTGAAATCTGGTTTACGGGCATTTCGTTCCGTTCAGTATCATACATAGCCACAGCTTCCGGATACAATGTTTGCAGATCATTAACTCCGTGCTTAATAATTCTGCCTTCACATATCGGACAGTCGAACTTAACTCTTTGATTGATATTAAAAAAACTATCTTCAAATTCATGCTGCTTGGCTAAACAACGCCACTTTACTTTTGTCTGATCCCTAGCTGTGAATTCTTCAAACGGAATTTCATTTTTCTCACTGTACCAAGCCTTCAATTCCGGGTGCACTTCCGCAAAATAACGTTGATTTTTATTTAACGGCTTGCATTTTCTGCAAAATCCATACCCATATATTCGGGTATAAATTCGAGCATACCATTTATGACCTGCCGCACACTGCCACAACATTTCTTTCTGAGAACCAACTGACACTTCATACGGACTAACATCATTTTCATCAGCCCATTCTTTTGCAAGTTCCGGATAACGGACAGCAAAACTATCTTCTTTTCGCACCTTGGTGCCATGGCAGTATGGACATCCAATATTCCCTTTGCCTTTCTTCAAAGCGCCATATACTTGCATAAATGATGCCGTAAATTCGCCATGCGTCGGACATTTCCAAATCGATTTTTCCTTTTGGTGCAAACGCACTTCGGATAACGGAATTTTATTGTTCTCTGAATAGATTTCTGCTAGCTGCGGTAAATCCTTTTCATAACTTTCTACTCGCTTGTTTCCTGCGCAAACAGGACATTTGGCAATGTATCGTTCCGGCTTGTTCTTACGAATACGTCCGTAAACCGGAGCTGTCCATTCGTATCCGCAGACATGACATCTCCAGTTTAATCGCTCATGCGAGCCAATACCGATACGCTTCGCATCCACACCCGGATTCAGTTCCTGCACATAGTCCAGTCCCAATTCCGGATATACGGTCGCAAAATCGTTTACACCACCCCAGACTGCCAGTCCCGCATCGCAGCATGGACAAACATCATCTTTTCGGCTGGCAACAACAGCCTGCCATTCATATCCGCAGTTAGGGCATTTCCAGTATACCGGATTCATAGACTTTGCCATTACATATGCCGGATCTTCTATATTGCGTTCGTAGTCCCAGAACTTCATCATATGAGCTTTGCCATACACGGTCGCTTTTAATCTCTGACACTCTACACAATGTACCCGTCCTTTATAGCGGAAACGTATCGGTGCCGCCTGGAAATGATGTCCCTTATCGCACACCCAGTTTACCGTTACCTTTGAAGTAGCCGAAGTAATTTCTTCCGGTTTGCATGTATTCTGCTCATAATCCCACATCTCTTCCGCTCCCGGCAGCTTTTGAAACAGGAGCGGTCTCTCCTCGGTCTGCAGTACTTGATGCGGTTTATGTTCTATCCATTTAAAACGTTCATCATTCATCGAAATCACTCAACAGTTCATTGACTGCATTAGACCGAAATGTCTTAATTTCCTGATCTGCAGTCATCATGTGGGCATCTATTGCTTCCGGCATAATGAGTTTATTGACTGATTCAAAGATGCCTTCCTTTTGCAGAATCAAGTTTGCCATTTCCGGATATACACGGCTATAGATAATCTCTCTCAGCTTGCGAATCAATTCATTTTTCGTCTGAATCTCTGCATCTCGGTCATGGTTTCTCTTTACAGCTAAATCTTGCTGCGCCTTCTCCAGTTCTTTTTTCAACTGGTTGTTTTCCTGCTCCAGCTTCTCATTTTTCTTTTTCAGCTCTGAAGCATTATTTGCAATTTTCTCATAATATGCATCACGCTTCGTAAGCGCCTCTTTTAGCGCCTGTGGAGAACTGTTTTTCGCCAGAAACGCATCTATATCCAAGCCATGAAATACAATCACAGCATCAATGTTTCTCTGCACAATTGCCTGATTATAAGCCGCAATATGCTCTCGGACTTCTTTATTTCTCCGAATCAGATAATCCTCAACCGCATATCCCTGACTGCGCACATACTCGCCAAAGGCTGGAATTGTAATTTTCATTCCCGCAACGATTTTCTGATAATCAAGTGCCAGCCTGCACAGATCCTCAGAGGTTATTTTCTTTGCTCTCGGCACTATGCTTCTCCTCCCATTTTATCTTTTCCTGTAGATATTGATGGTACGAATATTCAGAACTCTGCAGCTTCAGCAATACCTGAATAATATCTTCCGGCGATCCATTGTTCTTTCTTACCTGTGTAATGACCTTATGCAGATTCTCACATTCCAAAACAATTCGATTTCGATACAAATCTTCCGAACCGACAAACTGCCTGTCTTCCGTTCGATAGTAGGTGCAACTTGGACAAAAACCGATTTCACCTGCTGGTCCACTGACCTTATAGCATTCACTTAAATCGCCCTCTAAAAAGCGTTTGGAATAACATCTGCCGCCGTTATCCAGCCGCGTAAATTTTCCTACCTCTAAAGTCGGCACATACTGACTGATGGTATACTCCTGTTTGCCTTTAATCAGACGTTTGTACTGGTGATACGTTTTGCACTCAATCCAGTTCGTAATATTGCTGAAATAATGTGCGGACATCACCGGATTATCATGTCCTGCCAGCTCCATTGCGATCATCGGCGTTGCTCCCTCGGCAATCAAATTGATCAATGCAAGATGCCGCGTATCGCCAAGATTCATATATTGGATTTCGCCATCCTTCAATGCAGTAGAATCCTTTTCATACAGAACCTTGTATCCGTATCGTTCACATATAATCTGATTGTAAAAATAGCGTAGGCAAGTATTTAAATTTATATAGGTGAAATACCGGCTGTTATATGGCCGGCAGCGTTCCCACTTCATGTAGTGAACATCCGCAGCAAACAGCGTATCAATATCGTTCACCGAGCAGTCCTTGATATGATCCTGATACCACTGAATTGTCTTTCCCAACGTTTCCGGGATAACATAGCTTCGTTCTTCGTAATCGTCCCGAATATGGTAGGATACCCTTTTACGCGATCCTTTTATTCGATTTCTTCGAATGGTAAGTTTCCATTCTCCATTGACATGATGCAGGCAATTCCTCGGCGTTAAGACAAACTCGCGCGGCCGCAATGGAAGTACGCCAGAAACCTTCCACCAAAGATAAATCGGGAAGTAAAACAGCCTTTCACTTTCGTCCTCAGTTTCCTTCCAGAACCGGTCGACAATATCTCCGAACCGAAAATATGTATCAAATGATGCCAGCTTTCTCTGTCCGCCATTAGAATGCATTCGCGTGGCATCGTCAACCGATTGCAGAGCGTCCTCGATTTCCGCGATTTCATTTTCCCGTTTTTCCGACGGCAACAGCGCGAAAAAATCAAGCAGATGGGAAGCATTCATGATACTTTCTTTTTCATGGATATGTGCCAGTTCCCGTATCGGGCAGCGAATGACTTTCTTTATGCTGTATATGAACTCCTGCAGCGACAGCAGCGCCAGTTCACCCATACGGAACATTACATACGTTTTCCAGTAATCAATAAACTCTGCAAGAGTCATCTTCAAATAGGCAGCGTACTCTCCGAATTCATCGACTGTTATCCGAAAATCAAAATTATATCTGCTGTACTCATCGCACAAGTGCCAGACATCATCTTCAAAGACACAGTTTTCGATGACCTTTTCTTCTAGATACCCTCGGAAGATCTTCCTTGCAGAGACAAGCGAACGCATATCCATATCTGGAATAGACAAAATCGATTCAAACTTGCTGATTCTTTCGACTGTATTCATCGTTCACCTCCCGAATGATCTGTTCAAAATCGTTTTTCACCTTTGTGCCATAAGTCTCCTCTATGCAGTGCAGTATTTCATCCAAAGTAGGAAGAATAATCTCTTTCAGGATAGCAATATACTTTTTCCTCTGCTGAATATTTTCTGTCTTCTTATATAATGCTTTCAGACGGTTGACTTCACTGATCATCAGCCACATCGTAGACTTCGTGCTGATTTCATATTGACAGCTAATACAGTTCGTTCTGTCCGTATATGGGCAAACTTTTCCGCAGGCCGTGATCAGACAAAGCGTTTCATCCTGTTTAGATACCGCTTCACCTGCACCAATACGATGTAATACCAGGAGAATATCCTTTGATGAAACTGCAGCATAAAGCTCTCGCGCAGTCTTTACGGCACGCTCCATAGTCATTTGGGCCAGACCCACAGACCGTTCTACTTCCGATGGTGTCAAATTCAGTTCTTGAATCAGCTTTGTCTGCGTATGGAGAGACAGCTTCTGGTACTCTTTTCCCGCCAGTATCTTCAGCAGCGTTGAAGGAATAAACGACAGCACACCGCGTTCAAACAACTCTCTCGCTACAAACTCCGGAGAAAATCCAGACATCTTTGCGTCTCGCAGATAAACGCTGGTCGTCTTTGCAAATTCGCCATATGAACCCTTATGAGAACGCGCCAAAGCAGCCAGCATATATCCTTTGACAGAAAACTGGTCATCATTTTCCAGAATATCATCTGTCAGTACATAGATCATCTGCATGAATGCTTTGTTGGCCGAGCGTGACCGGAAATTGGACTCCAGAAAAAGCTCACCGATTTCTTCTCCCATATAGCGCGAAATCCGTTCATACGTCGCAATCGTCCGAATCAGCGGCCTGTCCTCAGGCAATCCACTAATTTGATGGAATGCCTCTGCGACAGCAAACAGCTTGCCAAAGTGTACTTCTACGCTTTCCGGCACATGGAACTTGATGCTCGCCACACCAGTAGTCCCTTGTGTTTTGCTCGGCGTAAGTTGAAGCACAGACAGACGATATAAAACAGAGTACAGTGTCAGCCGGGCATCAACATCTTCAAACGAGCCATCCTGTACTCGCTCCAGTACCTCTCCCGGCGTCATCGTAAGCTTTGGGTGCGGAATTCGCACAATATCCGTATTCCGTATCACGCTGATGAAATGTATCGAAATAAAAAGCCATGTGTCAACAAAGTTTTTTGACGTTGCAGCCTTGGCATACATATCGTTTTCTGCAATATAATTCTCATTGAACATATGAAAGATAATTTTCAGATAATCGTCTGGATCATAGGCTTCTTCATTTTCAGAATTTGTACTGTGCGGATTCATAAAATAGTCCCGGTAGTAAAATGTCTTGCAGTGTACCCGAGTCCAGTTGATAAAATCTGCCAGAATGTCACCGAAAATCTTTGGAAGATGATCGAAACCGTCTGACATGAGTGAGGCGATCTCCTGATCTGTTGAAGTTTCCAGTTCTCCCGGCAGAAAATACAGAAGGAAATCCAGTACCTTATTGGCTGCCTCTGTTTCCAGTCCCACATCTTTGCAATACCGTCTGAATACTGCTTCTGTCGCTGGCAACTGCTGTTTTAATTTTTCTATCAGTTTCTTGTTTTTTTCTTCTTCATTACAGTCATAATGCTGACAGAATTCCTCCAATGATTTACGGCACCTCTCAAACTGCGCATCCTCCATCAGAATCCTGCCGTTTTCCGTAACTTCAGGCTGCGTTCCAAACCACTGGTTGCTAACGAAAAACGTGGAAACATCAAACATAAATTCGGCATTAATAATATGATATTCTGTTTTAAGTTTTTCAATTTGGTCAGACAAATCAATCATGCATACCTTCCTTTAGCGCCATTTGCTGCTTCTCCGATTTCCAAAGCGAATAATTAAAAATCTCGCTGCTGACTTTCTCATACTGCCGCTCCAGATCACTTTTATTGTTGATATAAGTAAGCGCCGACTCCGGCGATTTATCTCCGCGCCAGTACATCAAGCCTTCTACGCCTTCTCCATATAAGGTCAGTTTCACTGAGAACCAGTGCCGGAAGATATGCGGACTAATCTGTTTTTCCATCAGCAACTGTCCATAGGTCACTACCTCAAAATCATCACTTGCCAGCATTTCCGGAATACACGCCTCTACAACATCATGAAATGCCTTGCGGTAGCTGTCATAAGTGAAAGCCTTGCCATCTCTGGTTAACGTCAGTGCGCCATATTTTGCCTCGTACTTACGGCCTTGTATGTAACTCATATATCTCTGATAGCAAGCATAGAACACCTCTAAGAAAGCCGGATACACGCGCTGTACGCGTTCCTTTTTGATCTTACCCACACTGACCAGATCTGAGCGCAGCACCAATTCTTTTTTCAAGTCAATAAAGATATTCTTAATGTTACCGTCTGCCATCTCAAAGCGAATACCTGCGCCAAGCGGTGAATCTGTTCGGCGGACATTACAGGCCTCAGACGGTCGCAGACCGGCAAAAGCGCTCAGTGCTGCAAGCATCAACAAGTTCGGATAGATGGTCATAATCCGATTGAAAATAATCTGAAAAACCTTTTCCGGCAGGTCACGCAACATTGGACGCACCTCGTTACCGTACAGCACCTCAAAGATTGGTTTTCTAATCGTGATATATCTTTTTTTCTGTTTGCTGTACTTCTTCTCCTGCGTGTACAGATCACTGATTTTCATTTTGCAGCTTGTATTCCGCCGCAGCATTTCCTCCAGAAAATCCATCACATTGGTAATACAGCGCTCTACTGTTGACTTAGCTCGATGTGTAGTCTGGGTATCTCCCCGAAGCCGACATAAGCCATAATCATTCAAGAAATCCCTTACCATCTCTTTCTTTATGTCAGTCAGCTTATCGATATGGTATTGGTCGAAAAACACATAGTTCAGCAGCTTGACGATGTTATTCGCCGCTGGTGCATTATCGCTGGAAACACTTCGGCTGCCGCCGCCACGCACATACTTATGAAAATCCGTCCAGGCGAGAACCTCATCGTCTTCCTTGAGAACAATCATGCTCCGCTGTATCAGTTCCGTGTCTTTATAGACTAATTTGTGCTTATAAACCGCAAATCTCATATCCACACCCAGCGCGATTGCAACTATTTCAAGCACAATCGTCATACGTTTCCTTATTTTCTATACTCTTATGTCAGAATAACAATACATTGTAGGCATCGAACCAACAATCTTTCATTTTCAGCCATTAGAAATGAATTTAGCCCATACGGACCTCTGCGTATCTAGCCTATATTGATTTACAAATCGAATATCCGACATCCATTTATCGCATGCATCAGCGTATTTATAATTTCCCTCATGGGTATTAACTAGCCATTCGATATGATTCAGTATATCAGTTTTGCTCATCAATCGAGAATCCATCAAATTCTTCAGTAATTCCTGCCGTTGTCCATCAGTCAGTCCCTCATTCTTGCTGACGGTATAGCCATACAGTCGCAAGGTAGACATATCCGAAAGATCGGCCATAGAAAACGATGTACTATTCGGTGCATATGTTTTCAGTTTCATCAAAGGGAAGCCATATTGCTTTGCATACTCCAGATAGCTGGTTTCATTGATAAAATACCGATCCCCTTGTTTATCATAATAGACATTGAACGGAACCGGCATATTTCTGTTTGCGCATAGCACATAGGCTGTAACCGGTGTGTAATTCTGCTCAATATTACTAATATGCTTATGGGAATACACATAAACTGTTGTAATTTTATTCGGATTACGGAATGTATCATCACCAAGAATGTCGATAGCTGCATCGCTTAGTATAGTTGCTTCGCAAATATGGTGTTTTTCGCCTTTGTACTCAAAATCTCTTAAACCTTGCATCAAGGTTGCAAGAATAGTCTGCGAAAAACCTCGGTGAATCCAAAAGTTTGTATCCGATTTTTCATGCGCGTCACTTATAAGAAATATTTCATGATTTTCGTTTTTATTACCCAGAATAACAGACAAACATGCGCTGGATGGGACACCTTCTTTTCGATACAAATCAGATTTTATATCCAACTGCGAATATATTTTTACCAATTTCTTGTCACGTATATACTTTTTAGGATCGCTCACATAGTCATTTAGTTCAGATATTTCACTGTCCAATTCTTCTTCATCTTGGATATACTTCGCAATTTGTTTTCCATATTTATGAATAGAAGAAAAATCCTTTAGATTTTCATCTTCATCAAAATACGGTTCATCCAATGTGAAGAGTTTATGTTCCAACACCTTTATTTTATCATTTGCTTCTGCTACGCTGAAATCAGGTATATCTTCAATCCACGAAAATTCAATCATAACACCTTTGACAATATATTTTCCAATAAAGAAGCTAATAGTAGAGAAAGCATATTCATCATTTCTCAAAAGACAACCAAAGCATTCACTCGAATTGCTATCGTAACTTCTAAGATAGCCAATCTGAAAATGACCACCTGCAAATCCAAAATAGGACGAATCAAAAAATTTAGCTAAACTAAGATCAACATGGATTTCCTCGCCTATTAATGTAGTCAATTGTTCAGAAATACTTTCTAATCTCGAATAGAAATACTTTCGTATTATCTCCGCATCTTTACTGCCATTCATCCACATTTTACCCCAAGCAATGCCAATTGATCGGATCACTTCACAGCAGTACATATACACAGATAAATCGTGATATGTCCACCCTGCATCAATCAGCTCTTTCGGCGTAATATCCCTATCCTTTTCATAGGCATCTACGAACACTTGTGCTACTGCATTCATTTTAATTCTCCGATCCCATCACATTATCTGTCCACATTTCACACTGACTCATTACAGTCTGGATTGCGTCGTCCATGCCTTCCGGCGGATAATGGTGATGTCTCAAAAGCCGCTTTACTAAACGGCGCATATTCGCCCGTGCGCCCTCTTTTTTCTGCCAATCGATGGTACGGTTTTTACGAAGAAGGTCTGTCAGCTCCTTAGTAAGCGCAATCAATTCATCATTTTCATAAAAATCCTTAATTGCTTGAGGTTTCGTCAGCGCATCATAAAATGCCAATTCTTCCGCTGTCAGTCCTAGTTTTTCACCGGCTGCCGCCGCTGCTGCAATATCCTTTGCCAGCTTTAGCAGCTCTTCAATGACTTCTTCATTCGTCAGCATACCGTTCAAATAGCGGTTCATTGCACTCTGAATGATTTCCGAGAACTTTTCGGACTTCACAACGTTTGTCTTTCGGTAAACTGATACCTGCTCCGCAATCAGCTTTTTCAACAGTTCGACAGCAAGATTCTTTTCTTTCATACGCGCGATTTCTTCAAGAAACTTGGGATCGAAAATCGAAAATTCTGTCTGAACATCCGAAAACAGGTTGATCACGCCTTCACTCTTGATGCTGTTCTTGAGCAATTCGTTGATTCGCTCGTTTACCTCTGGAAGTGTGAATTTCTTCCCAGTTCCGCCTGCGATCAATCGAACAACCATCGTTCTTACAGCATCAAAGAACGCCGCTTCAATGCGAATCTGTTCATTGACTAAACTGCTGCATAGCGAAAGACCCTGTCGAAGCAACAGGGCTTCCTTGATAAAGATATTCTGTGTCTTTTCCTTATCCGGCAAGTCATGTTCAGCTACACTTTTCCCGAGGATAAAATTCACACCGCCGCTGATTGTTTTTGCCCTTTCCAAGTCTGAACCATTCATAAATTTAGAATAATCAAATCCATGGAAAAAGTCTCGACAAACTTCCAGTTTTTCAAGAAATTTCGGATATGCTGCCTTACTGACATCCGTGTTACCGTAATTTTTGCGATCACGAGCAGTATAGTCATTCATGGCCTGCTTCAAAGCTGAAGCAATGCCAACGTAATCGACAATCAGACCGCCCTCTTTATCCTTGAAAACACGGTTTACACGCGCAATCGCCTGCATTAAATTATGACCAGACATCGGCTTGTACACATACATTGTTGCCAGCGATGGTACATCAAATCCTGTCAGCCACATATCTACGACAATGGCAATCTTCAGCGGTGAGTTATTATCCTTAAACTTTCGCGCCATATCATCTTTATGTGTTTTATTTCCGATAATTTCCCGCCATTCCTCAGGATCGTTATTACCCTGCGTCATGACTACGCCGATTTTTTCTGTCCATGTCGGACGAAGTTCCAGAATCCGCTTATAAATCTTCATCGCAATCGGACGTGAATACGCTACAATCATCGCCTTGCCCGTCAGAATGTTCTGCCGGTAATTCTCGTAATGATCAAGGATATCGTCAACCAGCGAGTTAATAGTCTGATCAGCGCCTAAAATCGCCTCCATCTGACCGAGCTCTTTTTTGCTCTTTTCGATAACGTATGGATCTGTATTTTCTGCCATAATATCGTATTCACGGTCAATTAGATGCAACGTTGCTTCGTCAAGTTTGAGATGAATAACACGACTTTCATAATAGACTGGTCGTGTTGCGCCATCTTCGACCGCCTGTGTCATATCATAGATGTCGATATAATCACCGAAAACTTCTCGTGTACCGCGATCTTTCGTAGAAATAGGGGTACCCGTAAATCCAATATATGTAGCGTTAGGCAGGCTATCTCGAATGACACGTGCAGTACCGATAACGGTCTTTGCTTCGACTTCACCGTTGTCATTCTGCTTCACGACAACTTTTTCATTAAGTCCATACTGTCCACGGTGCGCTTCGTCTGCCATCACAATAATATTTCTGCGTTCCGACAACGGCTCGCTGCTTTCTTCGAACTTCTGCATGGTCGTAAAGATAATACCATTTGCCTGACGATTTTCCAGAAGTTCTTTCAGATGTTTGCGACTTTCTGCCTGCTGTGGAGTCTGGCGCAGAAAATCTTTACAGCGAGAGAATTGACCATAAAGCTGGTTATCCAGATCATTTCGGTCTGTGATAACTACAATCGTAGGACTTTCTAACACCTTTTGCAGGCCATGCGCATAGAAAACCATAGATAAGGATTTACCACTGCCCTGGGTATGCCAGAACACGCCGCCCTTACCATCCGTTACCGTCGCGTGTTTGGTAGACTCCAGTGCTTTTTTGACAGCAAAATATTGATGGTATCCTGCAAGCACTTTAAACGTATTTTGCCCATCCACATTAAAGCAAATAAAGTTCTTCAGAATATCCAAGAAACGTGTTTTCTCGAACATTCCCTCAAAGAAAGTATCAAACGTTGCATATTGTGTATTCTCATAACTGCCGTCAACCGTCTTCCATGCCATAAAGCGATCCTCGCCAGATGTAATCGTACCCGCGCGAGAAGTTGTCATATCACTCATTACGCAAATCGCGTTATAGACAAACATCGACGGAATTTCATACATGTAGTTACGCAGCTGACGATAAGCAGCCGATGCATCTGTTTCCTCGCGGGACGGGGATTTCAGCTCAACAACAACCAGCGGCAATCCATTCACAAAGAGAATAATATCCGGTCGTTTTTCAGAATTCTCAATAAAAGTCCACTGATTAACCACTGCAAACTCATTATTGGAAGCATTTTCAAAGTCAATGAGATAGACGAGACCAGCGCGTTCCTCGCCATTGTCCATGTATTTTACAGGAACACCATTTTGCAAATAATCCATGAACACCATATTTTTCTGCAGCAGGGTACCCGTTTCAAAATTTTTCAGTTTATATATTGCTTCATTCAAAGCGTTCATGGATAACCCTTTATTTACACGCTGAAGGCATGGTAACAACAAATCTTCATAAAGCGGAGAATGGTAATCGCGTTCTACATCTGGGCCATAGACATAGGTATAGCCCAACCTCTCTTTAAGAAGTTGCAAGACCGCATTCTCATAATTTGATTCAGCAAAACTTTCTGCCATCGTTTGTCACTCCCTTTTACGCCAGACTTGCCCCGAACTGATCCAGCGTGTTTTCTGCGTTTCTGTCAGTGACGGGCTTGTTCATTGCCTTTTCAATCAGATTGAGAAGGCTTTTGGCTCTGTCGATGAAGTAGCCATCGAAGTCATCCGTTTTTAATTCTGCATAGTCGATAAAGTGTGATTCTACCCGTGCTTGCAGTTCAACCTCGGTCAGCCCGTCAACTTTCTTGAGGATCGCAGCCAGATACTCACTCGGTGCATGTCCGCCAATCGAGCGGTTAGTCGCTGGAAGAATTGGCGTCTTGTTAACGATAGAATTATATCGCCCGCGCTTGATACCCATTTTCTCGCAATATGCCTCTGGGAAGATGTGGTGAATATCCGGAGACTCAAGCATACTGTTCACGATGTCAATCGTCGTGTTGTTCATAAAATCACGGCATTTCTCCTTGTAAAGAAGAGCCATAATTCCCTTATAAGCAGCGCTCAAACGAGTTTGAAGAGTTAGAAGCCGCGTAGAAGAAAAGACTGCGCTGTTAATCGTGTGCATTGCATTCGGACGTCCATTGACCTCTTCAACCATATCTTCAATGTCGTAGGCGTACCGGGTTTCATTAGCGCCACCGTACATTTCACCCAAAATCCCGCACCAATACCACCGAGAGAGCATTTTAATTGTATTTGGCTCATTGCATTTTGTTTTTCCGAGAACAGCACAGATTGCCGCAAGTGGAATCAATTGCGTTGTATAGGGCAAATCTCTTTGACGGAAAACGTACTGATCCCGAAGAAGAAACTCCTTTGCGATTTTGAACCCAGACAGCACTGCGTCCCGGTTCGCTATGTACGATTCATAAGGAAGTCCCAGAACATCCTTCTTTTTGCATGAGATTGTGTTTGTCTTTCCAGACTGCTTGTTCAAATAGCTTGTATAGAGGCATACAGTTGTCAGGAATGTAGTCTCATCAATCCCATCGAACAGGTCTGTTCTCAGCGTGTCACCGAAACCGCAAATTGTATTTCGACACTGCACCCAGTCTTTTCTCAGGTCAAAGTCTCTTGTGGCATAAGTTGCAGTAACAAGCTCAAACACCGTGAGAGGAACACCGCCAGTATTGACGTTCTCAAACACCTTGCACACTGCCTCTCGCGGCGTGGACTTGTCCAGCGTAATCACAGGCAACTTATACCCGGAAATTGTATTCAGCACATCCGCCTGAAAACGCTTGAACTCGTCCATTGCTTCCGGCTTCATTCCATAGTGCGTCATGTAGCCCATGAACCAGTCCATAACGGCGTTGCTATCGAACACAATATTGACCGGAAATAACTTGTTCTCGTATTCATACTCTCTGGTTGAGAGGTCGAGCTTCACATCACGGTCAAAGTTCTCTTTAATCTTGCGGTCTTCGGGGATGGACAGGACTGCATCAAAGCGATCCTCATCATCGTCAAGGCACTTTTCCATAGAAAGGTAGTAATAACGCTTAATAGCCTTGCCTTTTTCTGTTTTGGTCGAGACCGGCTCTTTAGAGGATGTTGCCTGATAGATTGAAGTAAGTCGCTGCTGTCCATCAAGAATTAAATGATCCGGTTTTGCAGGAACACCCTTGACGCCTGTAATTGTACGGTATTTGAATTGAATATCCGGGTTGCCATATTGCAACCGCATAATGGCACCCATAGGATAGCCCTGTGACAGGCTGGCGATAATGCCTCTAATTCGATTATCATCCCAAGTCCAATCACGCTGAAACTCCGGCAACTGCATCGAGCCGGATTTAACCTCCGCTAAAAGCTGACTGAGGTTTGTATCAAGGGATTGTGGGGAAACAATCATATCTGTCCCTCCTTCATTGCATTGGGTTAGTTGGGCGAACTCATTCTGGTTCCATATCTGGTAAACGATAATTTAGCGGCTTAGCACTGAACGTCGGAGACGTCGATCTCGCCTGACATCAACTTTGGTAGTAGTTCATCCCTAAGTGCAGCCAGCTTACGAGCCTCAATCCGGTTCGAGATTATCAGCTCAAAAATGGGCTGCATGATAGAGGTGAGACTTGTATAATCTTCTTCGCAAGGAATTAAGACCTCTGCTTTGGCAAGTTCCTCACGTTTGATGTGCCCCATTGTTGTTGCCTTATCAGCAGCGATTGCAATAAAACGGGCAAGGTGGTGAGCCGTCCACAGGTAGTAAAACCACTTGTCATAGATGTCTGATGTAACCTTGAAAAGGTGCTGATTCAGTCCGCAAGTTCCCCCGCACCATATATCAACAAGTAGACTTCCAGACCAAGAGAAGATGACATCGCCATCGTGAATGATGTATTCAGGTTTGATTCTCAAGGAGCAGAGTTCACTACTATCATCACATGAACCTTGGCGGAGTTCCTTGATCTTCAATACTGGAAGACCTATTTCATTCCCCTGAGGACGGAACTTCTGCATGGCAAGTCCATTCAAGTAATTGGCGATGTCTAAGAGATTGCCTTTTCTCCATCCAGCAGGGATGGCATCAATATTGATAAAATGGTTGTCAAAGATAGCTTTGGCTTGAGCGTATAAATTATCGTTTATCTGCCTATTCACCTCAATCTTTTCGTCGAGTGCGGACAGTAGTAAAACGTTTTTTTCCATTTCTGTTGTGTCGCGAATAGGAATCGGCATCTCCACAAGAGACTTTATATTTAAGGTAGGTTGTACTGTCGTATTGAGGTTCTGTTCGATGTATGATTGTCCGCATGGAGAATCAAAATAATACTTCACCCACTTTGACATAAGCTCATCCTCAATGTCTATAAGTGCTGTTGCCCTTACCAAATTACATCCTGCAAATGATTTTGGCACAATCGCTGTCTTGCCAATAGTTCCAACAACGCTTACAATCAATTCTCCACCATGCAAGCGAGTACGAGAGTATTTAGCTTCATTCTCACGGGCGGTCGTATCTAATTCTGAAGGAGATTTCAATCCTGAGATCAAATTGTTGACTTTAATTACAGGAACCCCATCTGGGACACTTTGACCTGGTTGCACAATTCCATATCCAATTTTCCGATTGACCATGCTCCCTAAAGGCTTGTATTCCATTTTTACCATCCTATCCGATATATTTTCTATGTGCCAGCTTCACATTCTGTTGCTTCACCATCGCATAGTGCATGGTGGTGTCGATTTTCTGATGCCCTAAGAGCTGCTGGACTTGCTCTATGGGCATTCCTTTGTCTATGGCAGTAGTAGCCAGAGTACGTCTGAACTTGTGCGGATGAACCTTCGGTATATTCAAACGTTTTCCCAACTCCCGAAGGCGCGTCTCCACTCCGCCGATCATCAGCCGGTCGAAGGGGGCTTTCAACGAAACGAACAATGCCGGGTTTCCATCCGCTCGACCCTCAAGATAGTTTTGAAGGTGGATCTTCGTCCTTGCATCGAAGTAGACCAATCGTTCTTTATTGCCTTTGCCGATAACCACGCATTCGCGTTCGTTGAAATTGATGTCTTCGCGGTTTAGCGTGACCATCTCTCCAACGCGCATTCCAGAGGAAGACAGAAGATCAATCATTGCCAAGTCTCGTGCCGTTTTGCAGTTGTCACGCATCAGTTCTAATGCTTCATCGGTGTATGTGTCCTTGACCACCTTTGCAGTCTTGACTTTATGAATCCGACGTACCGGACTTTTCACGATGAAATCCTCATCTTCAAGCCAAGAGAAGAAACTGGACAGAATCCGACGAATATTATCTATGGTCACTTTGCTTGACCTGCGTTGAACCTGATAGTTGGTCAGATAACGACGCAAATCATCTGTGGTGATCTGTCGCACAGCCTTTCCAACTCTGGCAATCAGAGCCTCAATCGTCTTCCGGTAGTAGCTTAGGGTTTTCTCTGAACAGCCTTCGATCCGTTTTGCCGTGATAAATGCTTCGACTGCATCTGTTTCTTCTG
>OGCO01002033.1_pt1 | contig 28063 bp, 24 predicted proteins | sample 1570171 | NCBI WGS metagenome assembly OGCO01 (sample SAMEA4370583, study PRJEB24528) | human gut metagenome
ACAGGTCGGTCTCGGTCTCCTCCTTGAAGGTGGTCTGCAGGATGCCTGCACGGCCTGCGCCGATGCCGGAAGCGTATGCCAGAGCGATGTCCTTGGCCTTACCGGTGTAGTCCTGCTCCACGCAGATCAGAGAGGGGCAGCCCTCGCCCTCGGTGTACAGGCGGCGGACGATGTGGCCGGGGCCCTTGGGGGCAATCATGATGACGTCAACGTTCTTCGGCGGGGTGATGGTCTTGAAGTGGATGTTGAAGCCGTGGGCGAATGCCAGGGCCTTGCCCTCGGTCATGTAGGGGGCAACCTGAGAATTGTAGATGTCGGCGCACAGCTCGTCGGGAACCAGCATCATGACGACGTCACCGGCCTTGGCGGCCTCCTCGACTTCCATGACCTTGAAGTTCTCGTGGGTGGCGGCAAACTCGGAGGCTTTCTCCCAGTGGGCAGAACCCTTGCGCAGACCGACGACGACATTGACGCCGCTCTCGGCCAGGTTCTCGGAATGGGCGTGGCCCTGGGAGCCGAAGCCGATGACGGCAACGGTCTTGCCGTCGAGCACGCCGAGGTTGCAGTCGGAATCGTAGTACTTGTTGATAGCCATTGTGGTGTCTCCTTTTGTTGTTGATACTTTTTATATTTGTAATTTTAATTGGGAAACGAAAATAAAAATCCGTAGGGGCGCATTCTATATGCGCCCGTGCAGTGCAGCCTACGGTGGGCGGATATGGAATCCGCCCCTACAGGCATTGAAAATTTACGAGCAGCTCAATGGCAGTGCGTCCCCGGCAGCGGCAGCTGTGCCTCTCCGACCTCCTGCGCGGGTTTCTGCATATGCTGGTGCTTGCCGCCGCGCTCGAGAGCAGTGACGCCGGTGCGGCAAAGCTCCAGAATCTCATAGCCCTTGAACATCGTCAGGAAAGCGTCGATTTTATCCGGCTTGCCGGTCAGCTCAAATACCATGCTGTCAGGCGACAGGTCGATGATTTTCGCCTTGTAGATGCTGGAAATCTCCCGCAGCTCGGCGCGGTTTTGGTTGTCGCAGGCTACCTTTAACAGCAGCAGCTCGCGCTGTAAGCTCTTGTCGGGGTCCAGCTCAAAGACCTGGCGGGTGACTTCGAGGCGTTCCGTCTGCAAAATCAGCTGGGTCATGGCCTGCTCGCTGCCGCGCAGCGTGACCGTAATGCGGCTGACTTTGGGGTCATTCGTAGCCGAGACGGTCAGGCTGTCAATGTTGAAGCCGCGGCGGCAGAACAGGCTGGAAATGCGGGCCAGAACGCCGTTGGAGTTATCGACCAGCAGGCTGATGACCCGCCGGGTGTTGTTGTTTTGTTCCATGCGTGTCACCTCATTCCATGATGATATCGTTGATGGTGCCGCCGCCGGGGATCATCGGAAGGACTTTTTCATCCTTGCCGATGCGGCAATCGATCCAGCTCGGGCCTTTCTGCTGCATGGCGTCGGCGAAAGCCGCCTTGAACTCGGCGGGAGTCGTGGCGCGGTAGCCCTTGGCCCCAAAGCCCTCGGCCAGCTTGACAAAGTCGGTGCGGCGGTGCGGGTCGGTGTCGGAGTAGCGCTTCTCGTAGAAAGTCGTCTGCCACTGGCGCACCATGCCAAGCACCTGATTGTTGAAGATGACCGTGATGATGGGCAGCTCGTAGCTGACAGCAGTGCAGGCTTCGTTGAGGTTCATGTGGAAGGAGCCGTCGCCGGTGAACATGACCACCCGCTGGTCGCGGCCCAGCGCCATCTGTGCGCCGATGGCTGCGCCGTAGCCGAAGCCCATGGTGCCGAGGCCGCCGCTGGTGATGAAGCCGCGGCTCTTGGCGTGGCGGATGTACTGGGCGGCCCACATCTGGTGCTGGCCCACGTCGGTGACGTAGACGGCTTCCGGGCCGCACTGATTGCACACCTCGCCGATGACCTGATGGGGCATCAGGCGGGAAGCGTCGGACACCGGGTGGTAATCCTGCGCCTGCCACTCGTGGATCATCTTCATCCAGTCGGGGTGCTTCTTCTCCTCGATGAGGGGGAGCATCCCGCCCAGCACGTAGGCGGCATCGCCGGAAATGGCGAGGTCCACATCCACGTTCTTGCCCAGCTCGCTGGGGTCGATGTCGATCTGGATGATGGTGGCGTTTTTTGCAAAAGTCTTGGGGTTCAGGGCCACACGGTCCGAGAAACGGGTGCCCAGCGCGATGAGAACATCGCAGTCGGCCACAGCCCGGTTCGCGGTGTAGCAGCCGTGCATACCGATCATACCGATGTTCATCGGGTCACCGTAGGGCACGACGCCCGCCGCCATCAGGGTGTAGGTGGCGGGGATCTCAGCCTTGTGGATCAGATCCCGCAGGGGCTGGCAGGAGGCTGCGCTCCGCACGCCGCCGCCGAAGTAGACCAGCGGACGCTCCGCCGCGTTGATGATGTCGGCGGCCCACTTGACCTGTTCGGCGTTGTAGGTGGTCACGGTGCGGATCTTCTCCGGCTGCTTGGGGGTGAACTCGCAGACGGCGGCGGTCACGTCCTTGGGGATGTCCACGAGGACAGGGCCCTTGCGGCCGCTCTGGGCGATGCGGAAGGCCGCGCGCATGGTGTCGGCGAGGTCCTCGACCTTGCGCACCGTGAAATTATGCTTGGTGATGGGCATCGTGATGCCCTCAATGTAGGCTTCCTGAAAGCCGTCCGTGCCGAGGCCCGCCGTGGGAATGTTGCCGGTAAAGGCGACCATGGGCACCGAGTCCATGTAAGCGGTGGCGATGCCGGTGACAAGGTTGGTCGCGCCCGGACCACTGGTGGCCAGCACCACACCGGTGCGGCCGGTGGCACGCGCGTAGCCGTCGGCTGCATGGGCTGCACCCTGCTCGTGGGCGGTCAGCACATGGGTGATGCGGTCGGCGTTCTTGTACAGCTCATCGTAAAGGTTCAGCACTGCGCCGCCGGGGTACCCGAAGAGGGTATCCACCCCCTGCTCGCAGAGAACTTCCACAAAAATCTGAGAACCATTCAACTGCATTTCTCGTCTCTCCTGTTTCCTATCCTGTTCCAACTCTACACTTTTTAAAAATCCCTCAGATACGTCAAATTTCGTATCTACCATTCGGTTTTGAACGTTGGGTCAATTATACTATAAATCGGTCGGATGTCAAACAATGATTTGTAAAGTGAATCACCGGAAAGATGAAGATAATTAAACACAGGCTTGCACTGGACCTCATAGAGCGGTATAATTTTGGTACATTCGTTAAATCAAGAGGGAAAAGGCTATGAAACTTCGTGAATGGAATGCCCGGCTCCACGGGCTTGTGATCTTCCGCGCCCTGCTGGACGACCCGGTGGTGGCCAAATTATTGGACTTGACCGACCGGATGGAGGCGGGTACCCGCAGCATGGGGCCGGTGTGCGACGCAGTGGCTTCGTTCGAAGCGGCTCTGTTTGAGCAGACCACCAATCTGGGCGAATACCTTTCCAACGCCGTGTTGGAGACCGAGACGGTCTGCGTGCGTCAGGCGGCAGCGGGCGGCATCGCGCCGGTGCTGCAAAGTGCGCTGGACAGTGAACTGCACTTTTTGCAGGAGCTGTGCGGCCTGACGCTGGACGAGCTGTTTCAGACCGCCTATTCCGAGCAGAGCCAGCGCCCGGAGCTGGCCTTCCTGCCCCGGTGGGAGACGAAGAAGATCGACCTTGCGGCAGCCTACGCCCAGCGGATGCAGGAAGCCGGGAAGAAGGGCTATGGCATGTTCGCCAAGCACCATGTCTTCACGGTGGAGGATGGCCGGTTGGTGCCGGTGAAGTACCCCGACCCCCAGCGCCTCTCCGAGCTGCCGGGCTATGAGGGCGAGCGGGAAAAGGTAATCGCCAATACCAAGGCCCTGCTGGCGGGGATGCCCGCCAACAACGTTCTGCTCTATGGCGACGCGGGCACCGGCAAGTCCAGCGCCGTCAAGGCCATTGCCAACGAGTTCGCACCCGATGGGCTGCGGCTGGTGGAGGTGAAAAAGAATCAGCTCTATCAGATCCCCGACCTGATGGACAAGCTGGCGGCGAACCCCCTCAAGTTCATCCTCTTCATCGACGACCTGAGCTTCACTGCCAACGACGACAACTTCGCGGCCCTGAAAGCCATCCTCGAAGGCAGCGTGGGCGGCCGGGCCAAGAACATCGCGGTCTATGCCACCTCCAACCGCCGCCACCTGATCAAGGAGACCCTGACCGACCGCACCGGCGACGATATCCACGAAGCCGACACCCGGCAGGAGCTGATGAGCCTTTCCGCCCGGTTCGGCCTGACTGTCACCTTCCAGCGGCCTGAGAAAGCCCGCTTTGCCGCCATTCTGGAAGAGCTGGCAAAACAGCACCACATCCAGATGCCCATGGAAGAGCTGCTGGTCAAGGCCGAGGCCTTCGCCATCCGCGCCGGCGGCCGCAGCCCCCGCGTGGCCAAACAGTTCATCGAACAGTGCGAGAGCGGCGTGCAGAAATAATGTTTGCTTTTTTGTTTTTATGGATAAGAAAAAGCGCTGTGCAGTGAAATGACTGCACGGCGCTTTTTGCTATTTTGAAAGAAAACTGCCGCCGCAGGCGGCGGATGAGGTAGTCAGAAAATCAAACGCGCTCGGCCACCAACTGGAAGCCCTCTTTGGTGAGCTCCTGCCGGATCTGCTCGATCTGGGCATGGTCGCGGGTCTCCAGCACCAGCTTGAGGAAGCAGCTGGAGATGGGCATGTTGGGGTCGGAACCGTCGTGCAGGACGGAGACCACATTGCTGCCGCAGCGGGAAACGATGGCGGCCACCCGCTCCAGCTGACCGGGCTTATCCTCCAGCGCAATGGTCAGGTTGGCCTTGCGGCCGCTCATCACCAGACCACGGGTGATGACGCGGTTGAGGATGTTCACATCGATGTTGCCGCCGGAGATCAGGCAGACCACCTTTTTGCCCTCGATGGGCAGCTTGTGGAACAGCGCCGCTGCCACAGGCACCGCACCGGCCCCCTCGGCCACCAGCTTCTGGTTCTCCATCAGGGAGAGGATGGCGGCGGCGGTCTCGTCCTCGCTGACGGTAACGATGTCGTCCACATATTCCTCACAGAGCTGATAGGTCAGCTCGCCGGGGGTCTTGACCTGAATGCCGTCCGCGAAGGTGGCCACATTTTTCAGGGTCTGATACTTGTGTTCATGCAGGCTGCGGTACATGCTGGGGGCACCCTCGGCCTGCACACCGTAGACCTTGACCTCGGGGCGCAGGCTCTTGATGGCGAAGGCCACGCCGGAGATCAGGCCGCCGCCGCCCACGGGCACGATGACGGCATCCAGATCGGGCAGCTGGTCAAGGATCTCCAGACCAATGGTGCCCTGACCTGCGATGACCTGTTCGTCATCGTAGGGGTGGATGAAGGTCATGCCGGTCTCGGCCTGCAGCTCCACGGCCTTGTCGTGGGCATCATCATAGGTGCCGGGCACCAGACAGACCTCCGCGCCCAGGCTCTTGGTGTTTTCCACCTTCATAATGGGGGCACCGTCCGGCATACAGACGATGCTCCTGATGCCCCGGCGGGTGGCGGCCAGCGCCACGCCCTGTGCGTGGTTGCCGGCAGAGCAGGCGATCACGCCCTTTTCGCTCTCCTCCCTGGAGAGCTGGCTGATCTTATAATAGGCTCCCCGCACCTTGAAGCTGCCGGTCACCTGCAGGTTCTCGGTCTTGAGGTAGAGGCGGCAGTCCTTGGAGAGCTTGGGCGCTTCAATCAGGTCGGTCTTGCGGGCAACGTCCTTGAGCACAAAGGCGGCGTGGTAGATCTTATCCAGAGTCAGCATGACGATACTTCCTATCTTCTATCCTTGATTTTCGCATGTGAATATGCATCCCAGTATAAATTAGCAAAAGTATTTTGTCAAATGAACGTATTTCAACATTGTGTTTGCTGGGGTGACTGCCAATGGCTACGCCCGGGCAGATGGCCCTGCGGCCCGATGCACGCCCCACCTGTTCCCATGCCGTGAAGGCGGTTTTCCCTGACCCAAAACGCCCCTCTCCGGCATCCGTGAGACCGGAGAGGGGCGTTCTCGTTTTTAACCTTTCATCGGCACAAATCCGACCAGATCCTTCACGACCTCGCCGCCGATGATGAGCCCGGCCACCGAGGGCACAAAGGCGTTGGAACCGGGGACCGAGCGCCGGATGGTGCACTTGCGCTGGGTGCCCGGGGGGCAGATGCAGTGGTTCTTACAGCTGATGGAATCATCCTCGATGGGGGTCATGGCAGGCTCCTTGGAGTAGACGACCTTCAGGTGCTTGATCCGCCGCTTGCGGCACTCGGTGCGCATCACCTTGGCCAGCGGGCAAACGGAGGTCTTGTAGATATCCGTTACCTCAAAGCGGGTGGGGTCCATCTTGTTGCCCGCGCCCATGGCGCAGATGATGGGGGTGCCCGCCTCCTTGGCCTTGACCACAAGGGCGATCTTGCCGGTGACGGTGTCGATGGCGTCCACCACATAGTCGTACTGGGTAAAGTCGAACTGATCCTGCGTTTCGGGGGTGAAGAAGGTCTTGTAAGTCGTGACCTTGATGTTGGGGTCAATGTCATGGATGCGCTGTTCCGCCACATCCACCTTGTACTGGCCCACCGTCTTGCGGGTGGCCACGATCTGACGGTTCAGATTGGTCAGGCAGACCTTGTCGTCGTCGATGAGGTCCAGCGCACCCACACCGCTGCGGGCCAGCGCCTCGACGGTATAGCCGCCCACGCCGCCGATGCCAAACACCGCCACACGGGAACCGTGCAGCTTTTCCATTGCTTCCTTCCCCAGCAGCAGCTGGGTGCGGGAATATTGATCCTGCATAAATACACTCCTTATTTTTCCACACTCTTGATCGTGCCGCCGCCAAGGACCACATCCCCCTGATACAGCACCACGGCTTGTCCCGCAGTGGGGGCGCGCTGAGGCTCATCGAATTCCAGCCGGAAGCTGTCCTCCCCCGCCGGGTAGACGGTGGCGGGCTGCTCGGTCTGGTGATACCGGGTGCGGGCCGTGACCCGCAGCGGCTCGGTCAGCGCCGGGATGGCGATCCAGTTCACCTCGTCGGCATACACGATGCGGTCGAACAGCAGCTCTTCCGGGCCGACGGTGACGGTGTTGGCCTCCATATCCTTGGCGCAGACGTAGACCGGCGCACCCATGGCAAGGCCAAGGCCCTTCCGTTGGCCGATGGTATACCGCACCGCGCCCTTGTGGGTGCCCACCTTCCGGCCCTCGGTATCGAGGAAGTCCCCGTCCGGGTAGTGCTTGCCGGTGAAATCCTCCATGAACTTTTCATAGTCGCCGTCCGGCACAAAGCAGATATCCTGACTGTCGTGCTTGCGGGCATTGATGAAATGCTGCTGTTCGGCAATGGCGCGCACTTCGGTCTTGTGGAGTGCCCCCAGCGGCAGCCGCACATGGGCCAGTTGTTCCTGTGTCAGATTATAAAGCACATAGCTCTGATCTTTTCCTTCATCAAGGCCTTTTTTCAGCAGCCAGCGGCCAGTGGCCTCGTCCTGCTCGACGCGGGCGTAGTGGCCGGTGACGACATACTCCATCCCGTGCTCCTTCGCCCAGCGGAGCAGGTGGTCGAACTTCATATACTTGTTGCAGTCGATGCAGGGGTTGGGGGTGCCGCCCGCCTCATAGACCCGGATGAATTTTTCGATGATCTTCTCCCGGAAATCGGCGGTGAAATCCAGCACCTCATAGGGAATATCCATCGCATAGGCCACCTCGGCGGCGTCCTCGATATCCTTTTCCGAGCAGCAGGTGTGGAAGCCGGACTGACCCAGCGTCTCGTTCCGGGTGAGCCGCATGGTGATGCCGGTGCAGTCGCACCCCTTCTGCTGCATCAGCCACGCCGCCACCGAGCTGTCCACGCCGCCGCTCATGGCGATGAGGGCACCGGGACGGTTTGTCTGTATTGTCTCTGTCATTTTGTTCCTCTTGCTCTAAAACATACTAAAACAGTAGTTATAATACTACCGCACGTTCTTTCTCTTGTCAAGACGCAGAAAATTGCGCCGCAGCGGCCAGCAGGGCCGCTTTCTCGTTGGGGAGGCGGCCGGTGATGACCTGCTCCAGCAGCCCTTCCAGCACCCGGCGCAGTCCCGGCCCCGGCGCGACGCCCGCCGCCATCAGGTCCCGGCCATTCACGGCCAGCTGGTTCACCCGGCAGCAGACGCTTTCGGCTTCCAGTTGCCGGGCCAGCGCCGCCTGTGCGGCAAAGTCCGCCGCCCTTTCCGGGCAGATTGCCCCGCAGAGCGCATCCATTTGTTCCACGGTGTGCAGGTCATACCGTCCCAAAAGGCGCTTGGTCTGAATTTGCACAGACTCTTCCGCGGGGGTGTCCAAAGTTCTTCCGAAGACCGTCCGGTGGGTGGGACCCTGTTGCCGAAGGCAATAGGGCGGGCAATGGAATGGCCCGATCCGTGTCTGAGGAAGAAGCTTCGGACACTCCCGAACCAGCACTGTAACGTTTTCAGCCAGCGCATTGGAAACTTTGAGCCGCTTCAATGGGGCCCGCGCACCGGCTTCTCCCAGCGGGCAGAGAAGCGCCGCCAGCCGGACAGGAAAGTGTTCCATGCCCGGCGTCAAAGCGTCGATGATACGGCAGATCTCAGGAAGCATTTCCAGATTCAGCTCCGGGAAGAGCACCGCCAGCACCGCCGGTTCCAGATAGGTGCCGGGCTTTGGTGCCGCCAGCAGACGGCTCAGCTCCTCGGCGATCCGCTCGGCGGACACGCAGTCCAGATGGGGGCTCAGCGCCTTGGCCGCCTCCCCGGTGGCCGGGTCGAGGGCGAAGCCGAACCGCGCCGCGAACCGGTAGAGCCGCAGGATGCGCAGGGCGTCCTCCTCGAACCGGCGCTCCGGCTCCCCCACGGCCCGGACGATGCCCGCCGCAAGGTCCGCCCGCCCGCCGAAGGGGTCGATGAGCCCCTCCTCGGCGCTGTAGGCCATGGCATTGATGGTAAAATCCCGCCGGGCAAGGTCTTCCTTCACGTCCGGCACAAAGTGCACCGCGTCCGGGTGGCGGCCATCCGAATAGGCACCTTCGGTGCGGAACGTCGTGGTCTCGTATAAATTTCCGTGGGATTTGATGGTCACGGTGCCGTGCTGCAAGCCGGTGGGGATGCAGTGCTCCTCCCCGAAGAGGGCCAGTACCTCGGCAGGGGTGGCGCTGGTGCACAGGTCCCAGTCGTGGGGGACAAGGCCCAGCAGACTGTCCCGGACGCAGCCGCCCACAGCGTAGGCCGCGTGGCCCGCTGCATGGAGACGGTCCAGCAGGGATACCGCGCCCTCGTCCAGTGGGATGAAAATGGGTTCTGCTCTCATGAAGTTTCCTCGTCGTATTGCAAAGTGATCTGTTTGCCGTCAAAACCGCACTCCACAGGCGGGAAGAGGGCTGCTGCAGCCGGGCGGGCCTCCTCCGGGTCGGTGATGATGGGCGAATAGTGGGTCAGCCACAGCCGCTTTGCCCCGGCCCGGGCCGCCAGCCCGGCGTCCTGCAAAAAGGTGCTGTGGCCGTACTGCTTCGCTTGAGCAAGATAGCTGTCGTCCGGGTAGGTGGCATCACAGAGGAGCAGGTCGGTGCCCTGCGCGGCCTGTTCCAGCCCGGTGCAGGGGGCGGTGTCGCCGGAGAAGACAACGCTCAGGCCTTTGCGCGGCGCTCCAAGGACCTGCGAAGGCTCGATGATCTTCCCGTTTTCCAGTGGGATGCTCTCTCCCCGCTGCAGCAGCTTCCACTGCGGCACCGGGACGCCCAGCGCCTTGGCCTTGGCGGGGTCGAACCGGCCCGCGCGGGGCAGTTCCAGCCGGTAGCCCCGGCTGGGGACGCGGTGCTTGGTGGAGAAGGGCCGCAGCACGGCCCCCGCCGGCCAGCCCGCCGCCAGCGTTTCCAGCGGGATGAGGTCTGCCTCCGGCAGGACCGGCGCGACGCGCACCGGGTAGGGCAGCGGCCCGGTCAGCGCGTGGAGCGCCGCCCACACCGGGGCCATCCCCTCCGCCGGGCCGAAAACGGTCAGCGGCTTTTCCCGGTTCTGGCAGCCCAGCGTCTGCAGCAGACCCGGCAAGCCGAAGATGTGATCGCCATGGTAGTGGGTCAGACAGATGGCGTCCAGCTTCATCAGGTTGACCCCGGCGCGGCGGGCCGCCGCTTGGGTGCCCTCGCCGCAGTCAAAGAGCAGACTGTGCCCCCCGCATTCGGCCACCGCCGCCGTCAGGGCCCGGTCGGGCAGGGGCATGGTGGCCGCCGTGCCCAGCAGTGTAATGGTCAGCATAAAAACTCCTCCGTATCGTTCCCCTTTAGTGTACCACACTTCGCCGCCGCGCACAATCGGCCCCGGCGCGGCATAGGCTGGGGCAAGATCATCGCTTGGAAGGAGGGACGTTTGATGCAGCGCAAACAAGGCTCCCGCCCGCATTCCCGCTTCCGGCTGGTCCCGCTGCTGCTGTTGAGCGCGGTGGTGCTGGCCGCGGCAGCCGGGCTGTTCAGCTGCGCGTACCATCCCCTGATGGCCGTGCGGGGAACGATGCTGTTCCTGCCGGGGGCGTGAAAATTTTTTCCGTGCAGGGGAGCCCTTGGCAGAACGGTTTCGTCTGCATAAAACGAAATAGGTGCATCGAGCAGGAACCTGCCGGTGCACCTATTTTTTATGTCAGTCTATTCAACCTTACCGCCACGTAGGGTTCGGGGAGCTTGAGCTCGTCCGCAAGGTCCTCCTCGGTGGTGTATTTGTCGCCCGCAAGGCCGACCACCACCGTGCAGACTGCGAACCGGCCGCTGGGGGAAAGGGCGGTGATCTTCGCCTCGCCGTCGGCTACGGCGGTCACAACGCCGTTGGTGTCCACGGTGGCGACGCCCGGATTGCTGCTGACCCATGTGATCGGCACGCTGCCGCCGCTTTCCACGGCGACCGTGGCAGCAAGGGCCTCCTTGCTGCCCACAGTCCTGAGCAGCAGGTCGGTCTTGTTCAGCGTCACCTTGCCCACATCGGAGGTAACGGTAACGGCACAGCGCAGGGCCTGACCGTTGGAGGCAAAGGCCGTGATGGTGGCCGTGCCGGGGTTCTGGGCCGTGACATTGCCCTTATCATCCACCGAGGCGATGTTGGGGTCGCTGCTGCGCCACTGATAGACATAGATGAACGAGTGATCGCTGTTCTGGAGCGACAGCTGCTTGGACGGGTGCAGCTCGTTGTACTGCTGCACAAGGTTCAGGCTCGTCTCGCTCAGGGCGGGCTTTTGGGCTTCGGCCTCCTCGCCCTTGCGGGTGACCGTCACCTTACAGGCCGCCCGCTCGCCGTGGTCGGAGATGGCCGTGATGGTAGCCGTGCCCACACTGCGGGCCGTCACCTTGCCGTCACCGTCTACGGTGGCGACGCTGGGGTTGCTGCTCATCCAGACGATGAAATAATAATCGCTCTGCCCGCCGGTGTACAGATACGCCTTGGGGCGCGGGTCGTCTGCGGTGATCTCCAGCTCCATCTCGGTCACTTCCAGTGCAAGCTTGGTGGAGCCGGTCTGTGCACTGGGTGCGGCGTAGGCCGTCAGGGGAGCCGCGGCCAGCATCGCCCCCAGCACCACTGCGCAGAGCGCCCGCCCCGCGTTGGAAACAGAAAACTTCATAGGGTCGAACGTCCCTCCTTTTTGGCTGCATTCATAGGATCCCGCAACTCGGTACGTTTTGCCGCATGATTCGGCTCACTTTCGATTCATTGTACACAGGATTCCGATTCTTTTCAAGCCGTTCGCCCGAAGAGTTCACAATTCGCGCCGCTTTTTGGTGGAACGTATAGTTTTTTTGTGGGAATTTTGTGCAAACTTCCGCCGGTCTTTTACGCCGGTTCCTTCGTATCATACTGCGCCTGTGCGTTCCACAGCTCGCCGTAGAGGCCGTCCGCCGCATTCCTCTTTGTATTCTTTGCTCAAATTATGACGCGCTGTTTGTCCGATTGCAACAAAAAGGCTGCCAAACTCCCTCTGTCGCCGCTTATGCGATGACACCGCCCTCATGGAGGGAGGCTTTCACAGCTTTCCCGTTGCGCCAAGGCCCCCTCCCAGAGGGGGCTGGCACGGCAAAGCCGTGACTGGGGGAATCTGACAGTCCTTTCATCGGATTCAGTTATGCTGTTTCAGAGCGCAGACGGCAAGGCTGAGGGCACTCCATGCGGCCTGATACATCAGCACCGCCGCCACCGACAGCGTGCCGATGCTGCCCGCATAGGTCAGCAGGGCGCCAATGGCCACCGAGAACCAGACCGACACGAGCTGAACGGTGGTGGCCGTCGTCTCGGCATTCTGAGCCTGTTCGGCGGCACGCAGACCGCCGATGAGGCTGACGAAGCCCTTGTCGTGCAGCATACAGCAGCGGGCGGCGTTCTCCGGCTCGGAAGGGGCCGCCAGCGCTTCGCACTGATCCTGTTCCAGCAGGGTGATCATCCCCTCCGGCAGGTGGTAGGCCTCTGTGATGTGCTTGGCGGTCAGGCTGGGGTCCTCGCAGGTGACGAGGAGGCGGATGTTCTCCCGCTGGAGCACTTCCAGCCCGCGGGCGGCGTTCCGGCCGCCGGTGTACCGCAGCACGAACATGGCATGCAGACTGCCGGACACGGCCAGATACAAGATCTGCAACGAGCCGTTCTTGGAGTGCTCGTCCTCGTATTCCTTTTCGGGCACCGGGACGCCCTCCCGCTCCATGTAGGCGCGGTTGCCGATCAGGATGCGGTTGTTATCGCACCATGCCGCAAAGCCGAGGCCGTGGTGGACTTCCAGATCCTTGACCGGGTAGAGGATGTCCGTCCGGTCCTCGATGATCTGGCGGAACAGCCCGCGCAGGGTCTCGCAGCTCTGGTTCAGGATGCTGGCCGCGTAGAGGATGGCCCGGTCGATCCGGCCGCCCTTGAAGATGCGGATGTCTTCGAGGCTCACGCTGTCGGTGGTGAAGAGCTCGTCGGCGTCCACCTGCACAGTGTCCACGCCGCCCAGCTCCTCAATGGCCGCCCAGCCGGGCACCACAGCACCGGCGGCGGCAGCGGTCTTCTGGAGCCGCAGGGAGGCAAGGCCCGCCACCAAGGTGGACGAGAGGGGGGCGCCCATGCAGAGCATGGCGGCCATGGCCGCAGCCATGCCGTTGAGTCCGCCGCCGAACAGCAAGAACACCAAGCCGCTGAGCACCGACGCACCCAGCAGGATGTATGCCGTCTTGCGGGCGCGGCGCTCGCTGGCCCGCTCGCCGAAGCTCTGTTCCACCAGCGCCTCGTCCCACTGGACGGGGCGGCTGAGCAGGACCCACGGGTCCTTCTGGTCGAGGCTGCGGGCCAGCACCCGGATCAGGTCTTTATCCTTGACCCGGAGCGCTCCCTGCAAGCCTTCGGGATCCTTGGTGGCGAGGTCATAGCCGTTCTGCACGGCAGCCAGCATCACCCGGCTGCCCAGCAGGGCCATGAACAGCCCCAGCGCCGCGATGCCGGAAAGCAGCGTCCAGCGGGAGTTCTGATAATTCTGGGAATTGAGCAGCGCGATGACGGCTTCCAGCGCCGCACCGCACGCCGCCAGCGCGGGCATCGTGTCCGCACTGGGGCGGTTCTCTTTTTTCAGGCCGCTCAGACCGTCCCGCAGGACGGGGTAAGCCACGGCCAGCGCCGCCGCCAGTATCAAGAGGTTCGCGGCGTAGAAGGCCGCCGGAGCCACCGACGGGTCCAGCGAAGCGATGGGGGCCAGCAGCCCCGCCGCCACAAGACCGAAGTGGAGCAGCACCACGGCCAGAATGCCGCTGAGCACACAGCGCAGGGTCAGCTCCGCGCCCATTTTATGCAGCTTGTCGCCCACCTGTTCGGGCGTTTCGGGGACCGCTTCCTCTTCGGGAGCCGCCTCTGCCGGGGCGTCCGGCGTTTCGGCGGGCGTTTCTGTGGGAACCGGAGCAGCCGCTTCCGGCTTGGCCTCCGTTCCCGCCTCGGCTTCTGCTGCAGTCACCTCGATGGGGGCGGTATCGTCCATCCCGACCAGCGGGAGGCTCATGCTGTCGTCGATGCTGGGGGCCGTTTCACGGGTGGGGGCGGCAGGGGCGTTCTCGTCGTCGCCCACGCCGAAAAAGTGGAAGGGTTTCGTAGGCTCTTCCGGCTCAGCTTTGGGGGCTGCCGGGGCCGTGGCTGCGGCCTTTTCGGCCCGCGCGACGTCCTCGGCGAAGACCATCTTCGGCAGCGGCGGCTGGGCGGCCTTTTCCTCGTCCTCCAGCGCCTCCGTCTCCACGCCCAGCACTTCCTGCGGGGCGTTCTTCACCTCCATCGGCTTTTCAGCCTTGGCGGGCGGTGTCTCCGGGAAGAGCAGGGCCTTGAGCTCCTGCATCTCGCTCTGCTCTTTCTGCTCCTGCGGGGTCAGCGGGCCGCGCACATAGTTTTTTTCCAGCTTGGGTGCGGCGGGCTTCTCCGGCTTCGGGGCAGCGGGCGCGGCGGCCTTGGGGGCCGGGGCGGGTCTTGCTGCCGGGGTCTGTGCGGGCGTTTCCGGGGCAAAGAAGTCTGCCGCCAATTCCAGATCCGCCTCCGGCTCTGCTGCCTCTTCCTCGCCGCCCAGCCGGATCTCCCCCGTCGGCGGCAGCTCCTGCGGCTGAGCCTTGGGTTCCTCTGCCGGCTCGGCAGTGGCTTCCTCCTTGGCCCGGCCAAGGAGGCGGCTCAGGATGCCGGGCTTTCCGGTATCCGGATTTTTCTGGTCGTCATCGCGGCGCTTCATCTCGTCCGGCACCTGCGCCACACTGGTGCTGAAAAAGGTACGGAATTTTTCTTCCTTTGCTGCAAGGTCCTCCGGGTGTGTATTCTCAAAGCCGTTCATGCGTTTGTCATTCTTCGGCATGCCTTATCCCTCCCTGCGAATCGATTGCGGTTCTGTCCGCGTCTTACTCTCCGGCGCGCTGGCTCTGGATCTCATACAGAATGATGCCAGCCGCCACCGAGACGTTGAAGCTGTCCACGCCGGTGCCCTGTGCGGCCATATCCAGCCGCACCACGCCGTCGCAGAGCTTCTTCACCAGTTGCGAAACGCCGCTGCCCTCGCTGCCCAGCACCAGTGCGATGGGGCCGGTGAGGTTGTTCTTGCGCAGGGGCACGCCGTCCATGTCGGCACAGTACACGAAGACGCCCTGTTCCTTGAGGCGGCGGATGGTCTCGCCGATGTTGGCCACGCGGGCCACAGGCAGACGCTCCGCCGCGCCGGCGCTGGACTTGATGACGGTGGGGGTCACGGGTGCGCCGCCCCGCTTGGGGATGACGATGCCGTGGGCACCGCACAGCAGTGCCGAGCGCATCACCGCGCCCAGATTGTGCGGGTCCTCGATGCCGTCGCTCAGCACGAGGAAGGGCGGCTCGCCCTTCGCCTTGGCGGCAGCCAGCAAGTCTTCCACCGAGACGTATTCGATCTCGCTGGCGAACGCCGCCACGCCCTGATGGCTCTCCGTGCCGGTCATCAGCCGCAGCTTATTGGGGTGCACCCGCTTGACGGTGGCACCGGCCTCTTTGGCCATGGCGGTAAAGTAGGCGGCCACAGCCGGGGCCATCCCCTCCGCCAGCAGCACGGTGTCCACGCCGGAGCCGCTCTTGAGCAGCTCGGTCACTGGATTTTTACCGTAAACGAGGCTCTCGCTCTTCTGCGGCTGCTCTCCGTCGTGGTCGCGGCGGGGGCGGCGCGGCATTTTCTGTTCGTCCATTGTGTTCTCCTTCCGTTTATGACAAGATGCACCCGGAACCGGCCGCATCCTCAAGATTTCATGGTTCAGCGAATTCGACAGGAATTCATTTTGAAGTATACCATAATATGCGGTTCTTTGCTATAGAATTCCCGGTTTTTTCTGCACCGGAATTTTGTCCGGGCAACGTGTGGGCATTTTCTCTGTAATTTTTTCTTCGGCAAAAGTTTTCCACATTCGAGTCCATATACACTTTGTAAATCCCCTCGATCTTTTCCACATGTTGAAAAGTCCGTGGAAAATGTTCAAAAATCCAGTGCCCGCGCCTACTTTTCGGGTGGAATTCCACACTTTCCACCGAGTTTTCAACGGTTTTGATTTTTGCGGTGTAACGCGCGCCGTACTTTTTGTAAATTTCAAGTCGGAAATATGACAGTTTTTTGAACAGCTCGTTCTCACATTTTGCTACAATCTCCAACATCATTTTGACGAATGTGAATCCGTGTTGAAAATTCGGATTGATTTTATCACTTGTTTGGGGTATACTAACCTTACAGGTTCGTTAAAGGATACGCAAAGTCGCATTCTCAAACGACTTTTCACCCCAATGATACTCAATTAGCGGAGGTAATGAATAATGTTGGTAAATGCAACCGAAATGTTGATCAAAGCACGTGATGGCCACTATGGTGTGCCTCAGTTCAACATCAACAATCTGGAGTGGACCAAGGCAGTCCTGACTGCTTGCGAAGAAATGAAGAGCCCCGTCATCCTCGGCGTCTCCGAGGGTGCTGGCAAGTACATGACCGGCTTCAAGACCGTTGCCGCCATGGTCAGCGCCATGGTCGATTCCATGGGCATCACGGTTCCCGTTGCTCTGCATCTGGACCACGGCACCTATGAGGGCTGCAAGGCCTGTGTCGAGGCTGGCTTCTCCTCCATCATGTTCGATGGCAGCCACTACTCCATCGAGGAGAACGTTGAGAAGACCAAGGAGCTGGTCGCTCTGGCACATTCCAAGGGCCTGAGCATCGAGGCCGAGGTCGGTTCCATCGGCGGCGTGGAGGACGGCGTCGTGGGTGCCGGCGAGATCGCAGACCCCGAGGAGTGTGCAAAGATCACCGCTCTGGGCATCGACTTCCTCGCAGCCGGCATCGGCAACATCCACGGTGTCTACCCGGCCAACTGGAAGGGTCTGGACTTCGAGGCTCTGGACCGCATCCACAAGGCCACCAATAACATTCCTCTGGTTCTGCACGGCGGCACCGGCATCCCCGACGAGATGATCGCAAAGGCCATCAGCCTCGGCGTCTCCAAGATCAACATCAACACCGAGTGCCAGCTGGTCTTCGCTGAGGCCACCCGCAAGTATATCGAGGCTGGCAAGGATCAGCAGGGCAAGGGCTTCGACCCCCGCAAGCTGCTGGCTCCCGGCGCTCAGGCCATCGTTGACAAGTGCAAGGAAAAGATCGAGCTGTTCGGCTGCGCAGGCAAGGCCTGAGCAGAAGCGCATCTCCTGAGCACATCCCCACCCCATAAATGATACTGCCCCGCTGTTCTGTGCATCACAAAACAGCGGGGCATTTTTTGTAAGCCAGTCCGCAAAAAGGGGGGCTGCTACACCGGTTTTTCCGTGTGCCGCAGCCCCTCTTCTTTACTGGTTCAATTTTGCAAACGCTTCCCGCACATCGCCGGAGAAGTAGAGCGTGCCCAGTGCGCACACGGGGCCGGTGCCCCCAAGGGCGACCGCCCGGGCCACACCGGCTTCAATGGTGGAAGCAGGCTCAGCCCTGCCGCCCCGGGCGCGGATCTGTTCGGCCAGCGTCTCAGCGGGCATGGCGCGGGGGGTATGGGCCGCCACGGTGACGAACTGCCCGGCCAGCGGCAGGAGCAGTGCCAGCATCTCGTCCACATCCTTGTCCGCCATGATGCTGAGCAGGAACACGAACTTCTGCCCCGGAAAGCGGTCCCGCAAGCTCTGCACGGTGGCCCGCATTCCGTGGGCGTTGTGGCTGCCATCCAGCAAAAAGGCGGGCGAATGCCGCAGCAGCTCGAACCGGCCCGGCCAGCGCACCTGTTCCAGACCAGCACGGATGGCGCTGTCCGGGATGTTCCAGCCCCGGCTGCGCAGCACCCGCAGGGCCGTAATGGCCGTGGCGGCGTTCCGGGGCTGATAGCTGCCGATCAGGGGCAGACGGATGCCGTTCAGGCCGTCAAAATCAAAGGTGACAGCATCCAGATCCCCGTCCTCGATGGTCAGCCTGCTGAAATCTACCACGGTCAGCGGCGCGTGCCGCTCTGCCGCCGTACGGGCGATGACGGCATCGGCCTCGGGCACACCGCCATAGCTCACCACCGGACTGCCCGGCTTGATGATGCCCGCCTTGGCCGACGCGATATCGGCCAAGGTGGGGCCCAGCTCCTTCACATGATCCATGCCCAGCGCCGTGATGACCGCGCACTCCGGCGGGTCGATGACGTTGGTGGAATCCAGCGTGCCGCCCAGGCCCACCTCCAGCACCACGATGTCGCATTTCGTCTCAGTGAACCAGAGCATCCCCAACGCCGTGATGATCTCGAACTCGGTGGGGATATCGGTCATGGCATCGGCAGCGGGCTTCACACGCTCCACCAGCCGCACCAGCGCCTCATCCGGGATCTGTTGGCCGTTTACCTGAATGCGCTCGTTGAACCGGTTGATAAAGGGCGAGGTATACAGGCCCACCCGGTAGCCCGCCGCCTGCAGGCAGGAGGCCAGCATGGCCGCCGTGCTGCCCTTGCCGTTGGTGCCCGCCACATGGATGAATCTCAGCTGCTCGTGCGGGTTCCCCAGTGCGGCCAGCAGGGTCCGGGTGCGGGTCAGGCCCGGCTTGTGCCCTGCCCACTGGACGGCATGGATATAGTTCAGCGCTTCTTCGTAGTTCATTGTGCAATGCCTCGGATCGTTTTGTTTTCCAGCAGCAGGCGCACCAGCACGGTGTTCACCGCCGCCAGGACCAGCGCGTTGGGAATGCGGGTCACCAGCACGCTCCACGGATAGTCATAGAAGAGGTGGAGTGCCAGCGAGTTGATGACAATGGAGCCCACCGCATGGCCGGCAAACACGCTGATCTGGGTGCGCAGGCCCAGCCGCAGGTTGGGCAGAGCGCGCCAGAGAAGGCCCGCCGTCAGGCCGATGGAGCCCGCTCCCAGCGTGATCAGCGGGTTGATGGCGTAGCCGGAAAGGGTGCCGCCGATCATATCGGCCACTGCACCCACGGCAAAACCCTCCACCGGCCCGAACAGCACAGCGGCCAGCAGGGTGGGCAGGCTGCCCAGGTTGAACCGGACAAAGCCGGTGGAAATGCTCAGCACCCGGGCAAACACGATGCTCATGGCAGTGAGCAGGGCCAGCATGGTGAGCTTGCGGACGGAATTTCTGGAATGGTTCATATCAATTGTCCTCCCCTGTTTCGGGAACCGCGGGGCGGGCAATGCAAAACGCCCTCCCCTGTGACAAACCGCACAAAGGAGGGCGTGATTCAACGGTTCACATCCAGACGGGGCCGCAGACGGCCCCGTCTGCACCCAAGTCCATGCAGCAGCGGGATGCAGGCCATGCACCGCGGGTCTTACCTTCGTCCGCAGCACAACTCCCCGTTGATGCGGCACTTAACGCGCATGGCCTTACTCTGTTGATGGTCTTATTATAAGCCTTTTTCCGGCCCATTGCAACCACAACTCCCATCATCTTTCCCAATTCGCGGGGCAGATTTTTGGCGGGGTGCACAATTCCGGCCTACACAAAAAGCCCTCCGGTGCGTCTCGTCCCGGAGGGCTTTGGGGTACAAATGGGCTGGTTATTTACTGCACATCGGTCAGCTCAGCCAGCTTGTGGAAGATCTCGGTGTTGTCATACACGCCGCGGAACTTGTCTGCACCCTGACCACGGGCGTAGAGGTTCACCATGGCACCGGTGTGGGCGTAGGTGGTGTGATCCACACCGGACTTGTGGTTGATGGTGTGGCAGATGGCCATGCTGAAGGGGATGTAGGTGCCGTAGAGCTCATAATCCTGCTGGCTCATCTCCTTCTGGGAGGCAGCGCCGACTTCCAGCGTCCGCTCGTAGGCCTTGCGCAGATTCTCCACCTCGTAGTCGGTCAGCAGCAGCTTGCCTGCGTTGGCGGCATCGGGGTCGGTGGGCAGGGTCAGGCCGAAGTTTGCCTTCACGTCCTGCATAGCGGTCTCAAAAGGAGTCTGATTCTTCACGTAGTTGTTCACATAGGTGGAATCGAACTTTGCGTAGGACATCTTCTGGTGAGCCAGATTGGTCAGGAAGGTATCGTAGTTGGTGGTCTTGTAGCCAATGCCCAGACCGCCGGTCTCGTGGTCAGCGGTCACCAGGATCAGGGTGTCGTCGGGATGCTGGGCGTAGAACTCCACAGCGGCCTGCACTGCGTTGTGCATCTCGATCACATCATGGATGGAGGCAGCGGCATCGTTGGCGTGGCAGGCCCAGTCGATCTTGCCGGACTCCACCATCATAAAGAAGCCGTTGCTGTTGTCCAGCAGCTCAATGCCCTTGCGGACATAGTCGGTCAGCTGCCACTCTCCCGGAGCGGCATCCATGGCGTAGTTCATGGCCTTGCCGTCAGCCAGATTCTCGGCAATGATCAGGGTCTTGCCTGCCCCGGCCTTCAGGGCAGCAGCACCGGCCTGGGTGGTGACCACGTTGTAACCGGCCTGTGCAGCCACCTCGTGGTTGTTGGGGCCGGTGCCATCGCCGTTCACCTTCTGGAACTCGCCGCCTGCGAAATACTCAAAGCCGGAGTTTGCCAGCTCCACGCCGATCTGATAGTAGTTCTTGCGGGTCTTCTGGTGTGCATAGAAGGCAGCAGGGGTGGCATGGTCAATGTTCACCGTGGAAACGATGCCAACCTTGTAGCCCTTCTGCTTGTGGAGCTTCTCTGCAATAGTCTCATAGGGCACATCACGGGTCCAGGGGCACATATTGATGACACCGCTCTCGGTCTTTTTGCCGGAAGCGATGGAGGTGGCGGTGGAAGCGGAGTCCGGGCAGAAGGAGGTGCTGTCGTAGGTGGTCACGCTGCCCACATGGGGGAAGCTGGTGAAGCTCAGGTCGGCCTCGGTCACAGCGCCGTTGTTGTCCACGGTGCCCTTGTAGAAGCGGGCGGACTGAATCTGGGCGGTGCCCATGCCGTCGCCGATGAACAGGAAGATGTATTTGGGCTTCTTCAGCAGGCAGTTCTCTTCCTCGATCTGAGCGGCAGCCTCGTCGGCACCGGCAGCGTGGGCGGCGGGTGCAGCGGCCATGACACCCAGGGCAGAAGCCACAGCGCTGGCCTTCAGAAAGCTGCGGCGGGAGATCTTTTCGTTCTTCATTGCAATATCCTCTCTCTTGATCCGGCCTGACCTCAGGCCTTTGTTTTTTATCATCCGGGAACGGCTTTATTGTAGCGCGTTTCTGCCCCGGGCCGAAACCAGCCCCGTGCAAAGCTTTGGTAAAATCTGTGGGGCGGGGCCGCCCGGATGGTAAAAAAGCCGCAAAATCCGGTAAAATCCGCGCGTTCCGGCCGCGGAGGACCGGTTTTTCCACAAACCTTTGCGCAAGGGTTGAAAGAAGAGGGCGTTTCATTGTACAATAAGAGGGTGAAATGCGATCACCTTTGAACAGAAAGAGGATAACAATATGGCTGAGATCAAAGTGCTGGCCCTGGATCTGGACGGGACCCTGACCAACGACCAGAAGGAAGTGACACCCCGCACCCGCGCCGCGCTGGATGCGGCCATTGAACGCGGCGTGACCGTGGTGCTGGCCTCCGGCCGGCCCACCGCCGGCATCACCCCGCTGGCCAAAGACCTGGGGCTGGACAAAAAGGGCGGCTGCATCCTGTCCTACAACGGCGGCAAGATCGTGGACTGCCGCACCGGCGAAACGCTGGTGGAAAAAACGCTGGACCCCGCGCTGGTCCCGGAGCTGTGCGCCTTTGCCGCCGCGCAGGATGTGGCCATCCTGACCTACAACCAGGAGGGCATCGTCTGCCAGCGGCCCCGGGATCCCTGGGCCAACAAAGAGTGCTTTACCACCAAGCTCCCTATGATCCCGGTGGAGGACCTGGCCCGGTATGTGGACTACCCGGTGTGCAAGATGCTCATTTGCCTGGACCCGGACCGTCGGGATGCCGTGTGCGCCGCCGGGCGGCAGCAGTTTGCCGGACGCATGGACCTGTACCCCTCCAGCCCCTTCTTTATTGAGTGCGTGCCCCTGGGGGTGGCCAAGGACGCCAGCCTGGCGGCCCTGCTGGACCACATGGGCCTGACCCGCGATAACCTGATGGCCTGCGGCGACGGCCTCAACGACCGGTCCATGATCGCCTACGCCGGGGTGGGCGTGGCCATGCAGAACGCCGAGCAGCCGGTAAAGGACACCGCCGACTACATCACCACTGCCGACAACAACCACGACGGCGTGGCCGAAGCTGTGGAGAAGTTTATTTTACGAGAGGAATAAAAAACAATGCCGCGCAATCTGGTTTTATTTGATCTGGAATGGAATATCGGCTACCAGCCGTATACCTTTAATTACCACGGCGTGCAGCAGACCTTCCGGGGCGAGATCGTGGAGATCGGTGCCGTGAAGATCGACGAGGATGCCAACGTGCTGGACACCTTTTCCATCCACCTGCGTCCCCGCATCTTCCGCAAGCTGCAGCACCACATCGCCAAGGTCACCGGCCTGACCCAGGCCGACCTGGACAAGGGCGAACCCATCGTGCAGGGCCTGCGCCGCTTCATGCAGTGGTGCGGCCCGGATGCCGAGTTTGCCGAGTGGGGCATGGATGACGTGCCGGTGCTCAAGCAGAACCTGTTCCTGTGCAACATCGACGAGAGCCGCCCCACCGTGTGGTACGACCTGCAGCAGGTGTTCCTGCGGGAGCACCCCCGCAAGGAGGGCGAGGGCATGACGCTGGAAAGCGTCGTGACCCGGATGGGCATCCCCATGGAACGGCAGTTCCACGATGCACTGTCCGACACGCTGTACACCGCCGATGTCTGCCGTCTGCTGGACCTGCGGGCCGGTCTTGCCGCTTACCCCACCGAGGACGAGAGCCTGCAGGCCAGCCTGTGCCCGGCCCCCGGCGAATACCGCGATTTTGAGGTGTTCCACGGCTATGTGGAGCAGTACGCCTGGCGCACCGACCCCAAGATCTACACGATGAACTGCCCGGAGTGCGGCACCGCCCTGACCCCGGACGATGTCTGGCTGAAAAAGGGCAGCAACAGCTGGTACACCCTGAGCCAGTGCCCGCACTGTGCCGGTTCCGGCAATGCCGTGAGCGGCGGCGTGTTCCAGCGCTACAAGCTGGCCCGCCGCGACGGGCTGCACTGGAGCTTTGCCCGCTGCCTGCAGCTGCCGGATGAGGCCCTGCTTGCCCGCTGGAACAAGCAGCGCGCAGCCCAGCTGGAGCGGCTGAAGAACCGCGCCGAAAAGTCCGCGGAGAACTGACAAGAATACAGAATTCTTTTTCTTTTGCAGGAAGTTCCTGTTCTGTTTCGTTTTATAGGGCAGAGGGTCGTGCATACAGAACTGCTACGGTCTGTTCATGGCTCTGTCATACAAACGGGATATACTATCAGCAGGCGGCTGTGCGGCCGCCGCTTGGAACAGAAGGGACTGGGAAAACGCAAATGGAACATACGTTGCTGCAGTGGGCCCATCAGCTGGGCACGCTGGAATACTGGCAGACACTGCTGGACCGCTTTGGTGATCTGGGGCCGCTGGCCCCCATCACGCTGGCCGTGGTGGAGTCGTTCTTTCCACCGCTGCCGCTCATTGCCATCGTGGCCTTGAACGTGGGAGCCCACGGCGGCATCCTGGGCTTTTTGTACAGCTGGATCGGGGTGGCGCTGGGCGGAACCCTCATGTTCCTGCTCTGGCGGCGCATCGTCAAGCGCTGTTTCTGGAAGATCGCCGGCCGCTGGCCCAAGCTGGAAAAAGCCCAGCAGTGGGTCAACCGCTTCGACACGTCGTCGCTGTTCATGCTCATGCTGCTGCCCTTTACGCCCAGCTCCTTCATGCATCTGGCCTTCGGCATCTCGGACTTTGACGAGAAGCGTTATCTCATCACGATGCTGCTGGGCAAGGGCGTGATGGTGGCCATGATGGCGGTGTTCGGTCAGTCGCTGGTGAGCTCCATGAAGAATCCGCTCTATCTTGTGCTGGCCGTGGGCCTGTGGGTGGCCATGTACGCCGTGAGCAAGCGCTTCTGCAAGCGGCACCATCTGGATTGACTGCTGATTGGAATAAAAAAGAGACAGGCTTCCTTTCGAGGAAGCCTGTCTCGCGTTTCAGGATGCTTACAGTTCCAGTCCCTGATCAAAGAAGGCCAGACCAAAGGCACCGGGACCGGCGTGGGTGCCGATGACGCAGCCGATCTGCCGCACCAGCGGCTCGGCACACTGCAGGTTGTCCTGCAGGTAGGTCTGGATGGGCTGCACCTCGCGGGCAGACAGCGTATAACCGGCCAGCGCAGGCACGGCGGCGCTGATGCCGCCCAGCTCTTCCACCTTTTTGAACAGCGCAACGTAGGCACCGGGCAGGCCGCGTGCCTTGCCGGCTATGGCTACCTTGCCTTCCTTGATGGTGATGAGCGGCTTGATGCCCAGCATGCCACCGGCCACTGCCACAGCGGCGGGCAGGCGGCCGCCCTTGCGCAGGTACTTCAGGTCGTCGATGGCGGCAACCAGATGCAGGTGCTCCTTGGCGTGCTCCAGGTCGGTGGCGATCTGCACCAGCGTCTTACCGGCGGCGCGCAGCTGCACAGCCAGCCGTACCAGCAGCCCTTCGCCCAGGCAGACGTTGGCGCTGTCCACGAACAGCACGTTGTCCACGTTGACAAGGTCAGCGGCCAGTCTGGCGCACTGCCAGGTGCCGGACAGCTCATGGGACAGGAAGATGCCCAGCACCTCGTCCCCGGCAGCGGCGGCGTCCTGATAGAACCGCTCGAACAGCTCCGGGCTGGGCTGGCTGGTGGTGGGCAGCTTGTGACACTCCTTTAAAAGGGCATAGTATTCGCTGGGGGTCTTGTCGATGCCGTCACGCAGCACGGTGCCGTCCTCCAGCGTCACGTTCAGGGGGATCACGGTCACGCCCAGCTGTTCTGCCTCGGCGGGCAGGATGTCGGACGCAGAATCGGTGAGAATGCGGATCATAAAATACCTCCGGATTTCCGGTAAAATCTGTTAGACAACGTTTTTAACAAAAACGTCGGAAAGCATTATACCAGAACCTGACGGGCAAAGTCAATTGGTTGGGCAACATTTGGTGCGGCAGAACGCAAAATACTTGCGCGTTCGACCGCTGCTGTGATAAGATAGGCCAGACAGAAGGGGGGCAGAGCCATGCACAGACCACAAAATCGGACGGCAGCCCTGCTGGCGGCCTTTGGCTGTGCGCTGGCGTACCTGCCGGCGGGACGGGCGCTGGCGGCCGTCTGTGCCGCCCTACCGTTGAGTGCAGCCGGGCAGAGCTTTGCGCTGCACTGCGCGGCGGCTCCGCTGGCTGAGGAACTGGTTTTCCGGGGCGCGGTGCAGGGGCTGCTGCGGCCGCTGGGACCCCGGGCGGCAGTGTGCGTGCAGGCGGCGCTGTTTGCGGTGCAGCACGGCGGAGCGGCCGGAATCGCCTATGCGCTGGTGCTGGGGGTGCTGCTGGGAACCATCCGGCAGCGCACCGGCCGCGTATGGCCGGGCTGGGTACTGCATACAGTGAATAATCTGCTGGTATTTGCCGCAGGATAAAAGGAGAACGCATGACCGATTTTGAACTGATGGGTGCCGCGCTGGACGAGGCGCGCAAGGCGGCCGCACTGGGCGAAGTGCCGGTGGGGGCTGTTGTGGCCCGCAACGGGCAGATCGTGGCGGCGGCCCACAACACCCGCGAGACGGAAAAGAACGCCCTGCATCATGCCGAGCTGCTGGCCATCGACGCGGCCTGCAAGGCGTTGGGCGGCTGGCGGCTGTGGGAGTGTGAGCTGTTCGTCACGCTGGAGCCCTGCCCCATGTGCGCGGGGGCCATCCTGAACAGCCGCATCCGGCGGGTGGTGTACGGCGCGGCCGATGCCAAGGCCGGGTGCTGCGGCAGTGTGACGGACCTGTTTGCCCTGCCGTTCAACCACCACCCGATGGTGGAGCAGGGCCTGCGGGCCGAGGAAGCCGGAGCGCTGCTGCAGGCGTTTTTCAAGGATCTGCGGGTGCGGCTGGCCGCTCGGCCGAAGTGGAAACGGCCCGCACCGCCCGCCGAGAATATGAAGAAACCGTAAAAAAGTGGAAGCTGCGTGGAAAAGTGAGCAGCTTCCACTTTCTTTTTTCAGCAAATTGTGCTATATTATTCAATGGTATCTTGTCGAAACCCATCTGAACACCCCGGCGGGCACGCCGCAGGACCGGACTTGACCGGAGAAATGAGACAGAGCGCTGCTCTGCCGGGCGATGGGCCGCGGATCCTTCCTGCAGGGTGCAAATGGCACGCTGCAGAGAACACGACAGGAGGGCAGTACTCTTGTACGAAGACGAGTTTGAACTGACCTTTGACACACCGGAGGAAGAGCCGGTGTATGAACCGGAAAAAGCGTCGGCTGCTCCGGCCCCGGTGCCGGAAACCACATCGTCAGAGATCGTTCCGGACGAACCCACCCGGGTTCTGGAACCCCGCAGTGCAGCTCCGGCAGAACCGGCAGAGCCGACCCCGGTTTCGGAACCGGAACCGGCAGAAGAGCCGCAGCCCCAGAGCGCGGCGGTGCCCGCAAACGGGCGCACGGTGCTGATCTCCGGCGGCGACCGGGGCATCGGTGCTGCGGCGGCCCGGGCCTTTTATGCGGCGGGCTACCGCGTGGCGGTGCTGTACCACAGCAATGCCGAGGCGGCGGCCGCGCTGGAAGCGGAGCTGCCGGGCATCACGGCGGTGCAGTGCGATGTGGCCAGCCGGGCCAGCTGCGAGCTGGCGTTCCGTGCGGCGGAACAGGCGCTGGGTCGGGTGGATGTGCTGGTGAGCAATGCCGGCATCGCACAGCAGAAGCTGTTCACCGACATCACCCCGGAAGAATGGCAGAACATGCTGGACGTGAACCTGACCGGTGCGTTCCACCTGTGCCAGCTGGCGCTGCCGGGCATGATCCGCCGCAAGGTGGGCCGCATCCTGACAGTGAGCAGCATGTGGGGCCAGACCGGCGGCAGCTGCGAAGTGCATTATTCTGCCGCCAAAGCGGGCCTCATCGGCCTGACCAAGGCACTGGCCAAAGAAGAAGGCCCCAGCGGCATCACGGTGAACTGTGTGGCACCCGGGGTCATTGAAACCGATATGATGGCAGCCTTTACCGCCGAGGACAAGGCGGCGCTGGCCGAGGAGACCCCGGTGGGCCGCCTTGGCACCGCCGACGAAGTGGCAAAGCTGCTGGTTTTCCTGGCAGGCGAGGACGCCGGCTACATCACCGGGCAGGTGTTCGGTGTCAACGGGGGTCTTGTGATCTGATGTGCAGGAACAACAACCAAAATTTTCCCCGCAGCAAGAAGGAGAGAGCGAAATGGGCATGACTTTAAAGGAACTGTTGACAAAAGGCGAAGGCACCCTGTCGGCGCAGGAGGCAAAGGCGCTGGCTGCGCAGTGCAGAATGGATCTGGACACGCTCTATACGCTTCTGGAAGAACGCGGGATCAAGATCCAGGAAGAAGAGACCGAGCCCGGCCTGGATGTGGAAGGCATCATGGCTGAGGTGGAGAACGCTGAGAACAACAACGATGATCTGGGCATCAGTGCCGATGAGGACGAGGACCAGGGCGAGGAGAACCCGGCCGACCTGAAGGCCGCCATGGACGAGCTGCTGGATGACCCGGTGAAGAACTACCTGAAGCAGATCGGCCAGATCCCGCTGCTGAGCGCAGAACAGGAAGTGGAGCTGAGCCGCCGTATCCACGCCGGTGCCGAGGCTGCCCACATCCTGCAGGCCGACCGCCAGAAGTACGGCGCGCCCGAGTACATCAAGAAGAACAGCGCCCGCTTCTCGTTTGAAGAGGACGAGAACAGCCGCAGCTACACCGAGGATCTGGACGACGACGGCAACGAGAAGTCCAGCGAGGACGCCGAGGAGAAGGCCGCCGAGGAAGAGGCTATGGAGGCCGTGGAAAACGGTCCTCTGACCGAGGAAAAGCGGCAGGAGCTGCTCAAGACCCGCCGCGACGGCCTGAACGCCCGCCGCAGCCTGAGCGAGGCAAACCTGCGTCTGGTGGTCTCCATCGCCAAGAAGCATGTGGGCCACAATCTGGCCTTCCTGGACCTGATCCAGGAGGGCAACATCGGCCTGATCAAGGCTGCCGAGAAGTTCGACTGTG
>OGCO01002034.1_pt1 | contig 28062 bp, 24 predicted proteins | sample 1570171 | NCBI WGS metagenome assembly OGCO01 (sample SAMEA4370583, study PRJEB24528) | human gut metagenome
CAGATACAGGTCAGTTCTTTTTGTGTTGTTTTCTTCTCTGCCATCGTCTCACCCTCTTTTCTGTCGGATATATTCCACTGCGTAGTCTCCAGCCTTTTCCGCTTCTGCGGATACATGGTCTACCAATTCATGGACGTGGAGCACATTGCCGCAGGCGAAGACTCCGGGGATACTGCACTCCAGATTCTCTCCCACTACCGGTCCTCCGGTCTTGCCGTCCATATCCGCTCCTAAGCCCCTGGTCAGTTCGTTCTCCGGGATCAGACCGCAGGATAACAACAGAGTATCGCAGGGAACCTCCCACTCGGATCCGGGGATGGGTTTTCCATTATCGTCCACTTTTGTCAGGGTCACACCCTCTACACGGTCTTTGCCGTGGATCTTTGCTACCGTAGTATTCAGATACAGTGGAATATTAAAATCATCCAGGCACTGTACGATATTACGCTTCAGGCCGCCACTCTGGGGACGAAGCTCCGCCACGCACTGCACCTTGGCGCCTTCTAACACCATACGTCTCGCCATGATGAGTCCGATATCACCGGAACCCAGGATGACTACATTCTTACCCGGCATACGCCCGCGGATGTTTACATAATACTGCGCAGTTCCGGCGCTGTAGATGCCTGCCGGTCTGCTGCCGGGGATATTCAGTGCTCCCCGGGAACGTTCTCTGCATCCCATAGCCAGGATCACGGTCTCCGTCTCGATTTCCAGCAGCCCGTCCTCTTTGTTCATGGCAGTGACTTTTTTACGTCCGTCAGGAAGCAGAGAAATATTGGTTACCATGGTGTTCAGCAGATAAGGGATTTTTGCTTCTTCTGCCATGTCAATATAGCGTTCCGCGTATTCCGGTCCGGTCAGCTCCTCTTTAAAAGTATGCAGTCCGAAACCATTGTGGATACACTGGTTCAGAATGCCTCCCAGTTCTCTGTCACGCTCTAAGATCAGCACTTTTTCACAGCCGGCCTTTCTCGCAGACAGCGCTGCTGCCAGTCCCGCGGGACCGCCTCCGATGATCACAATATCTTCCGTACGTTTACTCATGGAGTGCCTCCTTTCCGACCGGTGCCTGTGGCTTTTTCCACGCTCCGCCCTCTCCGGGTGCGGTGTCTTTATTTTTACCGGTCAGAATCTCTGAGCCGGTTCCTTCCTTAGTGATCTGTGCCGGATCGAGATGCAGTTCTCTCGACAGGATTTCCAACGTCTTCGGGGAACAGAAGCCCGCCTGACATCTGCCCATACCGGCTCTGGTACGGCGTTTGACACCATCCAGTGTCGTTGCTCCTACTGGGCGGTGAATTGCTTCCAGAATCTCTCCTTCCGTCACCAGCTCGCAGCGGCAGATCACATTGGCAAACGCAGGATTTTCCCGGATCAGTGCTTCTCTCTCCTCTTCCGTGGCAAGTGCCATGCTGGGAATGCCTTTTCTGCTGTCAATAAAATCCGTCTTACGTTCTGCGGGATAAATATTTTCAACAATCCGTGCCACATACTCACCGATTGCCGGTGCACTGGTCAGTCCCGGGGATTCAATACCCGCCACATCGATGAACCCGGGATGCCCTGCTGCCTCTTCAATAAGGAAATCCGATTTTTCCGCAGGAGCTTCGTGTACCAGATGAGCTCGCAGTCCGGCAAAAGAGGTGATGGTCTGTCTGCCGTCCAGCGCGTCCACACTGTTACTTCCCAGATTCAGAACCTTCGTCAGTCCTTCTGCTGTCGTATCTACATCTTCTTTGTCAGGAATATCTTCCGCTGTGGGACCTACCAGTAAATTGCCGTGTACCGTGGGAGTAACGAGGATCCCTTTTCCCATTTTGGACGGGAGTTGGAAAACGGTGGAATTCACCAGATTACCGCAATTTTTGTCCATAAGACGGTACTCACCTCTTCTGGGGACAATACGGATCCTGTCTTCACAGATCATGTTATGGATCTCATCCGCATAGACACCTGCCGCATTGATAACGATGGGAGCAAGGAACATCTCTCCATCCGCCTGTACCTGATACATCCGGCCTTCTTTCTCGGGTGGATTCTCACTCCATACCGGTCTCTGTTCCACAATGGATGTCACCTTATGGTTCCGATAGAACTCCACACCATTCTCCGCTGCATTCTCCGCCAGTGCAATGTTCAGTCCGAAGGGACAGACGATACCACCGGTGGGTGCATACAGGGCTCCTACGATGTCACGGGACACCGCCGGCTCCATTCCCCAGACTTCCTCCGGGGACAAAAGCTTCAATTCTTTTACCCCGTTCTCCATGCCTCGCCGATACAGTTCTTCCAGTCCGGGCATGCCGTCTTCTTCAAAGCACAGTACCAGGGAACCGTTCCTGCGAAACGGAAAGTCCAGCTTCTTCGACAGTTCCTCCATCATTTCGTTGCCCCGTACATTTAATTTTGCCTTAAGGGTTCCCGGCACCGCATCATACCCCGCATGCACAATGCCGCTGTTGGCTTTGGAAGTACCTTCGCAGACATCACTTTTCGCCTCCAGTACAGCGATCCTTAGCTTTCCCTTCGCCAGTTCCCTGGCAATGGCGCAGCCACTGACTCCGGCGCCGATAATGATCACATCATAATCCTTCATAACCTCGCCCTGCCTTTCCTATGTTTACATTTATATTTGAATGTCCACCTTTACCTTCTGAATATCCGTTTTCTCTTTATGAATGTCCATTTTTTATTTGTCGCAAATGTCTCTTTGCTATTTATTTTACCATATTCTGCGGGAAAACACGACCGAAAACCAGCAACACTCTGTGTAAAATGTAGTCGAAAAAACCGGACAGCAATCGCTGTCCGGTCAGTTTTCTCTTATAACAATGTATTCAGATCCACCAGGGTTCCGCCCTCGATCTCCACGCACTTGTCGCTGTTTAACTGCAGCCATACGCTGCAGGCATTGGGGTTATATACCTTTTCGTAATCCGCAGAGAACTGTAAACGTTTCGCTGCATCCATATAATCAATGATCTCGATGTTGGTGGCGTACCAGATGTCGTCTCTGCCACCCATGTATTTACAGAAGTTCTCGATCACATCCCAGTTGTCATTATTATCGAACTCGTAGCTGTGCCCCCAGACATACATCAGCTTCAAGTACTGGCTCTTCTTGAAATCAGCGAAAAATTCCGCGTACTCCATCAGCTTCGGATCATTATGATGGCAGGTAGCATGCCACTCCAACGGATCCTTTGGCAGTGCAAAATCCGGAACCGTCTCTACCACTCTGGCATAAGCCACGCCCAACTGACGATACAGCTGCTTAATCTCCTCGCTGTAAGAACCGTTGGGATACGCATGTCCCCTGACGATCTGTCCCGTCCATTTTTCCAGGCCTTTCCGATCCTCCAGCAGTTCCTGTGCCACTTCCACTAACGGACATCTCTCGATGGTGGGGTGGGTCATGGTATGGGTTGCGATCTCATGTCCCGCATACAGCCCTTCCATTTCTTCAAAAGTCATGCGGGGGCGTTCTCCCACCTGACCGTAATTCAGATTAAACGTTCCTTTGATACCATATTTATTGAAAATGTCGATCAGGCGTCTGTCCTGTACCTTACCGTCATCATAACTCATGGTCAGTGCTTTGGCTTTTCCGCCGGGGAAACAAGTATATACTTTCATCTTTTCCATCCTTTTCTACTGTAATTTCTTTTGTGGTTTTAAAAATATGATAATTTTCATCCCACATGTTTTCATCATATTACGACCGGAACGATTTTGCAACTGATAAGAATCCGGCATTAACTATCTTTAACGTGCAGAACTTTCCATTGCCTTCCTTCCATTCATCCTTTAATATAATAAAGTATACAACAAATAAACAAATTCCAGTGAGAAGGGAGCATATTTATGAAAAAATTCAACTCCTTCCGTAATCGCCAGAACGGCTTTGAAGATTTAGGTTCCGGCACCGCGGAAGCAGCAAAAACGAAAAAAAGCTGGTGGAAAATCCCCGGCATCATTCTTGTGATTCTGGTAATCGCTATTTTTGCTTTTAATTCTACTTACCAGATCCGTGAACAGGAGCAGGCGGTTCTGATTACTTTAGGCCAGGCCAAAGCGGTAACGGATCCCGGACTTCATTTTAAGATACCGTTCATCCAGCAGGTTCGTAAAGTAAATACCACCATTCAGGGATTTTCCCTGGGATATGATGTAGATTCCAATTCTTCGGAAACCGACGATTCTCTCATGATCACTTCCGACTATAATTTTGTCAACGTCGATTTCTTCGTAGAGTATCGTTTCAGTGACCCGGTAAAAGCTGTCTATGCATCCAAGGATCCCGTACTGATCCTGCGTAACATCAGCCAGAGCTGTATCCGTACCGTGATCGGCAGTTATCCGGTGGACGATGTCCTGACTACCGGAAAAAATGAGATTCAGGCCGCTATTAAAGAAATGATTCTGGAGCGTCTGAGCGAACAGGATATCGGTATCCAACTGGTAAATATCACAATCCAGGATTCCGAGCCGCCTACCTCCGAAGTCATGGAGGCTTTCAAGGCCGTAGAAACCGCCAAGCAGGGAAAAGAAACCGCTCTGAACAATGCCAACAAATACCGCAATGAGCAGCTTCCTCTGGCGCAGGCACAGGCAGACGGTATCATTAAGGACGCCGAAGCACAAAAGACCGAGCGCATCAATGAGGCTACTGCACAGGTTGCACGTTTTAACGCTATGTACGAGGAATATATCAAGAACCCGACCGTCACCAAACAGCGTATGTTCTACGAGACCATGGAAGAAGTCCTGCCGGATCTCAAGGTAGTCATCGAAAGCCCCAACGGCAATACACAGACCTTCTACCCTTTGGAATCTTTCACAGGTACGGCAACCGGTTCTTCCACGGAAAACAGTACCTCTGAAACCGCACAATAATCATTGTCTACAGAAAGGCAGTTTTAATAATATGAAAAAATTAAAAAATATATCTCTGATTCTATTGGTACTGGTGCTACTGGTCATCGGATCCTCCAGCATTGTCGTTACCAACGAAAACGAATACAGTCTGATCCGACAGTTCGGTAAAGTAGACCATGTAGTGAGTTCTGCAGGTGTTACCTTTAAGATTCCTTTTGTACAGAGCGTCGATAAGCTCCCCAAGGAGATCCTGCTCTATGATCTGTCTTCCTCCGATGTCATCACCAGTGACAAGAAGACCATGATCTGCGACAGTTACATTTTATGGCAGATCAATGATCCTCTGAAATTTGCCCAGACCCTGAACTCCTCCATCTCCAACGCAGAGAGCCGTCTGGACACCATCGTATATAACTCTACGAAAAATATCATAAGCAGTACGACCCAGAACGACGTCATCTCCGGGCGTGACGGAGAGCTGGCTGCAGCCATTATGAAAAACATTGGGAACACCACTGAGCAATACGGTATTGAATTGCTCTCCTTCGAAACCAAACAGCTGGATCTGCCCAGTGACAACAAAGCCGCTGTGTACGAGCGCATGATCTCCGAACGCGAAAACATCTCCGCGACCTATACCGCAGAGGGAAGCTCCGAGGCACAGAAGATCCGCAATACCACAGATAAGGAAGTCAATGTTCAGCTGTCCCAGCGCTATGTGGAAAAGATTGCCGACTTTGTTGGCAAGGACCTCAAGCTGAAGATTATTGAGGTCGACAAGCAGAAGAATATTCTCATTTCGGACGCCAAGGCGCGTGCCGAGCAGATAAAGGCCGAGGGCGAAGCGGAATACATGAGAATTCTGTCAGAAGCTTATTCCGATGAATCCAAACAGGATTTCTATTCCTTCGTCAGAAGCCTGGATGCACTGAAGGCTTCCATGACCGGCGATAATAAGACGGTGATCCTGTCTCCGGATTCCCCGATCGCACAGATTTTCTACGGAAGATAACATAAAGGCCGGTGTCTGCAATATTCTTGCAGGCACCGGCTTTTTTATGCCAGAATCTCCTCAATTCTGCGTCTCTCTTCTTCACTGAATGCGGTTGCATGTACAATACCGATATTATCCAGGATCTGTGAGGGCTTAGATGCTCCGATCAGAACACTGGTAATATCCCCATCCCTTAAGATCCACGAAAGTGCCATCTGTGCCAGGGTCTGTCCTCTCTGGGCTGCCAGATCGTTCAGTGCACGTACCTTCTTCAATGTCTCTTCCACGATCGCCGCTTCTTTCAGGAATCTGCCGTCGGTACGGACACGGCTGTCCTCAGGAATACCGTGGAGATAACGGTCGGTCAGAAGTCCCTGTGCCAGAGGGCTGAAGGTAATGATACCGATGCCGTGAGCTGCCGCGTAATCTTTCAGACCATCCTTCTCAATATCTCTTACAAACATGGAATATTTTCTCTGGTTGATAATAAACGGTGTCCCCAGCTCCTTGAACAGTTCTGCTGCCGCAATGGTCTGCTCCTTATTGTAGTTGGAAATTCCCACATACAATGCCTTACCGGATCTGACAATGCCATCCAGTGCACGAACGGTCTCCTCCAACGGTGTATTTGGATCCGGTCTGTGATGGTAGAAGATATCCACATAATCCAGTCCCATGCGCTTCAGGCTCTGATCCAGGCTGGCTACCAGATACTTTTTGCTGCCCCAGTTGCCATAAGGGCCGGGCCACATATCATAACCGGCCTTCGTGGAAATGATCAGTTCATCACGATACCTTCCCAGTCCTTTTGCAAGGATCCGTCCAAAATTCTCCTCAGCGCTGCCCGGTACCGGTCCATAATTATTTGCCAGATCAAAATGTGTAATGCCATGGTCAAATGCTGTGTGGCACATGTCCTGCATATTATCAAAATTCCCATTGGAGCCGAAATTGTGCCATAATCCCAGAGAGACTGCCGGAAGCTGCAATCCACTGGCACCACAGCGGTTGTATTTCATTTCTTCATATCTTTTCTCATCTGCCTGATACATTTAAATAACCTCCATCTTTTCTGTGTCCTGCAATATTTGTGCCTAAGGCACAAATTTGCGTGTCAAAAATGCATTTTTCACACTAGCCTCCTTGTTTTCTTTCCTTCATTTCTTTATTATAAATTTATTTTCATCCCGTTTCTATGCGAATTTTATAGAATAAAGTGCAATATCTTACGAATTATCTCTTACGTCCCACGATCTTCAGCCGGCTGAAAAACAGGTAATACACAATAAAAGCAATACTGGTCACCGTCCAGGTCAGCGGATAGCTGAATACAATGGTGAGAATGTCATTTTTCAGAGGTACGGCTGTCAGGATCCATACCACGCGCAGTGCGCAGATCCCCAGACAGCAGATGATCATGGGAAGCCAGCTGTCGCCGATACCGCGCAGAGTACCGGACAAAATCTCAATGGCAATATAGGTAAAATATGTAGGTACCAAAAAATGCAGAATCTGTTCTCCGATCACTACCACCTGTGCATCCGTGGTAAACAGTTGATAACAGATCGATGCATAATTATAGAGGATCACGGACAACAGTACGGTTGCCCCGGCTGTAATCCCCATACAGGTACGGACTCCCTTGTGTACACGATCCATTTTCCCCGCACCATAATTCTGCCCCACAAAGGTAGTGATCGATATGCCAAAGGCATTGACGATCATCCAGAACAGGCTGTCAATCTTGCTGTAGGCTGTCCATGCCGCTACCGTATCCGTTCCCAGTTCGTTAACGCTGGACTGGATCAGAATATTGGACGATGTATACATCACCGACTGCAATCCCGCCGGAAGTCCGATCCGGATGATCCTGCGGAACATTCTTCCATCAAAACGGATCTTTCTCAGTTCCAGACGATGCATATCCTTCGTCCGCATCAGCACCCACAATACCAGTACCGCACTGAGTGCCTGCGACAGAATGGTCGCCAGTGCGGCTCCAGCCACACCCCTATGCAGTCCGATGACAAATGCAATATCCAGCACAATATTGGTCAGGCAGCTGACGATCAGGAAATATAGCGGTCTCTTGGAATCCCCCACAGCCCGCAGGATACCTGCGCCCATATTGTAGATCAGATTCCCGATAACGCCCAGAAAATAGATTCGGATATAGGTTGTCGACGGTCCCAAAATATCCTCAGGTGTAGACATCGCGCGCAGTGCCCATGGTGCCGCCGTAATACCCACGATCATCATGCCGACTCCCGCCACCAGACTGAACGCAATGGAGGTATGTACGGCATAGCCTACCATCTCGGCACGTTTTGCCCCATAATATTGGGAAATAATGACTGTGGCACCGCTGGACAATCCCACGAAAAATCCCACCAGCAGCTGGATCAGCGTACCGGTGCCCCCACCTACCGCCGACAGAGCTTCTTTTCCAACAAAGCGCCCTACGATCACCGCATCTGCAGCATTATATAATTGTTGAAAAAAGGTCCCGAACAAAATAGGGAAAAAGAACAGGAGCAGCTGCTGCCAGATGACTCCCGTTACGATCTTGTTCTCTTTCTCTATAACATTTTCTGTCTGCTTTTGTGTTTTCTCTGTATTTGCTTCCATATTAATATGCCCTTTGAAAATCTATACTTCTACGATGATAGTATCATTTCCACAAAACCTTTTCAAGAGGGTAATCTTATCCACATCGGAAGTCAGGAAAAACCCCGGGTGGTGGAAGCACCCGGGGATCCTGTCTGCGCCCGGATGAGTCGCAGCATCCGGGCACAGCACTCTGTATATACCAAATTGAGGGATTAGATAAAAGCTAAGTTAGGGGCAAGCCACTCCCGTGCAGGCACGTCGTGTCTTAGGGATTATAACCTTGGCATTATTACTCCACGTCTTGCAGAGCTGCGAAGTCTTCTTCGCCGGTACGAACCTTTACAACCTTGTCAACGTTGTATACGAAGATCTTGCCATCGCCGATATGTCCGGTGTACAGAGCTTTCTTGGCAGCCTCGATCACAGTTGCTACTGGGATCTTGCTGACTACGACTTCTACCTTCACCTTGGGAAGCAGGGTCGCATCCATTTCCACTCCACGATACATCTCGCCGGCACCCTTCTGGACACCGCAGCCCATAACCTGTGTCATGGTCATACCGGTTACGCCCAGATCATTCAGCGCTTTCTTCAAAACTTCAAATCTTGCAAGCTTTGCAATCACAACTACCTTGTAGATACCGGTTGCAGGAATTGCTGCCGGAACTGTCTCTACCTTTACTGCTGCTTCCTTCATGGCTGCGGAAGCTGTGTCATAATCACTTACGCCAAGGCTGGTATTTTCATTTACCTCCATGGTCATAGTGTTGGAAATATCCATAATGCTGAAGCCTGCATATGCGGAAGGAAGACCATGCTCACAGGAGTCCAGACCAACAATCTCTTCTTCCTCAGATACACGTAAGCCTACGGTAGCCTTGATGATCAGGAAAGCAATAGTAATCGTTACTGCAGTCCATGCCGCTACACTTACAAAACCTAACAGCTGCAGACCAAGCTGCTTGAAGCCGCCGCCATAGAACAGGCCTACCACACTGTCATTGCCGGGTGCGGAAGTGGTTGCAAATAAACCGGTTGCAATAGTACCCCAGATACCATTCAGGCAATGTACTGCAACTGCACCTACAGGATCATCAATATGAAGCTTATAATCCAGAAGCCATACACCAAATACTACCAGAAGTCCTGCTACTGCACCGATTACGATAGCGCCGAAGCAGTCAGTCACATCACAAGGAGCGGTAATTGCTACCAGACCTGCCAGAGATGCATTCAGACACATAGATACATCAGGTTTGCCATATTTGATCCAGGTAAATACCATACATACTACAGTTGCGATTGCAGGAGCTACAGTGGTGGTAAGGAACACGGAGCCTAACTGCTCTACGGAAGTACAAGCGGCACCGTTGAATCCGTACCAGCCAAGCCACAGGATAAATACACCAAGGCATCCAATCGGAAGGTTATGTCCGGGAAATGCATTTACTTTTACGATCTTACCACTCTTATCCTTATCAAACTTACCGATACGGGGTCCTAACAGTTTTGCTCCGATCAGTGCGGAAATACCACCTACCATGTGAATTGCACAGGAACCGGCGAAATCATGGAAGCCAAGCTGTGACAGCCAGCCGCCGCCCCAGATCCAGTGTGCTTCGATGGGATAGATCAGTGCGGAGATCACTCCGGAATAAATACAATAGGATAAGAACTTGGTTCTCTCTGCCATAGCGCCGGATACGATGGTAGCTGTGGTAGCACAGAACACCAGGTTAAATACGAAATTTGAATAATCAAAATTCTCATAGGAAGTAAAGATATCCAGTCCCGGCTTACCGATCAGACCTACTACATCTTCACCAAGTAACAATCCAAAACCAATCAGAATAAACACTACGGTACCGATACAGAAATCCATCAGATTCTTCATCAGGATATTACCGGCATTCTTGGCTCTGGTAAATCCGGTCTCCACCATTGCGAATCCTGCCTGCATCCAGAACACCAGGGCCGCGCCGATCAGGAACCAGACTGCAAATAATTGACCATCTACTGCGCTTAAGATTTCTTCTGTCATAACATTTTCCTCCTCACTCTTCGTGAACGTGAAATATCTTCCACCATACTTCACCGGTGTAAAAAAATATGCGATACTATGGTCTCATCCTTCGAAGCCCCATTGCATCGCATCCTTAGGGTATAGCAGTTAAACTGTTTTCCACATACCCTTACGCTATTTTTGTCCGGCCACGCGCGTTGTGATACTGCCAGACAATACCCGGGATATACATCCCGGTATGATTAGCGGTCGTCAAGTGACCATTCGTGCCAGCACGATGTTCACTTTCCTCGTCGCCATAACAAAAAGGGCGCTACAGTTTTATTCTGTAGCGCCTTTGCTATGTTGAGAGTATAGCACCGTGGTTTTAGAGTGTCAACCCGCTTTTTATAATTTCTTTATATTTTTTCGAGATTCCGAAGGAGTCTCTGGTATAAGATTCCTTTCCACGTTACCTGGTCCAACCGTTGAAAGCCCAGTCTTTCCGCAAGGTGCAGGGATATTTCGTTCTCTGGCATCACTAACATCTGCACTCGCTCAAATCCCAATTCTTCTTTCCCGTATTTTAATAATGCCTTGCATACTTCCGTGGCATACCCCTGCCGCTGCCACGGGACACCGATGACGAAGCCCAGCTCCGGATCCTCGTAACCCTCGCGGTTGGAGAATCCCGCTCTGCCGATCACCTGTCCGGTCATCCGGTCACAGATCGTCCAGACGCCGTAATTATAAAAATAATACATATTTTCCGTATAATCCTTCAGATAGGCCTCTTCTTTCGCCCGCTCCGGATAGAGTCCTTCTGTGTACTTCGTCACAGAAGGATCCGCATAAATCTCATAAAGGGCATCCAGATCCTCCGCACCGGTCTCCCGGATGAGACACCTCTCCGTGGTCAGAATCTCCCAGGGAATGCCCACGTATCTGCGATAGACCTTCTCCAGATAATCAAAATCCAGTTCACTGATATTTTCACAGGCATAACGGACACCGCTAAAATCCTGATCCCCGTTGTCCTCATGGAGCCAGACAAGCACCGGGCAGCCCTGCTCCAAGAGTTCCTGTGCACGTATACCGTTATCTACGATCCAGAGTTTTCCCTGCCCGCTTTCATACCCGGACATCATGCTATCCCGGACGCTTTTCTCTTCGAAGCACTCTTTTCCCGACCCGTTTCTTTGTTGGGAAAATTCTCTTTCCTGTCTCTGTCTGCGAATCGCATCCAGCAGGGCGTGCATCTGCGCACCATATTTTTTACTGTAGCTTTTTCGTTCCTCGTCCGATGCACCTTCCGGATATATTTCTATTGACACCTGCTTCAAAAAATCCATCTGCAGCAATTCTCCTCTTTACGTTTCCCCGGGAATCCATTACAATAATATTTATATTTTATGATGCCAGGGTCAAAAGGTCTAAGCCCACATGAGCTTGCTCATAGGTGGGTGAAAGACCTTAGGACCCGCTCCGATATGAGCATAAAAGTGGGATGATAATCCCACGATATGCGAATATTGGGTATAATTGTGAGAGTGCGTAGCACGAAGCAATTCGTAGGCATCAAAGTCGGGGGCTTTTGACCCCGACATCATTTTATTCTATTTCTGTCAAGAAAGAAAGGAAATTATTATGGCAAAGAATCCTATTGTTACTATTACCATGAAGGATGGCGGTGTGATCAAATGCGAGCTTTATCCCGAAGTTGCACCTGAATCCGTTAACAATTTTATCAGCCTGATCAGCAAGCATTTCTATGATGGTCTGATCTTCCACCGTGTCATCCGCGGTTTCATGATCCAGGGCGGATGTCCCGATGGCACCGGTATGGGCGGCCCCGGCTACAGCATCAAGGGTGAATTCGCTGCTAACGGCGTGACCAATGATCTGAAACATACCGAAGGCGTTCTGTCTATGGCAAGAGCTATGCATCCCGATTCCGCAGGCAGCCAGTTCTTCATCATGCACAAGACAAGTCCTCATCTGGATGGCTCTTATGCCGCTTTCGGTAAAGTCATTGAGGGTATGGATGTGGTAAATAAGATTGCTGAGACCCCTACCGATTACAGCGATCGTCCCCTGGAGGACCAGGTAATGGAAAGTGTTACCGTAGATACCTTCGGCGAGACCTATCCCGAACCCAACAAGCTGGATCGATAAGATTTCAAGAAATAACCTCCGGAAGTCAGATGTTCTCTGATCTCCGGAGGTCTTTTTATGTCCATAGCTTTCATATCTATGGATCAGTATTCCACATTTTCACAGTTTTCAATAAAAATAGGATCTTGCACTTCGCCCTTCATGTCCTCAGTAATCTCATAGGAGAAATTCCGGAAATGGATATTTTCCGCATTGCGGGCATACAGCACTCTGAGAGAATCCTCCAGGATCACATTCCCCTCATTGGGACGCAGATCATGGCAATTCTTCGGCCAGTCCGTCTTCTTCTCCAGTTGGACATGAATACCGTCAAATGTGATATCCCGGATATTTTTCGAATCGTCACCGTAGATCAGGATGCCATTCTCTCCGACACAGTTGATATTCTGGAAACGGACATTCCGGATATATCCCACATTCGTCTGTGCATTTCTCTTCACCGCAGTGATGGTAATGGGTTCTGCCTCGCCCCACCAATGTACCTTGGAGAACAGGCGGGTATCGATATTCAGATTGGAGAATGTGACATTTTCTATACAGCCTTTATCACGTAACTGCAGGGAAATAGCACGGTTGGTGCGCTGGATACTACAGTTGGTCACGGAAATATTCCGGAAAGGTGCTTCACTCTCCGTGCCGAACTTGATAGCGGCACTGGTGGAGATCATGGTACAGTTATCCACTACAATATTTTCGCAGGGACCATATTCCATGGCAGCCGCCGTATTCTTAAATACAATACAGTCATCTGCGCATTCAATATGACAGTTGGAGATTCTCACATTGCTGCAGTGATCCGGATCAATGCCATCGCAGTTAGCCAGACGCAGATTATTGATAATACGGATTCCCTCAATCAATACTTCCTTACATCCCACCAGATGAGTGGTCCAGAATGCACTGCCGGTCAGGGTTACCTGCTGGATGGTCAGATGCCTTACATTTTCTAGGAACAGCAACGGTACTCTTGGATAAAAATATCCGTCAATATGCCATTTGGTCACTTTTCCATAGAATATCTCCTCGTTGCCGTCAATCTTGCCAAATCCGGTGATAGCCACATTCTCGGCATCCTTGCTGTATACAAAATTCAGCGTCGGTTTTCCATTGTAATCACAGGCATTGTAGGTCGGAGTGTCTACCTTGCTGATCTGTGGGGTTCCCACTTTCAACATATCGAAATCTTCCAGATGGTCACTGGCTTTCAGGACAGCCCCCATCTCCAGATGAAATTCTACATTTGATTTCAGAAAAATGGTTCCGCTCCGGAAGACATGTCCTCCCTGTAGCAGGACTTTACCGCCGCCAGCCTGGCTGCAGGCATCAATCGCCTTCTGGATGGCTGCAGCGTCATTCGTCACGCCATCACCTTTTGCACCGTATTCCAATACATCGTATATCATCTCTCTGCTCCTCTCTTAGCCCTTCAGGCCGGAAGTCGAAATTCCTTCTACCAGATATCTCTGCAGGCAGAAGAAGATCAATACTGCAGGCAGGATAGACAAGGTTGCCATAGCGAACATAGCACCGTAGTCGGAAGAAGAACTGGGGTCACAGAACATTTTCAGTGCCAGGCTGACAGGATATTTCTCTGTCTTGTTGACATACAATAATGCTCCAAGGAAATCATCCCATCTCCACATAAAGGAGAAGATACATCCGGTGATCATGGTAGGAACCATCAGCGGGAAGATGATCTTGGTGAAAATGGTATAATAGGAGCAGCCGTCAATCTTTGCTGCCTCATCCAGCTCTCTGGGAATGCCTTCAATAAAGTTTGTCATCATATAAACGAAGAAACCCTGAATAGCAAAGCAATAAGGCACGATCAGCGGCAGATTGGTTCCAACCCAGTTCAGCTTCTGATACCAGAGATACTGAGGGATCATCAGTACCTGTGCCGGCAGCATCATAGATGCCAGCATTGCTGCGAAGAGAAGCTTTCTGCCGGGGAATTTGCATCTGGCAAATCCATAGGCTACCACAGAGGAAGAAAGTACGGTTCCAATGGTGGCGGTAATGGAGATAAACAGGGAGTTCTTAAAGAAGGTGCCGAATCCTACTTTGGCAAAACCCTTCCAGCCGTTCACATAGTTCTGTAATGTGAACTTCTCCGGGATCAGACTGGTGGCCGTAGTGAAGATGGTGTTCGTATCCTTAAAGGAGCTCATTACCATCCATACCAGAGGGTAAATCATTACCAGTCCGAAAGCACATACTAAAACATGATATATAATATTACTGATTGTCTTTTTTCTTTTCATAATAACACCCACTTACGCATTGCGGCGTACCTTTCCGATTCTATAAACCGCCATCGTATACCCACAGTTTTTTGGTTGCAAACAGGATCCATGTAATAAATGCGATCAATGCCAACATGATCCATGCCAGTGCTGCGCCGTAGCCGGTACTTCCGAAGAGGAAGGACTGCTGGTACATGTATACCGTGTAAAACAGAGTAGAGTTCATGGGTTTACCCTGTGTGATGATCAGGCACTGTGTGAATGCCAGGAAGCCGTTGATCATCTGCATTACCAGGTTAAAATGGATCGTGGGGGTCAGAAGCTTCAGTGTGATCTTCCAGAACTGCTGCCATCCGTTGGCACCATCCACTCTTGCCGCTTCATAAAGGCTGACAGGAATCTGTTTAAATGCAGACAGGAAGATCAGCATGGAAGAACCGAACTGCCATACTGCCAGAATGATCAGAGTCCAGATTGCGGTTCTGGTATCTCCCAGCCAGGCTACCGGCTCTTTCATTCCGAACACCATCAAAAGTTTATTTACAAGTCCGTCTACCGCAAACAGTCTCTTCCAGAGGATTGCTACTGCTACAGATCCGCCGATGATGGAAGGCAGATAATACAGTGCACGGTAAACGCCTGTCATTTTCGTACTCTTAAATAAAAGCAGCGCAACGATCAATGCGAAGATCAGTCGTAACGGAACCGAAATGATGGCAAATTTGAAAGTTACCACCAGCGACTGATAAAACGTTGCATCGGAAAACATTCTCTTAAAGTTCGCCCAGCCTGTAAATGTAGGGGGCTGTAAAATGTTGTAATCGCAGAAGGAATAGTACAGCGATATACACATGGGAATAATCATAAACGCCAGAAATCCAACGATAAATGGCATAGTACATACGATACCTGCAGCCTTTTCCGTATTCAGCTTCTGACGGATAGTCATATGCTTTGTTGTCTTCATAACGTTACCTCCGTTGCTGCAGCATTCATAGAAGCAGCTTTTTTTCAGAATGGGTACTGTGGGATCTTCCACAGTACCCATTTGGTCTTTCTAAAAATGTTGTAATACTTATACTGTGCTACTGCTTATGTAAGCCCTGACAGCTTATCTGGACATGATCTGGTTGCCCATCTTGAACAGATCTTCTGCTGCCTCCTGTGCGGTCATCTGACCATAGAGGATCTTATCAACCAACTGGTTGTAGTAATCATATACTTCATTTGCTCCATCAGGGATCGCAGGGCTGATAGCGGAGCAGTTGGGAGTTACTACGTCATTTACATACTTGGTAACCACCTGTGCAGTCTCATCCTGCAGAGGAGCGATAGCGGATGCTACTACGGAAGAAGCAGGCACACCTCTCTCACCAAGAAGAATCTTGTTAGCATCTTCAGAGTTCAGCAGATAATTTACAACCTTAACAGCTTCAGCCTCATTCTCGCCGGCATCTCTGGATACTGCAAAGAACTGGCTGGGCTTTAAGAAGTTAGACTTCTGAGGGTTCTCGGAAGGCCATGTGGTGATACCGATCTCCATGCCTTCGGGAGCGGCCGCTACCATAGCGGACAGCTGGTTGGACCAGAAGAATCCGCACCAAGACTGGGTTGCTTCGGAAGAGAAGTATACCAGAGGACTCTGCTCTACAGAGTTGGAAGTCAGTTCAGCGTGAACATCTGCGCCGATGATCCATCCGTCCTTGACACCATCTTCATAAATCTGGAAGCCCGGTACCAGACTTGCTGCATCTGTTACATTGAGGGAATCCTCATTAAACAGCTTCACCACATCGTGAGAACGCATTGCATAGGGCAGATAGTTGTCACCTGCACTGTAAGGAAGATCAGTCTTAACACCGGACTTCTCATAAACCTCACGTGCCACTGCCTCGAACTCATCAATTGTCATGTTATCTTTTACAGTGATTCCCAGGCTATCCAGCAAGGTCTTGTTGTAGAACAGGGAAGGTGCATTCATTCCTGCACAGATTGCATATAACTTACCGTCAATGGAACCCGCATCCAGAATACTCTGAGATACATTAGATACATCCAGCGTACCATCTTCTACATAAGGTGTCAGGTCTACCAGCAGATCTGCTGCTACATACTGTGCCAGATAGGAATAGTCCATCTGCAGGCACTCGGGAAGGGAATTACCTGCTGCCAGGGTGGACAGTTTGGTCCAGTAATCATTCCACTCTGCAGGCTGTGTATCAAAGGTTACACCTGGATTCTGCTCAGAATACAGATCCAGGGCTGCCTGTGTACGTTCATTTCTGGTCTGGTTGCCCCACCAGGTGAATGTCATGGATACATTTCCGGCTGCTGCACTTCCGCTGTTGTCAGCAGTCGTGGTTGCGGTATTACCGCTGTCGGTGGAAGCGGTAGCTGCGGGTTCATTGGAAGAACCACATGCAGTCAGTCCGACGATCATGGCGGATGCCATTAACAGGGATAAAACTCTCTTTTTCATTAATATAACCCTCCTTTTGGTATCGAAAGGTAAATCCGCTATGGATTTACTTCTTTTTGATGTTCTAATTATAACAATTCTTATTTTTTCCAGGAATATACTTTTCCGTCTATTTGCACCAAAAAACCGATATCATTGTTGAAAACATGTGCATGTTGTGTATATAATCAATAAAGAACTGATGGAGGCTTGTATATGATGTCATTTTTTAATAAGAATATCTCGAGAAAAATAGCAAATCAGAAGTTAGAAACCAAGTTACTGCTCTCTACCATAGGGATTGACCTTCTCTTTCTGTTCTTTTTCCTGGTAGCTGCCTTTTCCATTATTACATCGCGTTATCATAAGCTGCTGTATCAGTCCATGCAGTCTTCCTCGTCGTTAGTCTCCTATGAATTTACTAACCGGCTGGAGGATCTGGTGACCATGACCAATATCGTCCGTTCAGATTCTACCGTCCAATCAACACTGGATGAAATCTACCAGCCCCAGGAAGACTATGCTGTACATTATTACTCTGATATTTATTCTGCTTTACAGAAACACTACCTGGAATACCGCCAGCCCTACCTGAAAATGGCTGCAATTTCCTGCCCAAGATTCATCACTTATACCAATGAAAATATTGCCTGTCGGCCGGATGCGGATCTGACTAAAGAACTGATAGCTCTGGCAGAGGCCGGGGAAGGCTCCCCGGTATGGGTAACTTCCCATGCGGAAGACCACGGTATATTTCTTGTCCGGGAGATCAAAAAGATCAAGAACTTACGACTGGATAATCTCGGAACATTGATCATCAATGTAAATCTGGGAGATCTGGTAACGGAAATGTCCAAGATCAGCAATGAATATAAGGGTTCCTACTGGATCATCTATGAGAAAGACCAGCTGCTGTTCTCTTCTCCGGAATTGGATACAGAGGAAGTTCAGAAAATCAATGATAAAATCAAAAGTTATGCTGTTGTCACCCTGAATGGCAGAAAATATTTTGCCATCCGCGGCACCATGGACATCAACGAATGGAATTATCTGCATCTGATCTCTTATGACGAAGTGGCAAAATCCCAGCAGATGACCGCATTTCTATATGTACTGATGCTTTCCTGCGGTTTCCTGTGTTCCATTCTGATGGTTCACGTAATCGTGCGCAAGATCACCAGGCATTTTGATCTGCTGCTCTATCGCATGCAGCAATTCGGTGAAGATTCCACCGTACTGGCACCGGTTCCCTACGATTACACCGATCGAACCGATGAAATCGGTATCCTACACCGGCAATTTACCCATATGGCGGAACGGATCCAGACATTGGTGGTCGAGAATTATCGTCAACAGCTTCTGACCAAAGATGCACAGTTAAAAAGCCTGGAATCCCAGATGAATCCGCATTTTCTGTATAACACGCTGGATGCCATCAACTGGCGGGCCAAGGCCATCGGAGAGCCGGAAATATCACAGATTGCAGACTCCCTGGGTCATTTTCTGCGGATGACGCTGAACAAAAAAGAACGCTTTACGTTGAAGCAGGAACTTGATATTATACATTATTATATGACTATACAGCAGCTTCGTTTTGACAACCGTCTGAATTTTACGGAAAGCATTCCGGATGCTTGTCTGGATGCACAGGTTCCCAAGCTTTCCATTCAGCCGTTGTTGGAAAATGCCGTACACTATGCGCTGGAGCAGATCACGGATGAATGTATCATCAATCTCACCTGTGTGTATTCCCAGGGGCTGATGCAGATTTATGTGAAAAACAGCGGATCTGAATTCCCCGATGATTTATTGGAGAATCTCCGGACACATAAGATCCGGGAACAGGGTCTGGGCATTGCGTTGTTAAATATTGAAGAACGCATCCAGCTGATGTTCGGCCAGCAATACGGGCTGCACTTCTATAACGAAAATGATTTTGCTGTAGTAAAAATGGAGATACCTTATGTTAAAGATGATTATCGTGGATGATGAGAAGATCATACGTGAAACGATCCATTCCCTGATCGACTGAAATTCTCTGGGAATTGATGTGGCTGCTGTCTGCAAAGACGGTATTGAAGCCTTTGACTGTATTCTGGATGAATACCCGGATATTGTCATGACCGATATCAAGATGCCCGGTTTATCCGGGCTGGATCTGATTGAAAAGGTCCGTGCTGCCCAGTTGAACACAGAGTTTATCATCCTCTCAGGATATGGTGAATTTGAATTTGCACGGACCGCCATGCGCTATGGTGTGAAACACTATCTGTTAAAGCCTTCCAATGAAACAGAGATCACACAGGTCATCGTATCCTGTGTGGAAACCTGTAAAAGCAAGACTGCTTCCCGGGTAGATTCCCTGCTGACACAGCTGTTCCTCACGGAAATGCCACCGGAAAAACTTTTGCAGAGAAGATTTTTCACAGAATTATCCGGGGAACAGGATGTGGATCTGGCCAAGACCCAGATGATCCGTCTGGTAATGGAGGCCTCCAAGAAGGAATATTACCCGCTCAGCAAACTGCAGACCACAGACAGTCTCATGGCAGTCAACGTCTGTGTCACCATGAATGACCTGATTCCATCTGCGGAGCAGATCATGACCTCGATCTTCTCTGTGGAACCGCAGCACAAATACACGGACTGTGTGGAAAAGGTCATAAAGTACATCGGAGAGCATCTGAGTGACAGCAACCTTTCACTGAAATGGATCTCGGAAAATTATCTTTTTATGAATCCGGATTATGTCAGCAAAATGTTCGTCAAACAGACTGGCAGCAAATTTTCCGCCTATGTAACAGAGCTCCGCATTCAGGAGGCGAAAAAACTTTTACTGGAGCACTCAGAAGAATCTCCCTATGCGGTAGCGGAAATGGTCGGTTTCGGCAATAATCCCCAGTATTTCAGCCAGATCTTCAAGAAATATACAAAGCTGTCACCAAAAGATTATGTAAAGTCGATGCTGGAACCGTAAGAACGCAGCTATTCAGAACCCCATTCGCAAAATCGCATCTACGATGCTTTCCTTTTGCTCATGTGGTTACTTCGTCAAATAAATATGTTCCACTGTTCTTACGAATACAAGTATTCGACGTACAGTGGAACATATTTGTTTGCCTCTGAATAGCTGTTCATATTTTGTTTACAAATCCTTCAAGGAATCTTCAATTCCATAACACGTTTTGGACATTTCTGTTTCATATACTATAACCATAGAAACAAACAAAACAAAAACTTAAGCACACAACAGTTTCTTGTTTAAAAAACTTTTTCATAATAAATGCCAAGGATCCTGATCCTTGGCATCCTCCCTTTCTAGGGGTTTTTTCAACTATCACAGATGCTATTTTGCAAATGAAGCTCTGAATAGTTATTTTTTTGTCTTAATGGTCGGAATCGGAATAAACAAGAATCTCGCTTGCGAGATTCTCCGCCTGCGGCGGGTCGCTTTTGCGACATACTTCATAACCGCCGCAGTGCGATCCCCGCGGAGCTTTTTTAATTCATAGGAAGAAATTTCCTATGAATTAAAAAAGTCTCCCGCATCGCTGCGAGAGACTTTTGCATTTTTATTCCAGAATTATTCAGCCTTGCCAACAGATCCGAACAGTTCCATCTTCTCCTTAACAGTAGCCTTGATAGCTTCTGCGCCGGGAGCCAGAAGCTTACGAGGGTCAAATCCCTTGCCTTCCAGATCCTTACCAGCCTCGATGTACTTACGGGTAGCATCAGCAAATGCCAGCTGGCACTCGGTGTTAACGTTGATCTTGGATACGCCCAGGTCGATCGCTTTCTTGATCTGATCTGCAGGGATTCCGGTACCACCGTGCAGAACCAGAGGAAGCTCACCGGTCAGCTCCTGTACAGCTGCCAGAGTCTCGAAGCTTAAGCCCTTCCAGTTAGCGGGGTATTTACCATGAATGTTACCGATACCTGCTGCCAGGAAGTCAACACCCAGATCAGCGATAGACTTACACTCCTTAGGATCAGCGCACTCGCCCATACCGATAACGCCGTCTTCCTCACCACCGATGGAACCAACTTCTGCCTCGATAGAAAGTCCCTTGCTGTGAGCAGCCTTAACCAGCTCAGTGGTCTTCTCTACGTTCTCAGCGATAGGATAATGAGAACCATCAAACATGATGGAAGAGAAACCAGCTTCGATGCACTTGTAGCAGCCTTCAAAAGAGCCATGATCCAGATGCAGCGCAACGGGAACATCAATGTCCAGATCCTTTAACAGTCCGTTGACCATGCCAACGACTACATCATAACCGCCCATGTACTTGCCGGCACCCTCGGATACACCCAGAATAACAGGGGAACGAAGTTCTTTAGCGGTGAGCAGGATGGACTTTGTCCACTCCAGGTTGTTGATGTTGAACTGACCTACTGCATAGTGGCCTGCTTTTGCTTTTTTGAGCATTTCTGTTGCGGATACTAACATTTTAATACCTCCATTTTCTATACTCATTCTTTTTACAATATACGAAATGTTATCCCTTCGTAAAAGCGTACGGAAAACACATTTCGAATAATCACTTTGTGACTATCCAAACTATAACACATTCTTTTCAAAAAGGGAACAGCTTATTGTTAAATTTTTACCAAATTTTAAGATTCCTTCTGCTCCACCCGGATGTCTACGCCCCGGCAGATGTTCTCAATCACTACTTTTGTATGGGTTCCGCCATATTCTCCATCCAGAGTCCAGGGAATAGGCTCTGCGGAAGTGATCTCCACCTTTGACGTCCGGAAGCAGTACATAGCATCGGTATCGATATCCCGGTTCAGCAGGGATACCATAATGTTATTCAGTTCAATCGGGTTCTTCGGACGTTTGATCAGTGTCACTTCGAACACACCGTCATCAAGTTTTACGTTTTTTCCGGTAATACGTTTGAACCCTCCCACAGACACAGAATTCGTCACCATCCCAAAAATAAAATCATCTACGATAGTCGTATCCTCATAGGTGATCCTCATGGAATAAGATCGGATTGCGGACAGGCGCTTCATACCTTCCAGCAGATATGCCATATGTCCCAGCACATTTTTCATATCCTGACCGGTCTCATAGGAGACATCCGTGAATAGTCCGAAAGCCGCAATATAGACAAACACATCCTCATTAAAGGATCCCACATCACAGGCAAAATCATTCCCATTTACAATATTTTCCGCAGCCCTCACCATATTCTTCGGCAATCCGAGGCTGCCCCCGAAATCATTGGTGCTGCCGGCCGGAATATAGCCGATGGGTGTACGAAAGCCGCTGCGGATCATGCCGGTGACCACTTCATCCAGGGTTCCGTCCCCGCCGCTGCAGACCACGATATCGTATTCCTTGCTGCGCTTCTCGGTCTTCTCCATGGCATCCTCACTTCTCTGCGTGGGATATATGGTAATCTCATAACCGCCCCTGGTGAATACATCCAGAATATCTGCCAGCTTGTTGCGGATCTGTGCCTTTCCGGCCTTCGGATTATAGATAAATAACATCTTCTTCATAATACTGCCCTCAAGATACAACAAACGGGACTAACAGAATTCTCCATCAGCCCCGCTTCTTCTCATGTTATGTTCTTAAGCCACCTGACCGCTCAAAAACTTCTCAATGTTGTCCACAGCGGTCTGCTCATCTGCACCCTCTGCAGCTACTGTAAGCTCTTCGCCTGCGCAAAGTCCCAGGCTCATCATGCCCATAATGCTCTTAGCATTGATCCGCTTATCATCTACTTCAATGTAAATGTTGCTTTCGTACTTGCTGGCTTCCTGTACTAACAGTGCCACCGGTCTTGCGTCCAGGCCATCTTCCAGTCTGACCGTAATACTCCTCTTTGTCATAATTTTCCTCCTCTTTTACGTCCGGATTCTATCTGCCAGTTCGCTGAGTTTACGTAATCTATGGTTCACACCGGATTTTCCCACCGGCGGATCCAGATACTCTCCCAGTTCCTTCAGCGGAGCGTCCGGATTCTCCAGCCTGACCTCTGCCATCTGGCTTAAGGGCTCGGGCAGATTCTCCAGTCCGTAGTGATCCCGGATATAGATAATATCCTCTATCTGTCTGGTCGCCGCAGTTACCGTTTTGGTAATGTTGGCGGTCTCACAGTTCACTCTTCGGTTCACAGAATTGCGCATTTCTTTCACAATTCTTAAATTCTCCAGCTTCATCAGGGCAATGGGTGCTTCGCACACATTCAGAAGATCCACAATGCCGGATCCTTCCTTCAGATAGACAACGTAATACTTCTTCCGAAGCACAATCTTGGCTTCTATGTCAAAGCCCTGTATCACACTCTGTAGTTGTCTCGCTTTATCCTCATCGGTGCATACAAATTCCAGGTGATAACTTTTCTGCGGATCGCTCATAGAACCAATGCAGAGAAAAGCTCCTCTTAAAAATGCTCTTTGACAGCAGGAATTTTTAATCAACAAGGGGCTCACAGGCTCAGACAGATCCCCGATCTTATCGATCACACTCCGCATCTGTTCCTCGCTGATTTTAACATCAGTATCTATATTATATGTTTTTTTCAATAATGTAAAGCCTTTTCTGACAACCGCCTCGTTTTCCGTCTGGAAACCGATCATGAAATCTCCTTCTGCGGAGCGTCCGTATTGTCCACTGAAGTTCATGAGTGCGGCCAGCTCAGCGATCTGGCAATGTCTTGCCGGGCTGATGTGTTTTGCCAGTTCTTCCTTTACTTCACTCGAAAATGACATGTCAGATTCCTTCTCTGGGTACATCACGGTGGTACAGCTTGATACCATAATGACCTTCCGCCTTCATACGTTCGTACAATTTATTTGCTAAAGTAACGCTTCGGTGCTTACCGCCGGTGCAGCCGATCGCAATAACAAGACGATATTTGCCTTCTTTAATATAATTCGGGATCAGAAACTGAATCATGTCGGTCAGCTTGTCCAGGAATATTCCGGTCTCCGGAAAACTCATCACATAATCCTGCACTCCTTTATCATTACCGGTCTGGGGCTTCAGTTCCTCGATATAATAAGGGTTTGGCAGGAATCTTACATCAAAGACCAGATCGGCATCTGCGGGGATTCCATGCTTGAACCCGAAGGACATGACCGTTACCATAAGACTATTGTATTCTTCGTTCTGTACAAAAATACGATCCAGCTCTTCCTTCAGTTCTCTGACTAACAGATTGGAGGTATCGATGACGTAATCCGAATTTTTGCGGATTGTCTCCAGAATCTTCCGCTCCTTGTGAATGCCGTCCTCCACTCTGCCGTCTGCTGCAAGAGGGTGCACACGTCTGGTCTCCTTATACCGTTTTATCAGAGCAGCATCGTCGGAGTCCATAAACAAAATCTCGAATTTGTAGCCTTTTTCCTTTAATTGCTCCAAAATCCGGGTCGCATCCATGAAATTCTGGTCTGCCCGGACATCCAGTCCCAGGGCCACCTTGCTGATCTCACTGCCCGGCATGGCAATCAGTTCCACGAACTTCTCCACCAGAGATACCGGCAGATTATCCACGCAGTAAAATCCAGCATCTTCCAAAAGCTTTAATGCGGTTCTCTTTCCTCCGCCACTCATGCCTGTTACTACTACAAATCTCATATGCACCTCGTTATTCTATCGTAACTATTCAGAATCCCATTCGCAAAATCACCTCTTCGAGGCTTCCTTTTTGCGAATGTGGTTACTTCGCCATATAAATTTGCGATTCTGCGAAGATGCAAGCATCCGCAGAAAACAAATTTACATGGCTCTGAATAGTTACAGGAATTTGATCTCGGGTTCCAGCTCCACGTGAAAACGTTCTTTCACTCTTCTCTGTACTTCCCAGATCACATCTTTTACATCTTCTGCAGTGGCATTGCCGGTGTTGATAATAAATCCGCAATGCTTTTCCGATACCTTTGCGCCTCCTACGGAGTATCCCCGCAGACCGGCTTCCATGATCAGCTGCCCGGCGAAATATCCCTCGGGACGTTTGAAAGTACTGCCGGCACTGGGATATTCCAAAGGTTGTTTTTCTCTGCGGCGAATTGCCTGTTCCTCCATTTTGGCTGCGATCTGCTCCGGATCTCCGGGCTGTAGCCGGAAAGTCACTTTCGTCACGACAAACGACTGGTTCTGGATCACGCTGGTACGATAGCCGTACTCCATGGTACTGTTGTCCAGTTCCATGATCTCTCCATTACGGTTGACTACCGTAACAGTGGTCACCACCTGGCTCATCTCTCCGCCGTAGGCTCCGGCATTCATTACAGCTCCGCCACCGATGGTACCGGGGATTCCCGCGGCGAACTCCAAGCCTGTCAGGCCATGCTCTTTCGCTGCTTTTGCCACCTGGCTCATCAGGGCCCCTGCCTCTGCTTCCAGATAGCAGTCTTTCACTTCGATCCGGCTCATATGCTTACCAACCACCAGAACAATTCCTGCATATCCCTGATCGCTGACCAGCAGATTGCTTCCGTTGCCGATCACGGTATAGGGAACATCCACCAGCCGAAGGTATTTCTGGATCTTACAGAGCTGCTCTTCGTTTTCCAGATAGACCAGGCAATCTGCCGGGCCACCGATCCGGAAGGTGGTATGCAATTTCATCGGTTCCTGTAACAGAACTTTATCTGCCGGTACAATTTCTTTTAATGCTTCTATCACTGCTGCACTTATCATGTTGTCAGGCTGCTCTTTCTTTTTGTTATAATTATGCCGCGAAAGCCTACTTTAATACCAGTGCCGCCGCGCCGTAGATTCCGGCGTCATTGCCCAGCGTTGCCAGTGCAAATTTTGCCTGTTTGCAAGGGCCGAAAGCACATTTCTTATAAGAAGGCTCTATGTATTTGAATAAGATATCTCCTGCTTTGGATACACCGCCACCGATAACGAAGATCTGCGGGTCTACCACATTGGCTACTACTGCCAGTCCCTTGCCAAGATACTCGCCGAACTGTTCTGCGATCTCGATTGCTACTCTATCTCCGGCTTTCACCGCATCAAATACGGTCTTCGCAGAGATTTCACCACCTCTGAGCACGCTGGGAGCATCGTCTTTGGCCAGACGTCTGTTGGCCAGACGGGTAACTCCGGTAGCAGATGCATACTGTTCCAGACAACCCTTGTTCTTACAGCCGCAAGTCTCTGTCTCAGCATCTTCAATATGGATATGTCCGATTTCACCGCCGGCACCGTTGGTACCGGTCAGTATCCTGCCGTCGATGATGATACCTCCGCCGACACCGGTTCCCAGAGTAACGGCTACCAGATTGGAATAGCCTTTACCACCGCCCTGCCACATTTCGCCCAGGGCTGCTACATTGGCATCGTTGCCTGCCTTCACGGTAACAGGCAGATCCAGTTCTTTTTTCAGCGTTTCAGCAAGATCAAAAGATCCCCAGCCGATATTAACAGCACCGTTGACCATGAAGCCTTCGGCATTTACCGCACCGGGGGCGCCGATTCCCACGCCCACCAGGTCTGCTGCGGTGATGTTCTTTTCCTGCATTTTATTTTTGATGGATGCTGCGATATCCGGCAGAACTTTCTCTCCGCCGTTATCCTTGACCGTAGGGATCTCCCATTTGTCCAACACCTGTCCTTCGTCATTGAACAGTCCTAATTTCACTGTGGTTCCACCAACGTCTACCCCAAATGCATATTTACTCATCGTCCTCGTCCTCCTCACGTCTTTTTGCCAGAGAGTTCTGTACACGGGTGTATAGCTCTTTTGCTGCGTTGTATCCCATCTTCTTCTGACGGTGGTTGATAGCTGCCGTCTCGCAGATAACTGCCAGGTTACGTCCGGGACGAATCGGAATGTTGTGGCATACCACCTTATTGCCCAGATATTCGGTATAATTCTCTTCCAGTCCCAGTCTGTCGTACTCTTTGTCCTTGTCCCAGTCTTCCAGGCGGATGACCAGATCGATGGTCTGTGTATCTTTTACGGACAGTGCACCGAACAGTGCCTTGACATCCACGATGCCGATACCACGCAATTCAATGAAGTGCTTTGTGATATCCGGTGCAGAACCCACCAGCGTATCATCGCTGACCTTGCGGAGTTCTACCACATCATCGGTTACCAGACGATGACCTCTCCGGATCAGCTCCAGTGCTGCCTCGGACTTACCGATGCCGCTCTCGCCGGTGATCAGAACGCCTTCACCATAGACATCTACCAGTACACCGTGTACGGAAATGCAGGGGGCCAGCTTGACATTTAACCACCGGATGATCTCAGACATAAAGTCAGAAGTGGATTTTTTCGTAGATAATAACGGAATCTGATGTCTGATCGCAGTTTCCAGGAATATAGGATCCGGTTTCAGGTCACGGCTGAACACAATGCAGGGAATGTCATAGGCCATCAGCTTCTCATACGCCTCCCTGCGGGTCTCGTCTGTCAGTCCCTCCATATAAGTATATTCCACAAATCCAACGATCTGCAGACGCGTGGCATCAAAATGTTCGAAATATCCTGCCAGCTGCAGCGCCGGACGGTTGATATCCGGCTGCGTGATCTTCACATGTTTCACATCGATCTCCGGTGTGAGATTTTCCAGTTTCATTTTTTCGATAACACGGGTTAAACTTACACTTGCCATACTAATCTCCATACCTTTCCGCGAAAAAACCGCCCCGGTTCCCCGCCCTTTTCATTATCTTTTAGTGTACCACAGGTTGTCCTGTCTGTGAAGCAAAAAA
>OGCO01002071.1_pt1 | contig 27731 bp, 30 predicted proteins | sample 1570171 | NCBI WGS metagenome assembly OGCO01 (sample SAMEA4370583, study PRJEB24528) | human gut metagenome
TGCCCTCATCCGCCCCAGTGTGCGCACTGGGGCACCTTCCCCCTCGGGGAAGGCTTTGATAGCCCGTCAAGTTTTTATGGACAGCATTCTCATTCCCTCCCCGGCGTTCGCCGGGGTGTTTTTCTGGAACGGTGGGGGGTGGGAGAGAATGGGCTTCGGTGGTGCAAAATGCTGGAGAAATCCCCGCCGTTTCCCCATGCAGACTGCGACAGGCTTTTTTGCCTCCGGCCGGTATACTCTGGCTAAAGACGGCATAGATTTGCCAGTTCAGCGGCTAGGAGGGGGAAAGTATGGCAACAAAAGAACGAGCGGGGGAGAAGCTGCTGCGCTTCCCCCGGCGGGACACCGTGAACGTATCCCGTCGGGCGTTTTTGGGCCTGGCAGAGGCCGGGGTGGGCTTTCTGCTGGGCGCGGTGTTGGCTGGGGCAGAGCTGTTTGGGCTGTACGCCCCCTTCGGCGTGGCGGCGGTGGCGGCGGCCGGGTCAGGGGTCAGCGGGTTCTGCACGCTGGCCGGGACCTGCTTGGGGTACTTGTGTTTGGAGGGCCTCACGGACGGGATGCGGTACGCTGCCTCGGCGATTTTGGTCTATGCGGTGGCCTTTGCCTTTTTTGATACGAAGGCCTATCGAACGGCCTGGTTCATGCCCGCCATTGCCAGCCTGCTGTGCGCCCTCACCGGCATCATCTGCCGGGGCGGGGACGGGTGGCACGGGGAGGACCTCATTTACTTCGTGACGGAAGTCCTCTGCGCCGGGGGCGCGGCGCTGGCCTACCGGGTGCTGTTCCTCCAGTGGCCGGAGACCTTGGACGGCCTGCGGGATCTGCCGCCCAAGGAGACGGCGGGGGTGCTGGTGCTGGGCGGCACGGTGCTGATGTCGCTGGCCCGCGTGGAGCTCTTGGGGACGTTTTCGCTGGGCCGCTTGCTGGCGGCGGTGGGGGTCATGTGGGCCGCCCGCCGGGGGCCGTGGGGCGGGATCCTGGCGGGGGCCGCCGCCGGGGTGGCCCTGGACCTCTCGTCGGGGAAAGACCCGTATTACAGCCTGGTCTTTGCCATGGCGGGGCTGGCCTGCGGCTTCTGCCGGAACCAGCGGAAAATTTTGACGGCGCTGGTCTATCTCATGGCCTGCCTGGCGGCGGTGCTTTGGAGCCGGGCGGGGCTGGACTATCTGGGCCTGCCCATCGAGGCCGGGGTGGGGGCGGTCCTGTTCCTGCTCCTGCCGGGGAAAAAGAAGACAGAGGAGGAGGCGGAGGAGACGGCCGCCCTGCCCCAGGGCATCGCGGCCCCGGAGACCGACACCAGCCGGGAGACCCTGGCCCGCCGCCTGGACGAGATGGCTGGAGCCTTCCACACGCTTTATGACAGCGTAAAGGACACGCTGCACCCGGAGGACAACAACACGGAGAACCCGGCGGAGCTCTTCACCCGCACGGCGGACCGGGTGTGCGTGAAATGCGTCCTGCGCTCCAACTGCTGGCAGCGGGACTATGAGGACACGAAACGCGCCCTGAACGACGCCACGCCCCCGATGATGGAGCGGGGACGGGCATTGTCCACGGATTTTAACGGCATTTTTCAGAGCCGGTGCGTCCATTTCCCAGAGTTTCTGGGAGAGGTCAACCGGCAGCTGACGGCCTTTCTGCGCCGCCGCCAGGCGCGGCGGCGGACGCGGGCGGCGCGGGCGGCCCTGTGCAGCCAATACGCCCGCTTGGATCGCTTTTTGCAGGGGGCGGCGGAGGAGGTTTCCGCTGGCCTGACCCCCGATCTGCCCCGGCAGGAAAAACTGGCCGCTTACTTAAAAAGCATGAACCAGACCGGCGGGGCAGTGTACTACGACCGGGAGGGCCGGCTGCGGGTGGAGACCCCCGCCACCGGCGAGCTGGCCTCCCGGTCGGCCCGGCGGGAGCTGGAAGAGATCTTGGGCACGCCCCTGCGGGAGGGGCAGGTGCGAAACGGGCGCTTGCTCTTTGCCCAGTCGGAGCCATTCCGGGCCACCGTCTCCCTGGCCGGGGCGCCCCGGCAGGGGGAGGCAGTCAGCGGAGACACGGGCATCTGGTTCCGCCGGGAGGACGGGATGCTCTTCCTGCTCCTGTGCGACGGCATGGGCTCCGGAGCCGGGGCCAAGCGGGAGAGCGCCCAGGCGGGGAAACTGGTGGAGAATTTCCTGCGGGCCGGCATGGAACCGGGGGAGGCGGTGGAGACCGTCAGCTCCGCCCTGGCCCTGCGGGGAGAGGACGGCGGCAGCACCACCATTGACCTGCTCTCCTTCGACCTCTTTTCCGGGCGCTGCTGCGTCCACAAGCAGGGGGCGGCCCCGACCTACATCCGCCGGGGCGGACAGGTGAAGTGCGCCGTAGGGGCGTCGCTGCCTGCGGGCATCGTCACCGGTCGGGCGGCGCGGCCGGACGTCCATAAATTCCGAGGTGAGCCGGGGGACTGGATCGTCATGGTCACGGACGGCATTTTGTGCGGTCGGGAGGACCAGTGGCTGCGGGACGTGGTGACCCAATACACCGGTAGCAGCCCCAGCGAATTGGCCCAGCGCATCCTGCGGGAGAGCCAGGCCCTGTGCCAGGGAGAGGACGATGGAACTGTGCTGGCGGCACGATTGGACAGAAGCCGGGAAAAGTGACCTCTTAAAACGACAAAAAACAGCCCTTACGGCGCAGGCATGCCAACACCTGCGTCGGAAGGGCTGTGGCCTTTTTTAGACTCCAGTCAAATCGAACGTGGGGATGTATTCGGCCTGAGCGGCCTCGACGCCTTGGGTGAAGCCGTCGAGGCCCAGGTTGGTGAAGTAGGCTTCGGCGGCGCGGATCTCGCTTTTCCGCAGGCGGCGGTCCAGGGGCGGGTAGTCGGCGGCCTTGCCCCAGGGGGTGTATTGGCTCATCAGGGAGAAGAGAATGGTGTGGGGCGGGAAGGTCTCAGCCACCCAGTCCATCACCTCCTTGGCCTGGTTCAGGCCGCCGGGGAGCAAGAGGTGGCGGAGGATGACGCCGCGGGTCAGGATTCCGTTTTCATCCAGCTGATAGGGGCCGGTCTGGCGCACCATTTCCCGGATGGCGGCGCGGGCGGTTTCAGGGTAGTCGGCGGCTCCGGCGTAACGCCGGGCGGTGTCCGGGTCGGTGTATTTGTAGTCGGGGAGATAGATTTGAATTTTGCCCTCCAGGGCGGCCAACGTCTCCACCCGGTCATAGCCCCCGCTGTTCCAAACCACGGGGACAGGGAGGGGGTCTTCCAGGGCCTGGGCGACGACGTGGGCGTAGTGGGTGGGGTTCACCAGGTCGATGTTGTGGGCCCCGGCGGCGATCAGCTCGAAGAAGATCTCCCGCAGACGGGCCACGGAGATGGCTTTGCCAAAATCGTTTTGGCTGATGCTGTCGTTCTGGCAGAAAACGCAGCCGAGACTGCACCCGGAGAAGAAGACGGTCCCGGCCCCTTGGGTGCCGGAGAGCGGCGGTTCCTCCCAATGGTGCAAGGCGGCGCGGGCGACTACGGGGGCGTCGGGCATCCGACAGCGGCCCTTGGCCTGGGTGCGGTCAGCCCCGCACCGGCGGGGGCAGAGGGTGCAGTGGGTGGGATCGTAGGAGAGCGTGGTCATAGCAGCCCCTCCTCTGCGGCGGAACGGAAGGGGGCCAGGGCGCTGGGGAGGGCGTAGGTGTGTTCCAGCGCGGCCTGGTCGGCCCAGACCCAGCCTTCGGGCAGGGCGGGGGAGCAAAGCTCGGCCCGCTGGGCGGTCATGCGCCACTCGACGTGGGTGAAGATGTGCTTCCCCGTCCCGGCAAATTCCGGTTCTCCGGCCAGCTGGTCGGCAAGGCCCCATTGGGCCAGGGCCTCTTCGGCGGGGGCCAGTTCGTTGGGATATTCCCAGAGGCCCGCCAGCAGGCCCTTGCTGGGACGGCGGCGGAGGGCGATCTTGCCTGCGTGGAAAAGCAAAAACACGACCCGTTCCTCGATGCGCCGGGGCTTTTTGGCGGGGCGGGTGGGGAGGTCCTGGGTGACGCCCTGGGCTTTGGCCAGGCAGAAGTCGGCGGCGGGACATTCGTCGCATAACGGCGCCCCGTTGGGCAGGCAGACGGTGGCCCCCAGGTCCATCATGGCTTGATTAAACTGGCCGGGGAAGTCCACGGGAATGACGGCTTGCAGGGCCTGGGTAAAGTGGCGTTTGCCCTGGGTGGTGGTGATGTCCGTGTCATCGGCCAGGATGCGGGCGGCAACGCGCAATAAGTTTCCGTCCACGGCGGGGACGGGCTGGCCGAAGCAGATGGAGGCGATGGCAGCGGCGGTATAATCGCCGATGCCGGCCAGGGCGCGGATGGCTGGGTAGTCCGTGGGGAAGACGCCGCCGTGTTCGTCCATGATCTGGCGGGCGGCTTTTTGCAGGTTCCGGGCGCGGCTGTAATAGCCAAGGCCCTGCCACTGCTTCATCAGCACGTCTTCCGGGGCGTCGGCTAGGTCCTGGATGGTGGGGAAGGCCGCCATGAAGCGGGCGAAGTAGCCCAGGACGGCGGCGACGCGGGTCTGCTGGAGCATGATCTCGGACACCCACACCCGGTAGGGGTCAGGCGTCCTTCGCCAGGGCAGGTCGCGGGCGTGTTCCCGGTACCATTGGAGCAGAGGGATGGGGAGCATGGATAAAGTATTCAAGAAAATTCGTCTCCTATTGGTTCAGTAAAGCATTGAGTTCGGCGGGGAGGGGAGAGGTCAAGGCAATTTCTTCCCCCGTGATGGGCTGGAGGAGCCGGATGGAGGCCGAGTGCAGGGCGAAGCGCTGGCGGAGCTCCGGCAGCTCTTGGCCGTAGAGAAAATCTCCGGCCAGAGGACAGCCTAAGTAGGCCATGTGGACCCGGATCTGATGGGTGCGGCCTGTCTCTAAGGCCAGCCGCACCAGGCTTCGCCCCGGACCGGTGCGTACCACTTCGTAATGGGTGCGGGCCGCGGCCCCGTCCGGGCGGACCTCCCGTTTTAAGATGGAATCCGGCTGACGGCCAATGGGGGCGTCAACACACCCCCGCCGGGGGACGGGGACGCCTTCGCAGACGGCCAGGTAGGTGCGGCTGAACTGGCCGGTCTGCAATTGGCGCTGGAGCAGCTCGTGGGCGTGGGCGTGTTTGGCCACGGCCATAAGGCCGGAGGTCCCCCGGTCCAGACGGTTGACGGGGTGAAAGGCGGCGGTCAGATGCTGTGCCTCATAATGGGCCATGAGGAAATTGGCCAGCGTGTCCCCGTGGTGGCCCAGGCTGGGGTGGACGGCCAGGTCGCCGGGTTTGTTCACGATGAGCAGGTCCTCGTCCTCATAGCAGAGGGCCAGCGGGCCGGGGACGGGGGCGATCTGATCACTGCCGGTCATGTCTCCAACGGCCACGGAGAGGACTTGCCCCGGCTGGACAAAGACGTTGGTAAAGACGGGCTGGCCGTCCAGCAAAATGCCGTCGGGCTGGTCCTTGGCCCGGCGGACGCCGGCGGCGGAAAGCCCCAGCTCCCGGCGGAGCAGGGTGCGGACCTGGCGGCCCGCCAGGGGTTCGGAGATGGATAGGGTCAGGCGGCGCATGAGGGGCCTCCCTTCTTTTCTCTGGTGTTAGCAGTCGGGGTGTGGTATAATCAAAACAGAAGCCGCTTGCAGGCAATAAGGAGGTCATCTTTTATGAACGGTATCATTCTCTACGGCAGCCGTTACGGCGCGTCCCAACAGTATGCCCAGGCGTTGGAAGGGCGGACGGGCCTGCCTGCGGTGTCCTACAACGAGATCAAAGACTTCAGCCCCTTTGACACCATCGTGTACATCGGCGGTGTGTATGCGGGCCGGACAGTGGGCCTGGCGAAGACGGTCCGCCGCCTGCCCACGGACCACCCCTTCCGGCTGCTGGTGGCCACCGTCGGCCTGTCTGACCCCAGCAACGAGGACAGCATGCTGAACATCCGGGAGCACCTGGCGGAGGAGCTGACGCCCGCGATCTTCATTCGCACGGCCCACGTTCATTTGCGGGGAGCGATGGATTACAGCATCTTGCAGCCCAAGGATAAGCTGATGATGAAGGGCTTTTGCACCATCCTGCGCCGCCAGCCCGTCCACGAGCGGTCGGCGGAGACGCAGGCCATTCTGGACGGTTACGGCAAGGCGGTGGACTACATCGACTTTGATGCTCTGCGCCCCATTCAGGAATGGCTGGAGAGCGGGAGCAAGTAAAAAATCAACTGATTATAGCACGAAGAGACGCCCGCTGGCAACTGCCAGCGGGCGCTGTGCGTAGAGAGAAGAGAAAGAAGAGAGAATTTGATAAAAATTTGTTGTTATATCAGTAAAATCGTGTTTTAATAAGCATAGTAAACCCTAAAAAATCTAGGAGGAAGGTAGTATGAGAAAAAGAAATGGGATACTATTTCTGGCAGGGGTGGCGATGACGTTGCTCCTAGCAGCCTGCGGAGGAACGGCGGGACCTCTGGAAGACAGCAGCGCAGATGCGCAGGAGGTAGGATCTAGCGAGACAGTACAGACAGAAGAAACGCGGAAGCCGGACGAGAGTGTTTCCAAAGAGTTTCAAAATGCATTGAAATCAGCCGAGCGGTATGCCAGCAATCTCCACATGTCGAAGCAGGGCATTTATGACCAGCTGACTTCCGAATACGGTGATCAGTTCCCGGAGGATGCAGCACAATATGCAGTAGACAATCTTGATGCAGACTGGAACGCCAATGCACTGGCAAAGGCAGCGGATTATGGAAACAGTATGCATATGTCGAAGCAGGGAGTTTACGATCAACTGACCTCTGAGTATGGGGAGCAGTTTACAGCGGAAGAAGCGCAGTATGCGATCGACCATGTTGAGGCGAACTGGAAGAACAATGCGCTGGAGAAAGCAAAGGACTATCAGGACAGCATGAGTATGTCCAAGAAGGCGATTTACGATCAACTGACTTCAGAGTATGGAGAACAGTTTACCGCAGAAGAGGCGCAGTACGCAGTGGATAATCTAGAATGAAAAAAGACGTTGTCTTAACTAGTAATACACTAGATAGAGACAACGTCTTTTTTATACAGTTGTTTTACCGTTATGCACTACGCTGTTGTAGCGCCAGGTGGCCCTCATCCGTCTGCTTCGCAGCCACCTTCCCCCTCGGGGAAGGCATTGGTGGGGCGTTACATCTCCCCGTTGGCCAGCACGTCGCGGTTTTTGATGAAATACTCGACGCCGGAGTAGATGGTCGTGAGCAGGATGATCCAGACGCACACCAGGCGCAGGGTGGCGGCGTTGGACAGCAGGAGCATGAGGCAGATGCAGACCATGGTGGAGGCCGTCTTTACCTTGCCGGACTTGGCAGCGGCGATGACGCGGCCCTGCTCCACGGCCACCAGGCGCAGGCCGGTAACGGCCAGCTCCCGGGCGATGACGAGGAAGAAGGCCCAGGCGGCCATCCAGCCGGCCTGGACGAACCAGGCCATGGCGGACATGACCAGGAGCTTGTCGGCCAGAGGATCCATGAACTTGCCAAAGTCCGTGACCTGGTTGTAGTGGCGGGCCACGTAGCCGTCCACGAAGTCCGTGATGCTGGCCAGGATGAAAACGCCTAAGGCGGCCAGCAGATGGTGGGTGAAGTCCTGGTAGAGCAGGACGATGAAAATGGGGATCATCACCACCCGGCAGAGGGTGAGTTTGTTTGCAGTGGTCATTGGGCTTCCTCCTCCTCGTCGTCATAGCGCACACCGACCAGCTCTCCATCGTAGAAGTTGGTGACCTTGACGCGGTAGAAGCCGCCGGGGCGCACGCCGCCCTCTTCCCCCTCGAAGTGGACCAGACCGTCGATGTCGGGGGAGTCGGCGGCGCTGCGGCCGTAGTAGAGCTCGGTCTCGTCATCATAACCCTCGCAGAGGACCTCGATGACCTTGCCGACCATGTTCGCGCAGTAGTCGTCCACGATGCGCATTTGCAGGTCGGTGAGCAGCTCGACGCGGCGGCGCTTCACGTCCTCGTCTACCTGATCGGGATAGGTGGCGGCCAGGCTGCCAGGCTCCGGGGAATAGGGGAAGACCCCGGCGCGTTCCAGGCGGAACGCATGGAGGAACTCGCACAGCGCCTCGAAATCCTCCTCGGTCTCGCCGGGGAAGCCGGCGATGAGGCTGGTCCGCAGGACCAAGCCGGGGATCCGCTGGCGCAGCTTGCGGAAGAGGTCGCGGATCTCCTGCCCGCTGCCCCGGCGGTGCATGGCCTTGAGCACATGGTCGCTGATGTGCTGGATGGGAATGTCCAGATATTTGACGATCTTCGGCTCGTTGGCGATCACGTCAATGAGCTCGTCGCTGATCTCATCGGGGTAGAGATAGTGCAGCCGGACCCAATGCACGCCCTCGATGGCACAGAGCTTGGGCAAGAGCTGGGCCAGGGTGCGCTGCCCGTAAAGGTCCAGGCCGTAGCGGGTGATGTCCTGGGCCACGACGATGAGCTCTTTCATCCCGGCGTCCACCAGGTCCTGGGCCTCCTGGAGGATCGCTTCCTCCGGGCGGCTGCGGAACTTGCCCCGGATGAAGGGGATGACGCAGTAAGCGCAGCGGTTGTCACAGCCCTCGGCGATGCGCAGCCAAGCCCAGTGATCGGAGGTGCAGACCACTCGGTCCGTCTCCGGCACGGGGGCGTTGATGTCCCCGAAGAGGGAGGGGCGCTGCCCTTCCAGGGCCTCGTCGATGACCTTGGCGATGTCCTGGTAGCTGCCCACACCCACGAAGCCGTCTGCTTCCGGACAGCGCTCAGCCAGCTGGTCGTGCCACCACTGGGCCATACAGCCGGTGACGATGATCTTTTTCAGGTTCCCGGCCTGCTTTTGCTGGACGAGCTTGTCGATCTCCCCTATGGCTTCGTCTCTGGCTTCCTTCAGAAAGCCGCAGGTGTTGACCACGGCCACGTCACAGCCCTCGGCACCGAGGGCAACCTCGTACCCGGCTTCATAGGTTTTCCAGATCATCTGCTCACAGTTGACCTGATTCTTGGCGCAGCCAAGGGAGAGGAAGCCGACCTTGGGGACGGGGACCTGGACTTCTTCGGGTTCCTGGCGTTCTTGCGTTTCCTGTACGTTATGTTCCTGCATGGTGTTCTCCTGTCATGTTGCGTCAGTCGGTTTGATATTTCCGCCGCTCGATGCCGGCGGCGATCTGAGACCAGGAAAAGCCCCGACGCGCTAAGGCATCGGAGGCTTTTTTACATTCCTTGCGGTCTTCCGGGTCCCGAAGCTTTTTGGCCAGGAAGGCGTCGATGGCGTCCTCTGCGTCGTCCATCTCGGCCAGGGCATCCTCCCAATCGGCCTTGGGCACCCGGCGGCGGTAGAGCTCGTTTTTGATCTTATAGAGACCGTAGCCCTTGGCCTGGTAGTGCCGGACCAGGGCTTTGGCATATTCTGCGTCGTTGACCAGGCCGATGTCCACGGCCCAGGCGACGGTCTCGGCCGCCTGGCGCTCCGTGGCCCCCTTGGCCATGAGTTTTTCATTGAGCTGTCCGGCGGACATGGCCCGCACAGAGAGCATATTGACCGCCCTGGTGCGCAGGGCGGCGGAAGCGGCGGCGGATCGCAGTGCGTCAAAGGCTGCCTCGTCCAGCTCCAGGCCGGCGAACAGGCCCTGATCCAGGACGGTGCTTTCGGTCACCCGAAGCGTCTTGCCTCCCTCCAGGGCCACCGTCCAGGTCTTGGCCGGGGGCGTGGGGGGGAGGAGCTTCTCAATCCTCATCGTCGTCGAAGTCGTCTGCGCTGATGTCGATCAGCTTTGCGGCGGTGGGGCCTGCTTTGCGGGGGACAGCGGGGGCATCCTCTGCCGGGGTGGGCTCTGCTGCGGGCTGGGGGGCACGCCCGGCGGCGCGGGCGGCGGCCTGGGCCTGGCTGGACATGAGCTGGAAGGAGTTCTTGCGGATCTCCTCCTCCACGTGGGCGCAGATATCCGGGTGGTCCTTCAGGTATTGCTTGGCGGCGTCCTTGCCCTGGCCGATGCGCTCATCGCCCATGGAGAACCAGGAGCCGCTCTTGTGGATGATGTCCAGCTTCACAGCCAGGTCCACCAGCTCCCCGTACTTGGAGATGCCCTCGCCGTACATGATGTCAAACTCGGCCTCCCGGAAGGGGGGCGCGACCTTGTTCTTGACGATCTTGGCGCGGGTGCGGTTGCCGATGACCTCGCTGCCGTCCTTGATGGCCTCGATGCGGCGGACCTCCATGCGGACGGAGGAGTAGAACTTCAGGGCGCGGCCACCGGTGGTGACCTCAGGGTTTCCGTAGACCACGCCGACCTTTTCCCGCAGCTGGTTGATGAAGATGACCACGCAGTGGGTCTTAGAGATAGACCCGGCCAGCTTCCGCAGGGCCTGGCTCATGAGGCGGGCCAGCAGGCCCACGTGGGCGTCGCCCATGTCGCCCTCGATCTCGGCGCGGGGGACCAGGGCGGCCACGGAGTCCACAACGATCACGTCCAGGGCGCCGGAGCGGACCAGGGCTTCGCAGATCTCTAAGCCCTGCTCACCGGTGTCTGGCTGGGAGATGAGCATGTTGTCGATGTCCACCCCCAGGGCGCGGGCATAGGTGGGGTCCAGGGCGTGCTCGGCGTCGATGAAAGCGACCTCACCGCCCTGCTTCTGGGCCTCTGCCACGATGTGCAGGGCCAGGGTGGTTTTACCGGAGGATTCCGGGCCATAAATTTCGATGATCCGGCCGCGGGGCACGCCGCCGATGCCCAGGGCCAGGTCCAGGGCCAGGGAACCGGTGGGGATACTCTCGACCTTCACATTGGGGTTGGCACCCAGGCGCATGATGGCACCCTTGCCGTAGGCCTTTTCGATCTGGGCCATGGCGGTCTCCAGCGCCTTCTTTTTGTCAGAGGCGGGCGCGGCGGCCTCAAGAGGTTTCTTTTTTTCTGCCATATGTTTGTTATCCTTCCTCCGGGTCGGCGTCTGGCTCTGGGTGCTCGAAGGGCCGCTGGCCCTCGACCACCCGGTCGATGCCGCCGGTGTCGCGGGTGATTCGGATGTTTTCATAGCCGGCATTGACCAGCATCCAGGCCACGTCCTCGGACTGGCCGACGCCCACCTCGTAGAGCAGATGCCCGCCGGGCTTCAGGGCGGGCTTCCAGAGGGTGGTCACGGCCCGGTAGAAGTCCAGGCCGTCGCTGCCGCCGTCCAGGGCCAGCATGGGCTCGTAATCCTTGACGGAGCGGTCCAGGGCCGGCAGGTCCCCGGTGGGGATGTAAGGGGGGTTGCAGACCAGCGCGTCAAACTGCCCCAGGGTGTGGCTGGGGGGTTGGAGGGCGTCGCCCTTTAAGTAGACGGCCCGGCCCGTGAGCTTGTGGCGGCGGATGTTCCGTTTGCACAGGTCCAAGGCTCCGTCGGACAGGTCCACCAGGATGGCGCGGGTGTTTTTCAGCGTGGCGGCGATGGAAAGCCCCACGCAGCCCGTCCCGGCGCACAGGTCCAGCACGCGGGTGTGGCCAGGGTGTTCTTTCAGGCGGCTGATGGCCAGCTGGGCCAGCATCTCCGTGTCCACTCTGGGGATGAGGGCGGCCGGATTGACGAAGAACCGCAGGCCCATGAAGTCCCACTCGCCGATGATGTAGGCGATGGGTTCCCCTGCCAGACGCCGGTCCATGTACTTCTCGATGGTTTCAGCGATGGCGTCGGTGGTGTACAGGGAAAAGTCCCGGTAGAGCTGCTCCGGGGTCTTGCCGGCGGCGGCGCAGATGAGGTCCTGGGCCTCCAGCTTGTTGGCTTCGTCGTCCACGCCGGCGGCCCGCAGGGCCGCCCGCGCAGCGTGCATCAAATCATGATAGGTGATGGTCACACCGTTCCCCCCAATCAGAAATCAAATAGGTATTACAGCCTGGGATCACCAGGCATCGGCCCCCTTCTCCTGGGGCAGGACCAGCTTCAGAGCGTGGATCGCCACCTCCAGCATGGAGTCGTCCGGCTCGAAGGTCGTGAAGTTCTGCATCCAAAGGCCGGGTGCGGCCAGGATCTTCGTGAACCAGTTGTCGTGGGCCCCTACGAAATGGTTGATCTCATAGGTCACGCCCACCACCACGGGCACCAGGGCCAGGTGCAGCAGGATGCGCACCAGGGGGTTCGTCGCGACGTCCCGGACGCCCGGCAGGGCGAAGACCACGCAGGAGGCTAAGATCGCCACGGCAATGACCACGAAGAGAAAGCTGGTGCCGCAGCGGGGATGGTGCCGGGGCATGGCGCGGGCGTTTTCTACGGTGAGGTCCAGGCCGCGCTCATAGCAGAAGATGGTCTTGTGCTCCGCGCCGTGGTACTGAAAGGTCCTGTGGATGTCTTTCATTTTGGAGCAGAGATAGAGGTAGAGGAAGAAGATGACGAGCTTCACCACGCCCTCCAGCAGGTTCCGCACCCACATGGGGGCGTCGGGGAAAAAGTGGAGCAGGGCGGAGGTGGCCAGGGTGGGCAGGACGATGAACAGGGCCACGGCAAAGACCAGGCCTGCCAGCATGGCCACGCCGGTGATCCAGTTGGTCAGGGCCTTTTCGCCAAAGCGGGTCTCGACCCAGGTCTCGAACTTGCTTTTTGGTTCTTCCTCGTCTTCGGGGTAAAACTCCGCCGACCAGGACAGGGCCTTGATGCCCACGACCAGGGAGCCGACGAAGCTGACGATCCCGCGGAGAAAGGGGATGCCCAAGATGGGGTAGTTTTCTTTGGTGAACGTGCGGGTCTGTTCCTGCACTTCTAAGCCGCCGTTTTGGTTGCGCACCACGATGGCCTGTTTCTCCGGGCCGCGCATGAGGATGCCTTCGATGAGGGCCTGGCCGCCGATGGTGGTGCGGAAGCTGCCCTCCTTGGGGGCGGGGCAGCTGGTCGGTTGCGTTTGATTTGACTGATTTGGCATAGTTTCTCCTAACGATCTGAAAACGTGGGAGAGCGGTGCTGCTGGGGCGATTGTAGCAGACCCCAGGGGAAATTGCAAGGCTCAGGGGGGAATTTTCTCGAACTTATGTTCCAGTGGGCAGACGGATCTCCACGAGGCAACCGCCGGCCTCGTCGTCGGCGTTGGAGATGGTCAGCTCGCCGTTGTGGCGGGAGATGATCTCCTCACATACAGCCAGGCCGATGCCGCTGCCCCGTGCGGTGGAACTGCCCTTATAGAACTTGTATTTGACGTTGGGCAGCTCGTCGGGGGGGATGCCGGGGCCGTAGTCCCGGACGGTGATGACAACGTCGCCGTCGTCCGGGTAGATGGCGGTGTCGATGCGCTTGCCGGCTCCACCGTGCTTGGCGGCGTTGTCCAGGAGATTGCAGAAGACCTGGCGCAGGCGGTCGGGGTCGCCGGGAATGGGGGCGAACTCCTCCTCGCAGTCGGTGTGGTAGACGGCGATGCCCTCGGCGGCCAGGAACTCGTGGTAGGTGTAGACAGCGTCCTCCAGCTCAGCCTTGATATCCATCGGTTCGATGGAAAGGGTGAAGCGGCCGTCCTCGATGCGGGAGAACTCCAGCAGCTCTTCTACCATGCCGGACAGACGCCGGGCCTCGCTGGCGATGATGCTCATGCCCTTGCGCACGTCGCCTTCGTCGCGGGCCTCGCCGCTCATAATGGTCTCGGCCCAGCCGGTGATGGCGGTGAGGGGGGTGCGCAGCTCGTGGGAGACGGAGGAGATGAACTCCTGCTTCATGCTCTCGGCCTGCTTGATGCGCAGGGACATGTCGTTGATGGCGTCGGTGAGGTCGCCGACCTCGTCGTCAAACTTCTTTTCCACTTGGATGCCGTAGCTGCCCCCGGCGATGCGGCGGGCGATGCCGGTGATGTTTTTCACCGGGCCGACGATGGAGCGGACGAAGTAGATGTTGGACAGATAGACCAGGATCAAAATGCTGACGGACAGAATGACGGCAATGAGCGTCAGGATGATGACCTGGCGATCGACCAGGCGCATGGACGTGACGTAGCGCAGGATGCCCACCAGCTTGCCGTTATACAGCAGGGGCGCGGAGACGGCGGTGACGCGCTCCCCGGTCTGGGGGGAGACGCCACGCCAGGCGGAGATGGTCTGGGTGTGCTGGAGCTGGTTGATGTCCCCGGTGCCGGGCACGGAGCCGGAAATGGTCAGGCCGTTGGAGGAATAGATGACGGTCCCCTCCGGGTCCAGGTATTGCAGCTCCAGGCGGGTGCCGTCCTGGAAGGAACTGACGTAATCCTGGGCGGCGGAGAGATAGTCGCCGTCGGCGCTGTTGTAGTTGCTGCTGGTGCTGCTGAAATAGTTGACGGCGGTGCGGGCCTTGCTCTCCATGTCGGAGAGGATGCTGCTGTCGTAATAGTTTTTGACGATGAGGCCAAAGACGATGACGACCACCGCCAGGACCATGACAAGAAAGCTCACGCTGTTCATGAGCCACCGCTGGCGGATGCCCCGGACGCGGGTCAGACGGGAAAGGTGCGCCTGGAACCAGCCGGGCAGACGGCGCAGCCAGGTCAGCAGACGGGAGACGCAGGCTTGGAGTTTTTCCATGCGGCGCTCACACTTCCCACTTGTAGCCGTAGCCCCAGATGGTGGTGATGAAGGTGGGGCTGGTGGGCTCGTCCTCGATCTTCACCCGCAGGCGGCGGATGTTTACGTCTACGATCTTCAGCTCGCCGAGATAGCCCTCGCCCCAGACCATGTGCAGGATCTCTTCCCGTGCCAGGGCCTTGCCGGGGTTTTCCATGAAGAGCTTGATGATGGCATACTCCACCTGGGTGAGCTTGATGCGCTGGCCGTGTTTTTCCAGGCTGCGGCGGCGGGTGTTGAGGACGAAGGGGGGCTGGCTGATGACGCCGTCGTCGCTGACGTCGCCGCCGATGCGGCGGTAGAGGGCGTCGATGCGGGCGGTGAGCTCTGCGGGGGAGAAGGGCTTGGTGACGTAGTCGTCGGCCCCGGTCATAAAGCCGGTGACCTTGTCCATCTCCTGGGTGCGGGCGGTGAGCATGATGATGCCGATCTTCGAGTTGCCCGCCCGGATGCGGCGGCAGACCTCGAAGCCGTCCATATCCGGCAGCATGATGTCCAGCAGGGCCACACCCACGTCGGGGTTCAGGCGCAGCTGCTCCAGGGCCTCCTCCCCGGAGCCGGCCTCGATGGTCTCATACCCGGCGCGGTTGAGGTTGATGACCACAAAGCTGCGGATGTTCGCTTCATCCTCCAGGACTAAAATTTTCTTCATAATGTCCTCCCAAAAACCTACTAGATATACGATAGTTCACGGTACCACGTGGAAAAAAGTTTATTGATCGGTGTTCCACCCGGCTTGGTCGGCGTGGAACAGGGCCTTGAGGCTTTCCTGATTCAGGCCGCAGTCCCAGCTGCTGGTGAGGAACTCACCGGTGCAGATGGTGCTGTTGGTGCTGGACAGGAGGAAGCGCCCGCCCTGCTGGGCCTGGCGGGAGCGGTCGCTGCCGGTCAGGCAGGTGATCTGCAGGAACGGCTCGGCCTCGGTGGCCGGTTCGTCGCCGGTTGCCTCCTGATCGACCCCGCGGGCAAAGGTCACGGTGCAGACGCCGATGGTGGCGCTCTCCTGGCGGCGCATGGAGAATTTGCCCGTCCAGTCTGACGGGATCTCTAAGTACCAGCTGTCGCCGCTGTGATAGGTGATCTTGGTGACGGTCCGGGTGCCGTCAGGCGCATAGGCCACCCAGCGCAGCCACCAAAACGTGGCCTGGGAACTGTCCCCGAAGGAGGGGACGGCCACGGAGACGGGGACTTCTAGGGCGCCGTCTCCGTTGATGTCGGTGGGTTCTACCCCGGCGGCGTAGTGGTAGACGTCTTTGCTCTGGTGGGTCTCCGGGTTCAGGGCGATGTTTTTCAGGTCGTGGCCCTGGCTGAGGCAGAAGACATCTGTAATGAGAACGTCTTTTTTGTAAAACGACGTGACGAACAGGGCCGGGGTGCCGTCAGAGAGCTGGCCGGAGGACCAGGTGTCGATCTCGATGGCACCCTGAGACAGGGGGGAGGTGGAGACCAGCTCCATGCGGCCGTCTTGATTGTCATAATAGTCCAGGCGCAGAGGGGTCTCTCCGGTGGCGGCTGGGGCCAGGATGATCTCCTCCTGGTCGTCCCCGTCCAGATCGGCGGTGAGGCAGCGGCCGCTGTTGGCCTTAAAAATTTCTGTGGGCTGATCGCCGGTGATGGTGTAGGCGGCCAGCGTGTGGGTGGCGGCGTTGACCTGCCAGCTGACGAGGATGTCGCCGCCGGCCCCACCCAGGTTGGGGTAGGAGATGAACTCAATATCGCTGCCCACGCCCTGGATCTTGGCCAGGACCTGGTAGTCCCCGTGCTCATCCTGCTTGAAGATGACGATGGTCAGGGGGGTGTCGGACGAGGTGTCCCGGAAGAAGGAGATGGCCTCCTGCTCGCCGTCGCGGTCGACGTCCACCAACTGGATGGCCTGGCGGTTTTCGCCACTGAGGGGGGCGATGGACTCTGCGTTTCCCTTTTCCTGGTTGATGCGGGCCTGGAGATTCACATAGGCCTCGGAGGATTTGGGCAGGGCGTACATCTCGTCCACATCACCGAAAATGCAGCCGGACAGACCCAGCGTACACAGCACGGCCGTCAGGCAGACCAGCAAGCGTTTTCTCATGGCCGGGGGCCTCCCTTCTGCCCCCGGTCCGACCGCGGCGCGGGGGATACTTTCTAACTCTATATCATACCACAATTTTAGGCCTTTTCCTATCATTTATTTTTGAATTTCCTGCAAAAAAACGCTTGCCAAGCAGGGAAAGGTGTTGTATACTTAGTAGCGATTGAGCGTATGCTGAACGAGCATGCCGGTGTGATGGAATTGGTAGACGTAGTGGACTCAAAATCCACCGGTGGCGACACCGTACCGGTTCGAGTCCGGTCACCGGCACCAAAATAAAAATCCGAACCTGAACTTCTTAACAGAAGATAAGGTTCGGATTTTTTTATTCTTCCTCTTTGTCTGGATCGGGCAGTGTTCCGGATTGAGTGGCTAGTTTTTTCGTTTGCGACTTTACGCGGCGCTCCAGCTTTTTGATGTCTTCGGCGGGTGGAAGTTCCTCTGGCTTGATCCCGCGTTGTCCGAGCATTTCCCGCACAGAACGGTTGTTTTGAACATGCTCTCTTGTGATTAGAGCCTCACCTTGCAGGTCCTTTTCTTCCGTGTTATAGTTGGTCATTTCTGCGGCCAGGTTCTTTGCTGCAATAGAAAGAGTAGGCAAAAAGTCCGCTAGAGGACGAGAATCTTTTACCCCCAGACGCGCCTTCATTTCTTGCGTTGTGTAGCCGCCAAAGAGAGCTTGATCTCCCTTAGAGCGAATACGGCCGAACCCAGCATCATCGACACCGCGTTCATAGATATTTTGGGACAAACGTTTTTCTGACTCCCGAAGTCGGCCGCGTGCTTCCGTTCGCTCAATGAGAGAGATGTGTTCTTCGATCAGCTCTTGCTTCCGTGTTTGTACGGCAAAATAGCTTTGAGCAAACGCGATTTCTTCCTTTTTGGGGTCCCCATTTTGTGCGATAAGATAGCAGGCGTAGCGTGTCAGCATGTAGTCCCGGACATTTCGCTTTGCGCCGCTGCCCAAAGTGACCATTTTCGTGACCTCACGAAAATGGTCAGGTACTATGGCACCGCTCCCTTCACAGGACTCCATGGCGCGGGAGATCGCTTTGTCAAAGTTTTCCCAGCGCTCGTAGCCGAGGAGCGGCATTAGGTCACGAGCATACCAAAACTCGATGTGGGCTTCTTGATTGCTGTGTAGAATGCGGTCGAATTGTTTTTTGATTTGATAAACTCTATTTTTATCCATGATACCCCTGCTTCCTCAGACCAAAGGTCAGCTGCGCTGATAAATCGCCTCCTGAAGGATTCTACGATTATTCTAGCAGAAGCAATCATTGCTTTCAAGAGAAACCATGTGCTCCAAACAGACTTTTTGCAAGACGGGTCGAAGTGTCAGAGCTTCTTGACGAACAGGGCGCGGATGGCGTTGAGGACTGCCAGGATCATCACGCCCACGTCGGCGAAGATGGCCAGCCACATGTTGGCGATGCCCAGGGCGCCCAGGACCAGACAGATGCCCTTGATGGCCAGAGCAAAGACGATGTTCTGGTAGACGATGCCCAGGCACTTGCGGGAGATCTTGATGGCCTTGGCGATCTTGAGGGGGTCATCGTCCATGAGGACTACGTCGGCGGCCTCGATGGCGGCGTCAGAACCCATGGCACCCATGGCGATGCCGATGTCGGCACGGGAGAGGACGGGGGCGTCGTTGATGCCGTCGCCCACGAAGGCCAGCTTTTTCTTGGCGGGCTTTTCGTTCAGGAGCTGCTCGACCCTACTGACCTTGTCGGCGGGGAGGAGCTGGCTGTACACCTGGTCGATGCCAAGTGCAGAGGCCACCTGCTGGGCCACGGCGTCAGCATCGCCGGTGAGCATGACGGTTTTTTCTACGCCGATCTTTTTCAGGGCGTCGATGGCTTCCTTGGCGGTGGGCTTCACAACATCGGAGATGAGGATATGACCGGCGTACTGTCCGTCCAGGGCGACATGAATGATGGTACCGACTTGGTGGCAGGGAACGGACGGGATGCCCAGCTTGGCCATGAGCTTGTCGTTGCCGGTGGCGACGGTGTGGCCGTCTACCTCGGCGGTGACGCCGTGGCCGGAGATTTCCTGGATGTTGTGGACACGGCCCCGGTCCAGCTCGGCCCCGTAGGCTTTTTGCAGGCTCTTGCTGATGGGGTGGGAGGAGGCACTTTCGGCCAGGGCGGCGTACTCAATGAGCTTGGCTTCGTCGATGGTATTGTGGTGGATGCCCACGACCTCAAAGACGCCCTGGGTCAGGGTGCCGGTCTTATCAAAGACCACATAATCGGTCTGGGAGAGCGTCTCCAGATAGTTGGAGCCTTTGACCAGCACGCCGGCGTTGCTGGCCCCGCCGATGCCGGCGAAGAAGCTGAGGGGGATGCTGATGACCAGGGCACAGGGACAGCTGATGACCAGGAAGGTCAAGGCGCGGTAGATCCAGTCGCCCCAGGCGGGGGCCAGACCCAGGGCCAGCATCCGCACCAAGGGGGGCAGGATGGCCAGGGCCAGAGCGCCGTAGCAGACGGCGGGGGTGTAGACGCGGGCGAACTTGGCGATGAAATCCTCCGAGCGGGACTTGCGGGAGGAGGCGTTCTCCACCAGGTCGAGAATTTTGGAGACGGTGGATTCGCCAAACTCCTTCGTGGTGCGAATTTTTAAGAGGCCGGTCATGTTCACGCAGCCGCTGATGATCTCGTCGCCGGGGATGGTGTCGCGGGGGAGGCTCTCGCCGGTGAGGGCGGCGGTGTTCAGGGTGGAGGTGCCCTCCACCACTATGCCGTCGATGGGGACCTTTTCGCCGGGCTGGACGACGATGATGGTGCCGATCTCGACCTCGTCAGGGTCCACCTGGACGAGCTTGCCGTCTTTTAGAAGGTTGGCGTAGTCGGGGCGGATGTCCATGAGCTCGCTGATGTTCCGGCGGCTCTTGCCCACGGCGTAGCTCTGGAACCACTCGCCGACCTGGTAGAAGAGCATAACGGCTACGGCCTCGGTATAGTCGCCGTTTTCCACCAGGCCAATGGCGATGGCACCGACGGTGGCGACGGCCATTAAGAAGCACTCGTCGAAGACCTGACGGTTCTTGATGCCCAGGCCGGCTTTGCGCAGGATGTCATAGCCGATGATGACATAGGGGACCATGTAGGCGAGAAACCGCACCGCCCCAGTGAAGGGGGCAAAGTGCAGGGCGATGAGCAGGGCAGCGGAGAGGAGGATGCGGAAGAGCATCTTCTTTTGTTTTTTATTCATGTTCGTTCCCTCCGATTCGTCGAAGAGGCAGGAAATTTACAGGAAGATCTCACAGTCATCCTCGACTTTTTTGCAGTTTTCACGCACGACCTGCATGACCTGCTTGGGGTCCTGGCCCTCCTCGAACTCGACGTTCATTTTCAGGGTCATGAAGTTGACCACGGCGTTTTTGACGCCTGCGGTCTTGTTGGCGGCGTCCTCCATCTTGTTGGCGCAGTTGGCGCAGTCTACGTCGATTTTATAGGTTTTTTTCATGGGGGTGAGCTCCTTTCAAACTTGCTCAGAAAGCGATGTCAGCGAATATCTGCATTACAATTGAGCATTTGTTCAACTGTTATGCTCACATGATACCACCCTTTCCTCAAATGTCAACGGCTTTTTGGCGGGTCCTTCCGAATGGATGCAACGAATTTCCAAATGGAGCAAAAGGGGGCAAATGCCCTTGTTTCCGGGCCGGGGTCTGTGGTAAAATAGCGGCAGGTAACGACGAGAGAAGGGGGGAGGGATTATGAAAACGGATTGGGCCGGGATCGTTGCGGAGAAGCTGGCGGAGGTCCCGGAGGGGTATGTGCGGGAGAGCATCCTCAGCCCGACGGCCCCGGAGACGATCCACCACCGACTCTTTTTCCAGCGCGGCGGGAAGGGAGCGCTGGAACGGGCTGAGTTATTCCCCGGCCTGACCCTGACCCGGATGTGCATCCAGAGCGAGGATTTCCCCCACCACCACGCCGCCCGACAGGGCGGATTGGAATTGACCCACTGCCACATGGGGCGGGTGGGGTGGTCCATGAAGGAGGGCGTGACGCTCTATCTGGGGCCGGGGGACCTGGCTCTGCACACGATGGACTGCTGCGCCCATTCTGTGTTGGGTTTTCCGCTGGGATATTATGAGGGGGTTTCGCTGACGCTGGACCCGGAGAAATTGGCGGCACAGCTGCCGCCGGTGTTGGCGCAGGCGGGGGTGGATCCTCTGGCGCTGCGGGAGCGGTTTTGCCCCAAGGGGCACCCGGCAGTGCTGACGGCCCGGCCGGAGCTGGAGCCGATCTTCCAGCCGTTGTATGACCTGCCGCGGGCGCTGCGGCTGCCCTATTATACGCTGAAGGTGCAGGAACTCTTGCTGACGTTGAGTCGGATGGACCCGCCGGAGGAGAAGCAGCCGACGCAATATCTCTCCCAACAGGTGGAGCTGATCCGGGCCATCCATGACCAGCTCATGGACCGGCCGGACCAGCGCGTGACCATTGAGACGCTGGCGAAAGCGTATCACCTGAACACCTCTACGTTGAAAACGGTCTTTAAGGCCGTGTACGGCCAGCCCATCGCGGCCCATATGAAGCACCACCGGATGCAGGAGGCCGCCCGCCTGCTGCGGGAGACGGACCGGAGCGTGGGGGACATTGCCCAGCAGGTGGGATATGAAAACCAGAGCAAATTTTCCAAGGTCTTTCGGGAGACCTTTCAAATTTTGCCGACAGAATACCGCCGCCAACAGCGGGGGTGAGAAAGAAAAACACCAGGGGAACGAGCGGAAAATTCGTTCCCCTGGTGTTTTGTGTGGGTTCAGTGCAGATAGTGTCCCGGATCGATGGTCACGCCGTATTCCCGCAGGGCAAAATGCAGGTGGCTGGGGGAGGCGCTCTCGGCGATGGCGGAGGTGCCGACGGTGCCTAAGACCGTCCCGGCGTCTACCTCGGTCCCAGCCTGGACGTTCAGGGAGGGGGAGAGGTTGGCGTAGACACTTTCCATGCCCTTGCCGTGGTCGATGGTGACAGTGGTGCCCATGAGATCATCGGTGGTCACGGCGCTGACGGTGCCCTTGGCGCAGGCGGCCACGGGGGTGCCCAGCTCGGCGGCGATGTCGATGCCGTCGTGGGTGCGCCAGTCGCCCATGGTGTCGTCGTAGGCGAAGACTTCGAGACTAAAATCTCGGTCGACCTCGCCCTCGACGGGCCAGACGTAGCCGGTGGTGGCGGCGGGACCGGGGGTGACGCTTTCCTGCTGGGGCGACGCTGCCGCCGGCGGTTTGCCCTGGTCCGTTTTGGGATCGGTCTGGTCCGATGTGCTGTTCTGCCCCTGGGTGGGGGCGGCGGTGCTCTGGTCAGTCTGGTCGGCGGGGGCTGGCTCTTGGTCCGCGGGCTTGGGCAGCTCCGCCTGGCCGCTGACCACGGCGCTGTCCCCAAAGCCCTCCGGCTGAGCGGTCAGCCCGCTGTACAAGTAATAGCCTGAGATGCCGATGGCGGCGACGCAGAGGAGCAGGATGATGTAGAAGCCCTTGCCCTCCAGAAAGTCGCCCAGCCTGTGCTGTGACGGTTTTTGTTTCATCAGAAACGCCTCCTGCGCTGTGCGCCAGATTGTGTGAGACGCCCACCCCGGTGGGGGAGCTTGTCTCTGGCTCTATTCTGGACAGGGAGGAGGGGGATTATGCAAGGGGAGGTTAATTTGTGGGGAAATTTCCTCTTCCATTTTGGGGGCGGGTGTGGTATAGTAGGCCCGACTGGTTTCCACACCCCCGGTCCAACCGGCAGCGTTTTTCTGAACGACGCTGCCGCTGTATGGTTCGCGCACCATACTCTAAATACCAAAATGGAGGAATTTTTTCGATGCGCTCAAAAACCCAACTTCTGGCCCTGAATGGGGTCATTGCAGCGGCCTATGCCGCGCTGACATTGGTGGCTTCGGCGATGAACCTGGCCTATGGCCCGGTGCAGTTCCGGTTTTCGGAAGCTCTGACGGTGTTGCCCTTTTTGTTCCCCGGCACTTGGCCGGGCCTTTTTGTGGGCTGCTTGGTGGCCAACCTGCTCAGCCCCTATGGTCCCATCGACATCGTGATCGGCTCTTTGGCGACGCTGCTGGCCGCGATTTGGACGGAGAAGGTCGATCGCCCCTGGCTGGCTCCGCTGCCCCCCGTGCTGTGCAACATGGTCTTGGTGGGCGGGATGCTGGCCTGGTATGAGGTCGGCTTTACCGCGCAGTTTGCTGCGCTGTTCGCCGTCAACGCCCTGTGGGTGGGCATCGGTGAGGCGGTGGTCTGCTATGTGCTGGGGCTGCTGCTGATCCGGGCAGTGCCCAACGTTTCGTATCTGCGCCGCTATGTGCCGGAGTCCCGGCGGTGGATGAAAAAATCGGCGCAAGTGAGCTGATCAGCCCCCCTTTTCTTGACAAGATAAAACGAAGCAGGCCCCGACGCGCGACCGGGGCCTGCTTTTTTTGTGCTTTGTGAGAGATTATTTGGTGACGTTACCCCGCTTTTCCAGGGCGCGGCGGACGCGGCGTAGGGTGTGCTCGATGTCTTGGCCGCCGCAGTCTACGGTGATGTGGGCGTATTGCTCATAGAGGGGGATGCGCTCGTCATAGAGCATGCGGAGGGTCTGGCCGGGACGGAGGACGACACCGCGTTTTTCCAGGTTCCCCAGGCGGCGGGCCAGGGCTTTGTAGCCCAGCTTGAGGTAGACGACGGTGCCAAGCTGGGAGAGATGGGCCATGGCGTTTGGCTCGTAGACCACGCTGCCGCCAGTGGCGATGACGGAATTGTTGACGTCCAGCTGGGCGCAGATGGATTCTTCCAGAGCCAGGAAGCCGTCGCTGCCGTGGGTGCGGATGAGCTGGGAGAGCAGGGCGTGCTCTCGGTCCTGGATGACCAGGTCCGTGTCTAAAAACGTCATGCCCAGGCTCTTAGCGAGTAAGACGCCTAAGGTCGATTTGCCGCAGCCGGGCATGCCGATGAGGATCACATTGTTCATAGGGGGTCGCTCCTCTCGTGTGCGATGAGTTAGCCTGAGTATACCACGGAAAAATGGGCTTGAAAAGAGCGACTTCGCCGAAATTTAGTCCCGCAGGGCGGGGTGATAGAGTTCGGGGTGACGGTGGCGGAGATAGTTCAGATAGTCATCCTCGGCGGTGGTGTCGGCCAGGTCGATCGGGGCATAGAGCAGGCCGGGGGTCTCCTGGTCAGCTTCGGCCAGGATGCGGCCGGTGGGGTGGAAGATGCCGCTTTGTCCGCAGTAATGGAAGCGTTTTTCGTTGCCGACGTAGTTGCAGTAGAGGGTATAGATGCGGTTTTCCATGGCGCGGGTGCGCATATAGACGAAGTGATAGTCTTCGTAGGGGGTCATGTTGGCGGCGCACATGCAGATCATCTTGGCACCGTCCAGGGCCAGGGAGCGGGCCGTTTCGGGGAACTCTCCGTCATAGCAGACTAAGATCCCCATGCGGCCGAACGACGTGTCGAAGGCCTGAAGGGCTTCACCGGGGGAGAACATTTTTTCCTCGCCGCCGAAAAAGTGGGTCTTGGCCTGGACACCGGCGATGGTGCCGTCCCGGTCGATCATCACGATGGCGTTGTAGGGTTTGCCGGTGGGATTTTTCAGGGGCAGGCCCATGAGGACGCCCATAGACAGGGCTTTGGCCTTGGCGCTCAAAGCGGCCAGGGCAGGGCCGTCCTCTAACGACTCAGACAGTTCCTCCAGTTTGTTCCGGATGAGGTAGCCGGTGAGGAACATTTCGGGGAAGAGAATGAGGCTGGCACCCTGGGCGGCGGCGGTCTCCATCGTGTCTAAGGCTCGCTGGAGGTTGCCGGCTTTGTCGTAGGGGTAGGAGGGGGTCTGCACGACGCAGGCGGTAAAGGGAGGCATAGGGGAAGTCTCCTTTCCAAAGTTAATCAGAGAATGATAAAAAAACGACGCGCCGCAAAAGTGCGGCGCGTCGAAAAAAGTCCGAAACTTAGTCGGTCACGTAGGGCAGCAGAGCGATCTGACGGGCACGCTTGATGGCCTCGGTCAGCTGGCGCTGATGCATGGCGCAGGTGCCGGTGGTTCTGCGGGGCAGAATCTTGGAGCGCTCAGAGAGGAAACGGCGCAGCTTGGCGGAATCCTTATAATCAATGTGCTCGACTTTATCGACACAGAAGCTGCACACCTTACGGCGCTTACGGCCGCGGGGGCGTTCTCTATCCATAGCCATGATAGCAAACCTCCTTAAAATAGAATGAAGAGTGGTCTAAAGCCGTCCGGTGGGGGAGGGCTTAGAAGGGCAGCTCACCGTCGTCATCGGTGAGGTCAGCGAACTGATCCACCGTGGGGGCTGCGGGGTAACCGCCGCCGGACGCGGGATAGCCGCCGCCGTTGGGGGCGGGGGCATTGTTGTAGCTGCCGCCAGCAGAGGCGTTGTTGTAACCGCCGCGGCTGGGCTGGGGGGCATATCCGCCATTGTCATTGTCACGACGGGAGTCGGAGAAATAGACGTTGCTGGCCACCACTTCGGTGGCGGTGCGGCGGTTGCCGTCCCGGTCAGTGTACTCGCGGTTCTGGAGGGTACCCTCGACCAGAGCCAGACGGCCCTTGGCGAGGAAGCGGGAGACGAACTCACCGGTCTGTCTCCAGGCGACTACATTGAAGAAATCGGCTTTCCGTTCGCCGGTCTCCCGGTCCTTAAAGTCCCGGTCCACGGCCAGACGGAAGGAAGCCACGGCCACACCGCTTTGGGTGTGACGCAGCTCAGGGTCGGCCACCAGCCGGCCCTGAAGGAAGATCTTGTTCAGCAAGCTGAGACCCTCCTTACTCGTCCTTACAGATGATCATGGAACGAATGACGCCTTCGGTGATCTTCAGGACACGATCCAGCTCAGCGGGGAGCTCGGGAGCGGAAGTGAAGGTCATGAGGACGTAGTGGCCCTCGTTCAGGTCGTTGATGGGATAAGCCAGACGGCGCTTGCCCCAGTCGTCGATCGCAGCCACAGTACCCTGGGTCTCCACCAGCGCCTTGAACTTCTCGATCATGGCGGCGATGGCCTCTTCGCCCAGTGCGGGGTCCATGATGTAGACCACTTCATAGTTTGCGTTAACCTTTGCCATTTTACATTGCACCTCCTTATGGACATTTGGCCGACAAGCTCTCTTGCCGGCAAGGATCACCTGTCCATTCCATAGACAGGCTATCTTATTATACTGATTTTTGCCGGAATGTCAAGAAGTATTTTTCATTCCGGTCAGTTGAAGCTATCTTATCACCACTGGGACAAAAGGGCAAGGATGCGCATAATTTCCTGCTGGGCGCGGCACCCTAGGGGGAGAAGGGGGTTATGCAACATGGACCTAAATGACCTGACGAATGAAAATTACAACAAGTATGTTCAGAGCAAAGCGAAGCCCTCCCCGATCGGGAAGAACCTGGTGTGGGCCTTCACGGTGGGAGGGCTGATCTGTGTACTGGGGCAGGGGATGTGGGACGGCTATCACGCGCTGGGGCTGGATGAGAAGACGGCGCGGACGGCAGTGTCTATCACGCTCATTTTTATCACGGCCCTGCTGACCGGCATCGGGGTGTTCGACTCTTTTGCCAAGCACGCCGGGGCGGGGACGCTGGTGCCGATCACGGGGTTTGCCAATGCAGTTGTGGCGCCGGCGATGGAGTTTAGGCAGGAAGGGTTCGTCACGGGGACGGCGGTCAAGCTCTTTACCGTGGCGGGACCGGTGCTGGTGTTTGGGATTTCGGCCAGCGTGATCTATGGGCTGGTGTATTGGGTTTGGACGCTGATTTGGTAGGTGCGAGCGGGCCGCAGGGGTCTGCGGCCCTTACAAAAGGAACGTGGGTCATTCGATGTCCAGCTCTGGGGGGACGTCGATCTCATCGGAGACGTATTTGCCGTTCTTTTTGCGCTGGCGGACACATTCGGTGAGGAGGTATTCGATCTGACCGTTCACCGAACGAAAATCATCTTCGGCCCAAGCGGCGATGGCGGCGTAGAGCTTGGGGGAGAGGCGGAGGGGGATCTGCTTTTTGCCTTCTTTCTTTGGTTCTGCCATGGATGCTTCCCTGCCTTATTTAATAGAGACTGCCGGTGTTGACGACGGGCTGGGCATCGTGGTTGCCGCAGAGGACCACCAGAAGGTTGGAGACCATGGCGGCTTTGCGCTCCTCGTCCAGCTCGACCAGGCCGCCTTCACTCAGACGGGCCAGGGCCATTTCAACGGTACCGACGGCGCCTTCAACGATCATGTTGCGGGCGTCGATGATGGCGGTGGCCTGCTGGCGTTGGAGCATGGCGGCGGCGATCTCAGAGGCGTAGGCCAGGTGAGTGATGCGGGCTTCTAAAATCTCTAAGCCAGCGACCTGGACCTGGGACTGGATCTCATCCCGGATGCGGGCGGCGACGACATCGCTGGAACCGCGCAGGCTGCCCTCATCGGGCTGGCCGTCACCGGTGGTGTCGATGCCGGGGGCCACGTCGTAGGGGTAGAGGCGGACGATGTTCCGCAGGGCACTGTCGCACTGAAGGGAGAGAAACTCCTTATAATTATCTACGTCGAAGACGGCTTTGCAGGTGTCCACGACGCGCCAGGTGACGGCGATGCCGATCTCCACGGGGTTGCCCAGGCAGTCGTTGATCTTCTGGCGGGAGTTGTTCAGGGTCATGATTTTCAGAGAGACGCGGCGGCCGGATTCTTTGTTGGCGGTTTTGCCCTTGACATCGCTGCTCTGTCCCAGGACAGTGTGAGCGGCGGGGTTCACTGCGGAGCAGAAGGGATTGACGAAGTAGAAGCCTGCGCCCTTCAGGGTGCCGATGTATTTGCCGAACAAGGTGAGGACCAGGGCTTCCTGGGGTCCTAAGACTTTCAGGCCAGGAGCGACCAGCCAGCCTAAACAAAGGTAGGCAACGCAGAGGAGATAGAGGGGCGGGGAGATGGCCCAGACGAGGACGCCGCTGGCGGCAACCACATACAATATAATAGTAAGAAGCAGGACCAGCATACCGTTCTTTTTGTTGGTTAAGACCTTCTCTTTCATAGGAAAACCTCCTGTCATTGATTTGATATCAAAATAATATCACACAGATTTCGCAAAGTCAAGAAAGAAAAGAAAAACAGAAAAAAGTGAAAAAACTTGAAAAAAGAGCTTGACATTTCCTGAAATGGGTGGTATTCTATCAA